>ULWF01056992.1_pt1 | contig 17357 bp, 20 predicted proteins | sample 1960081 | NCBI WGS metagenome assembly ULWF01 (sample SAMEA4835805, study PRJEB28245) | human gut metagenome | biome: gut microbiome; material: fecal sample | place: Denmark | collected 2008
CTATATGATGCTGATTTCTTTCCTGCTGATCTTCCTGGACCGCGGCGCTTCGGAAATTGCTTCTGCTTATTCCCTGAACGAATATGCAGCGGATATCATCACCGGCATTATCCTGTTCTTTATCCTGGGCAGCGAATTTTTCATCAACTACCGCCTGGTCTGGCGCGGCCATCATGATGGTAAGGAGGGCAAGTAAGTATGAGCAGTCTGATTGCATGGATCCTGCGTGCCATCCCGTTTGGCACCATCATTATGTACGGCGCTTTGGGCGAGACCCTGACGGAAAAATCTGGCAACCTGAACCTGGGTGTTCCCGGTATCATGTACCTGGGCGGCTTTGCCGGTTTTGCCAGCGCTTATTATTACGAAAAACTCAGCGCCAACCCCAGCGCCTTTGTCTGCGTAATTCTGGCCCTGCTGTGCGCCCTGATCGCATCCGCCCTGGGCGGTCTGATTTACGCCTTCCTGACCATCACCCTGCGTGCAAACCAGAACGTGACCGGCCTTGCGCTGACCACCTTTGGCATGGGTGTGGCAAACTTTTTTGGTGTGTTTATCCTGAACGGTGCCAGCTACACCGCGGCACCGCTGGCTTATAAAGCATTCAGTGCCATGATTCCGGCGCTTTCCGGCCTTGGCGTTGTGGGCAAGGTGCTTTTCTCTTACGGCTTTTTGGCTTATGCGGCCATTGTGCTGGCAGTTGTGCTGCACTGGTTCTTTACCCGCACCCGCGCGGGCCTGAACCTGCGCGCGGTTGGCGAAAACCCCGCCACTGCCGATGCCGCCGGCATTAACGTTACGCTGTATAAATATGTGGCTACCTGCACGGGTGCTGCCATCTGTGGTGTGGGTGGTTTGTATTATGTTCTGGATTATAACCAGGGCATCTGGGCAACCACCGGCCAGATCGAAGCCTTGGGCTGGCTGGCTGTAGCGCTGGTCATCTTTACCACCTGGAAGCCGCTGAACGCCATTTGGGGCGCTTACCTGTTTGGCGTGCTGTACTGGCTGTATCAGTTCCTGCCCAGCCTGCTTGGCATTACTGTTGCCAGCTACATGACCGATCTGATCCAAATGCTGCCCTATGTGGTTACCATTGTGGTGCTAATCGTGGTCAGCCTGCGCAAAAAGAAGGAAAACCAGCCCCCGGAGCATCTGGGCCTTTCCTACTTCCGCGAGGAACGATAAAAAATATTATTGCAGAATTCGCAAAAAATTGCTCATTTTGCATCAAAGCCTCGTTTCCTATTGGAAATGGGGCTTTTTTGTTTTTGGGGGAAGGGCAGGGGGATTGGCGGATTTCGGAGAGTGATATCCGGCATGGCCCATCACACATTTTTAATTTGACTGTGTGGCCGGGGGAGTTCGTTGCTATTGTGGGTGAATCCGGCTCCGGCAAAAGTACCCTGATGAATATTATCGGCGTGCTGGACAAGCCGACCTCTGGCGAGTATACGCTGGACGGGGTGGATATCCATAAAGCAGACGATGACGAACTGGCGGGCATCAGCACAAAATTGAACCGCATACAGCAAAAATGCTCCCGTTGCACGGGGGCATTTTTTGTGGTATACTTCTGCCTGAATGATAAAAAATGGGGTAGTTTTTGCCCTGGGGTGTATCTGAAAAGTCAAAAGTACAGTCTGTTTCGGCAGTTACAGCCGGATTTTGCGCTTGCAAAATGCGGCATCTTCTTTTCTTTCAGATACACACCTTAGAGCGGAGAGGAAAGAAGGAAGGTCTGACAATGCAGACACAACAAAAACTATTTACCAACCGTATGCTGCTAACACTATTGTGGCCGCTGGTGGTGGAGCAGGCGCTGAACGTGCTGGTGGGCATGTCCGATACCGTGATGGTATCCAGCGTAGGCGAAGCCGCCATTTCCGGTGTTTCGCTGGTGGATATGATCAACTACCTGATCCTGAATATTTTTGCCGCGCTGGCCACCGGCGGCGCGGTTATCACCAGCCAGTTCCTGGGAGCCAAAAAGCCGGGGGAAGCCTCCCGCAGCGCGGGGCAGCTGGTTACTTTAAGCTCTATCCTGGGTACGGCTGTCATGGCGCTCTGCCTGCTGCTGCGCGGGCCCATGCTGCGGCTGTTCTTTGGCAGCATTGCGGACGATGTGTTCCGGGCAGCCATGATCTACTTTACCATCACGGCAATCTCTTACCCGTTTTTGGCGCTGTACAACGCGGGCGCGGCCATCTTCCGCTCCGTCGGCAACAGCGAGGTATCCATGCGGGTATCCGTTATCATGAACATTACCAATATTGTGGGCAATGCGTTCTGCATCTTTGTGCTGCGCATGGGGGTTGCCGGTGTTGCGGTGCCCACGCTGGTTTCCCGCGTGCTGGGCGCTGTCATCATCCTGAAACTGACCACCCGGCATGATAATGTCGCCCGCGTTACCTGGGATGGCGTCAAGCACCTGCAGCCCCAGATGGCAAAGAACATTTTGTATATCGGCATCCCCTCCGCGCTGGAAAACAGCCTGTTCCAGCTGGGGCGTGTGCTGGTCGTCAGTATGATCTCTTTGTTCGGCACGGTGCATATTTCCGCCAATGCGGTGGCCAACAACCTGGACGGCATGGGCTGCATTGTGGGCCAGGCCATCGGCCTTGCCATGATCACTGTGGTGGGGCGCTGTGTGGGCGCCCAACAGCTGGACCAGGCCAGCTACTTTACCAAAAAGCTGCTGCTGTGGGATTACATTGCCCAGGGCGCTACCAATGCCCTGATTTTGATCTTCCTGAACCCGCTGCTCAGCGTGTACACCCTTTCGGATGAAACCCGCCACCTGGCCTGGCTGCTGGTTATGATCCATGCGGGCAGCGCCATCTTCCTGTGGCCGGCGGGCTTTGTTCTGCCCAACGCCCTGCGTGCAGCCAATGATGTGCGCTTTACCATGCTTACTTCCATTCTGTCCATGGGAATCTGGCGTCTGGCGTTCTCTTACATCCTGTGCGTTCAGATGGGTATGGGTGCTGTCGGCGTCTGGATCGCCATGGTGGTGGACTGGGTGTGCCGCGTGACCTGCTTTGTGGTCCGCTTTGTATCTGGTGCGTGGAAGAAAAAATGTGTGGCAAAATAACAGGAGGAACCCCCGATGAAGCTTATCAGCTGGAATGTGAACGGCCTGCGCGCCTGCCTGAAAAAAGGCTTTGAGGATACTTTCAACCAGCTGGATGCGGATGTGTTCTGCATTCAGGAAACCAAAATGCAGCCCGGCCAGGCGGATTTTGCCCCCGAAGGCTATACCGAATACATCAACAGCGCTGAGAAAAAGGGCTATTCCGGCACGCTGATCTATACCCGCGTAAAGCCCCTGAACGCCTGGAACGGCATTGGGGTGGAAGCCCACAGCCACGAAGGCCGTGCCATCACACTGGAATTTGAGGATTACTACCTCGTCAATGTCTATGTACCCAACTCCCAAAACGAGCTGGCCCGCATTGACTACCGCATGCAGTGGGAGGACGACTTGCGCGCCTACCTGAAAGACCTGGACAGCAAAAAGCCGGTGATCCTGTGCGGAGATTTGAACGTGGCCCATGAGGATATTGACCTGAAGAACCCCGGCCCCAACCGCGGTGCTGCGGGCTTTTCGGACCAGGAGCGCGGCAAGCTGAACGAGCTGCTGGCCGCTGGCTTTACCGATAGCTTCCGCTACCTGTACCCTGATGCCACCGGCATGTACAGCTGGTGGAGCATGCGGTTCCGCGCAAGAGAGCGGAACGCAGGCTGGCGCATTGACTATTTCCTGGTATCGGACCGGTTGGCCCCACAGATCAAAAAGGCCGAGATTTTGATGGATGTGCAGGGCAGCGACCATTGCCCGGTGCTGCTGGAACTGTAAAGCTGCAAAACGTCCAAGAAATATTCGGTGTGTCGAAAAAACTGTGCCTTTCTTTTGCAGAGCATGTGGGTATAAAACATGTAGGGGTGCACGATCTCACCCCGCATGTCGGACCTTGCCATATATTCCATCACATCATTCTCCGCAAGGCATCGGGCGCACAATGCGCCCCCTATGAAGACCTTTTCGACAATCTGAAATTTTCATAATTTTTTCAAAAATATCTGCTCCCGCTGCAAAATGCCGGGAGCATTTTTCGTATTAGTATACAGAAGCGCTTCCAACAAAGAAAGCGCGCCGGCAGATGAATGCGAAAGGAGGTGTGGGGCACTGAACCAAACAGATTTTACCCAGCTGATGCAGCAATACCAAAAACTGGTTTATACCGTTTGTTTGCAGTTTGTCCACAACCCCCACACCGCCGAGGATCTGACCCAGGATACCTTCCTTTCGGCATGGTCGTCCATTGACCGGTGCGAGCCCCAATACTATAAGCAATGGCTGGTGCGTGTGGCGGCCAACAAATGCAAGGACCACCTGAAAAGCTCCTGGGCGCGCAGGGTGGAGGCACAATCCGACGAAACGATGCCGGAACCACGCGGCACACCGCCGCCCGGCAGCGGCCTGCAAAGCGCAGAGCCGGACCCGCAGGATGAATTTATGCGCCAGACCGATGCCGCAGAGCTGGAAACGAGGGTGCGCACCCTGCGCGAACCCTATGGCCGGGCCGCGGCCATGTATCTGCTGGACGGGCTGCCCGTGGCGGCCATAGCCCAAAAGCTGGGGCGCCCGGCACCCACTGTTCAGAATCAGCTGTTCCGCGCAAAAGCGATCCTGCGCAAACAGATCATGGAAAGGAGGCCGGAATAATGGAACAGGCAATGTTTCCGCAAAACGAAAATAACACCCCATTTGATAACGAAGCCCTGTTTGATGCTGAAGGCCACCTGACGGATGAGGGGCTGCACGCCCTGCAGGAGGGCCGCCTGGATGAACTGGGCAGCCTGGAGACCGCAGAGCACCTGACCTTCTGTGATTACTGCCTTGCCCGCTATACCGCCCTGATTGAATCGGCCCCCGAAAAACTGAAACAGCCCATGCGGGACCTGATCCCCCAGGTGCAGGCTCTGATGCGGCTGCGCAGCTTCCGCATTATGACAAACCGCTATGTTTCCACGGCTGCCGCCGTAATGCTGGCCTTTGCGCTGTGGCGGTTCGGGTTCTTTGGCGGCGTTGGTACGGTGCAAAAGCCCGTGCAGCAGCTGCCGGACGTTACCCCCAGAGTGACGGTAAGCCAGGCGCTTGGCGGTATGTTTGACAGCATGAGCAGCGGATTGAGCGATATGTTCAGCGGGATGCAGCTCACCATCAACAGCGGCCTGGCCCAGCTGGCCGACCCGGTTGTGCCCCGCAGCAACCCCACCAATAACGGCGGCAGCCCCGCCCACGGAGAGTGATACACTATGAAGAAAAACGCATTTTTGACCTTTATTTTTGCCTGCATCCCCGGCGCAGGGCAGATGTATTACGGGTATATGAAGCGCGGTACCTCGCTGCTGGTCTACTTCTGCCTGTTCATCATGCTGGGCGCCATCATTTCCCCGCTGGTGGTGGGCGTCGCCGTGGTGTATATGTTCAGCTTTTTTGACACCTATGACCTCATCCGCTACCTGGTAGCAGGGGATCCCAAGCCGGATGGCTTCCTGCTCCCGCCGGACTGGCAGAATCAGCTCGGCGGTGCCAAAACCAAAATGACCCCCAAAATGAACAAAATCATCGGCTGGTGCCTGCTGCTTACGGGTGCCTATGTGATGTATGACCGCGTGATCTGGCCGATCGTGGAAAGCATTTTTGTGCAGCTGGGCATTCATTGGAGTATGATTTACGCAATCAACGATGTAATCCCGTCCATTGTGGTAGCGGTGCTGCTGATTGCTTTTGGCGGCCGCCTGCTGGGCTTTGGCAAACATGCCCACCACAACGATACCGACGACCTGCCCCCGTACCAGGGCTGAACCGGCAAAGCAAGCAAATTTGAAAAGAAAATTGAAAAGAAAGTGTAGGGCAGGGTGCAGCACAGCACCCCGCCTGGTAGCCTGCGGCCATTTGGAATAAAAACAGCGCCGCCCGATAGCCTGACAATGATTCAACAGACAAAAGAGAAAATGGTGATTCACTATGGAAAACAATTTTAACCAGAATACCCCTGTGCCGGAGGAACCGACCCAGGATACCTGCCAGGATGCCAGCCAGGAAACCACCGCGCAGGCCGCGCCCGAAACGGCCCCCAAGCCCCCGGTCAAAGTGCGGCGGGTGGGCACCTTCAGCCTTGGCCTGATGCTGGTTGCCATCGGTGCCATCCAGCTGGCCCAGATTTTTATGCCGAATGTCAATGTGCTCAGCGTGGTAAAGTATGCCCCGATGGTGCTGATCGTTCTGGGCATTGAGGTGCTGATTTACGCCGCACGCCCCGATGTAAAGATCAAGTATGACGTCATTTCCATCTTCCTCTGCATTATCATCATGCTCACGGCGGGGGCTTCCGGTGCAGTGGCCGCAGTAGCCCAGGCATTCACTCCCGAAAACGTGACCAAGCGTGTTACCACCGAGGAACAGTACAAGAAGTCTGTTCAGAAGGCACTGAGCAATATCCCCAATGCCCATGATTTTGTACATGATTATTCCATCGATGTCAGCAGCGAGAGCTGGTTCATGGATATGCCGGTGGGTACGATGCACGCAACGGTGTACCTGACCATGAATTACGGTGCCCAGACCACCGCCGAAGAATTTGTGCGCGACTGCATGAAGGTAATGGATGCGGTAAATGCCACGGATATCCCGGTAGAATACTATCGCTTTGATGTGGACCAGAGCAACCTGACCGATGGCGAAGTGTGGAGTGTATGGCTGGATGAGTGGGAAATGCACGGCAACCTGCAAAACATTGCGGCCCATGTTGATACCGTGTACTATGTGGACGGCGATGCCTACACCAGCCTGGATGATGTGCCCAAAAAGGACGGCGATGAACTGTTGAACCGCTACATGGCCGCCTTTGGCACCAACCCGCTGACCGATTACCAAAATGAATACGGCACCGTTGAATTTGGTGATAAGCTGGAAGAGTACATGCAGAACCGCGTGGAAAACGAAGCCGGCCAGGACCTGACGGACACTGACAACGCTGGGAAAACCGCAGCCAGTGAGGAAACACCCGCAGCGCAGGACGATGTGACGATGGAAGCCACTGAACCCGCAGCGGGCGCTGCGGAAGCTGCCTCTGAAAATGCAAACTGATATTTGAACAAAAATAATATATTTGTGCAATTTCGTTAAAAACGACGGAAAAGTTGACCAGATTTTTACGCCCCGCATACGCGGGGCTTGTTGTTTTTGCCCGCCTGAAATGCTACAATACCAATAAGGGCAATTTTGCCCTGTAAATGCGGCCTGCCCGGCGGCGGAATGCAAAATCAGGAGGTACCCCATGCACATCCTTAAAGGCTATACCAAGCAGGAAATCAGTTGGATGATGTACGACTGGGCCAACAGCGCCCATTCCGTTATCATTGTAACGCTGCTCCCCATCTTTTTTGACACGGTTGCGGGCTATACGGCGGACAGTGTTTCCAGCATGTCCACCTGGGGCTATGCAACCAGCATCGCCATGCTGATCGTGGCGCTGGCCGCTCCGTTCCTGGGCGTGTTTGGCGATATCCGCGGTATGCGCAAAAAGCTGTTCAGCTTTTTCATGCTGCTGGGCGTTGCAGCCTGCGCGGGCATGGCGTTTACGCCTGGGATGGATTTTACCTCCGGCCCGGTGGCAGCAGGCAAGGTGGCCAGCCTGATCCTGGTTCTGTACATCGTCAGCGTCATTGGTTTTGATGCTTCCGCCATCTATTACGATGCCTTTTTGACCGATGTTACCATCGAGGACCGCATGGATAAAGTTTCCACCATGGGGTACGGCCTGGGTTACATCGGCGGCTCCACCATTCCGCTGCTTATTTTTCTGATCATGAACCTGGTTGGCGTGCCCATGCTGACCTGCCTGGCGTTTGTGTTTGGCCTGACCGCTGTGTGGTGGCTGGCGTTCAGCTTGCCGCTGCTGAAAAACTGCGAGCAGACCTCTGGCAAGCCGTATGAAAAGGGTGATGTTGCCCGCAGCATTAAGGGCGTTGGTACCACCATCAAGGAGATCATTGCCAACAAGCCGATGCTGATCTATATTCTTTCGTATTTCTTCTATATTGACGGCGTGCACACCGTCATCAGCATGGCAACCACCTATGGCACCAACCTGGGGCTGGATTCCACAGGCATGATGCTGGCGTTGCTGCTGGTGCAGATTCTGGGCCTGCCGTTCTGCCTGCTTTACATCAAGTGCAGCGAAAAGTTTGGTGCCCGCACCATGGTGGGCTTTGGCATCTGCGTGTATATGTTCATCTGCATCTTTGCGTTCTTTATGAACAGCCTGTGGCAGTTCTGGGTGCTGGCTGTGCTGTGCGCCACCAGCCAGGGCGGCATTCAGGCGCTGTCCCGCTCCATGTACGGCAAGCTGATCCCGGATAAGGACCGCTCCGGCGAGTTCTTCGGCTTCTTCGATATCTTTGGCAAGTTCAGCTCCATCATGGGCCCGGCTTTGGTCGGCGTTGTCAGCAGTGTGGTGGCAAATGGAATGCTGGGGGCCCAGGGGCTGACCGCTCAGACCGCAACGGCGGAGCAGATCGATGCGATCAACGCCCAGTCCAGCCATTACGGCATTTTGTCCATCATTATTATCATCATTGTGGGCGCGGTGCTGTACTTCGGCTTTTTGCCCAAAGCAGAGCACGCCAAGCAGTAAATTTGACAAGATATTCGATTCGCATTACAATATAGGGGTATATTCTGTTCAGGTACACCTGGGGAATGTACCCCTTTTTGAGGTATATCTGAAAACAAAGAAATTGCCGGATATTTCGCAAACACAGACAGGATGTAAGGCAAAGAGCCGCAGGAATTCTTTGTGGATTCCAAGAGTTTTTAACGCAAAATCCCGCTGCGTTTGTAGAAACAGAATGGCAATACCGCATAATTCTAAGTGCCGATACGGCGAGCGAGGTGCGGCAGCTGCTAAGCCAAAAGCGCAGATAATACTTTGTGTATTATCGAGCATTTTGGCAACGCAGATGCCGTGCCGCAGCCGCCGGAGCGGTGCTTAAGCCGTCAGGCGGGAATTGTGCGGTGTTGCCAATATATTTTCGACGTTTCAGAGACACCTTAGGGCTATCTCAAAAGGAAGTGACCCCCCTATGCCGGAAGGCTACACCCATGTGCGCACCGCCCAAAAGGCCGCGCATGCCATCCATTATAAATTGCAATGCCCCGCAGCGTTTGCCGCCGGTGCCAATGGGCCGGACAGCTTTTTCTGCTATGAAGTGTGGAAAAAGGGCCAAAACCGCACCTATAACCTGCCGCTGCTTGGCAACCGTATGCACGAGGATAAGACCGGCGCCTTTCTGCTGGCCCTGCTGCACCACACCCACACCCAGGCGCAGATCGAGTATACGCTGGGCTTTTTGTGCCACTATGCGGCGGATACCGTTATGCACCCTTACGTTGTGTTCGTCAGCAGCCCCGGCCAGCCCTACGCCATGAAAGGCGGCCACGGCTACTTTGAAATTGCGCTGGATTCCACCCTGCATGCCGAGGATACCGGCGTTTCGGAGGTCCCGGCGGATGATTCCAGCCCGGTGCCGGTCGGGCAGGACTTGGCGGAAATTGCCGCATTGCTGCACCAGTGTATTCTGGAGGTATATGGGCAGGATATCAGCGTGGAAGCCCTGGCGGACAGCTTTTATTACACCTACCGCCTGCGCCGCCTTTTCACCAGCCGCCACGGCGTGCGGCGGGCGTTCTATTGGGTGCTGGAGCTGTTTTTTGGCGGGCGCGGGTTCATCACCGGGCATGTATCCCCGGCACACCTCAAGCTGAACCTGCCGGAGGATTGGACTGACCCCGCCACCGGCGAAGAGCGCCACGGCGGTGCCTTTGCCCTGCTGAAGGATGCCCAGCACCGCTGCGAGCTGTTTATGACGGCCGCCCTTGGCCACTGGATGGGCAAGCTGGACGAGGAAATTCTGGAAAAGACCCTTGGCAGCATGAGCTACATCACCGGTACCGAAACCGAGCAAAGCAAAAGCCAACAAGCGCCGGATGCGGAACAGGCAGGCGAAACCGCCTGACATCCCCGCGCCCGACCTTTGCGGATAGATTATTACAACACGAAAGGAACTAACACCTATGGTTCGTATTACGATGCAGAACGGCAAAACTATTGACATTGAACTGGATGCTACCGCAGCACCGATCACCTGCGAAAACTTTTTGAAACTGGTCAATCAGGGCTTTTATAACGGCCTGACTTTCCACCGCGTCATCCCCGGCTTTATGATCCAGGGCGGCGACCCGTCCGGCAACGGCACCGGCGGCCCCGGCTGGCACATCAAGGGCGAGTTCCTGCAGAACGGCGTGAACAACCCCATCAAGCACACCCGCGGCGTGATCAGCATGGCCCGCGCTATGGACCCCAACTCTGCCGGCAGCCAGTTCTTCATCATGCACCAGGATGCTCCGCATCTGGATGGCCAGTATGCTGCATTTGGCCATGTTGTCAGCGGCATGGACGCTGTGGATGAAATCGCCGCAGTTGCCACTGACTGGAACGATAAGCCCCGCACCCCGGTCGTGATGGAAAAGGTCGAAGTTATCGACTGACATCCTGCCGTAAAATTGTAACAAAAAGCGCATGTGCTGTTCCCGAACCGGGAAAGATGCACATGCGCTTTTGCGTTATGGATAACCGTTTTTCAAAAACAGCAGGGGAGCCGCTTACCCAAAGATGGAGCCCACGTTGCCCAGGAAAGATGCCACGCTGTTCAACTGCTGCTGCAGCTGGGCCACTGCGTCCATGGTGGCGGGCAGCTTGGCCATCACATCGTTCAGGGCGTCCACATCGATCTGGCTCAGCTTATCGGCAATGTCGGGCAGGGTCTGCATCATGCTGTCCAGCTGTTCGGTGTCCAGCTTGGCAAGGCTGTCCTGCAAGGTGCCGGCAATCTCGTTTACCTGGGCGCAGGTGGTGATCACCTGGTTATACGCCGTGTTGAACCGCAGCAACAGCCCGCCCATAATCAGGCAGAGCACCACCACAATGGCAATAGCGGCCCACAGCAGCCGCTTTTGGCTGCGCAGCAGGGCGCGGTTTTGCTGATCCTGCAATTCCAGCTGCGCTTCCACGCGGTCCAGCTGGTGCTTCAGGTCCAGGGCGTCCACCTTGCCGTCACCGGTTTCATCGTCAGTGGCATTCAGGGCGGTCACTTTGGTGTTCAGGGCATCGTCCATCTGTTTGTTCAGCTTTTCCATGGGGCAAAACTCCTCTCTTGTGTGGGCTGCATGCGGCATGCTTTGGTTACTGTGGGGCTTTCATCTCAAACCAGAAGGTGGAACCTTTGCCGACCGTACTGTTTACCCCAAAGGGGAAATCATGCTGCTGCAAAATGGCCTTGGTGATGGAAAGCCCCAACCCGGTACCGGTCTTGCCGGCATCCTGGCGGGCGCGATAGTAGCGGTCGAACAGGTGCGGCAGTTCCTCCGGCGGGATGCCGGGGCCGTGGTCCTCCACTTCCACCCGGCAACCGCCGTTTGGCATGGGGATGGCCCGCAGCACAAACACACCGTCCGCACCCATATGGTGGGTGGCGTTGCCCAACAGGTTGTGCAGCACCCGTTCCATCATGGCGGGGTCGGCGCGTACCATGCATTCCTTGTTGGCTTCCAGCTGCAGCGTCCAGCCATTCTGTTCGCACACGGCGTCATAGCGGCCCGCGACCTCAAAGCAAAGCTGGCTCATGTCAAAATCAACGGGGTTAAGCTTTTCTGCACCGCTGGAAACTTTGCTCAGCTCCATCACGCTGTTTACCAGCGCGCTCAGGCGGTCAGTTTCGTCCACAATAATGCTACACTGTTCGGTGCGCTTGGCCTTGTCATCGCCGGTAATATCGCGCACCGTTTCGGCATAGCCCTTAATCAGGGTCAGCGGGGTGCGCAGGTCATGGCTGACATTAGCCAGGATATCTTTTTCCAGCTGGGCGGAGCGTTTGACTTCCTGCGCCATGTGGTTGAACTCCCGCCCCAGCAGGCCCAGCTCATCATTGCGGACTACCGGCACCTGAACATCATAGTTGCCGTCGGCAATCTCGCGGGCACCCTCCGAAAGCTGGCGCATCGGGCGGGTGAACCACCGGCTGAACAGTGCCGCCACCAACAGGTTGAGCGCAATCAAAAAGATGGCAACCGGAATCAGCACACTGCGCATGACCTCGGCGGCTGTTTCAATCTGTGCCAGGCTGGCGGATACGATCACACCGTAACTGCCGTCTTTGGTCAGGCAGCCCACCAGCATCTGCCGGTTGCCGCCGGATTCAATAATTTTGTACAGCGAACCCTCATTGTACAGGGCATGGCGGGCCAGGATGGCGGTTCGGGTGTCTGGGGTATATACCGTCATGTTATCCCCGAAAGTGGCCATGCTGTTGTGTAAAATGCAGGGGTAAAGCCCCTCCAAAAACTGCACGCTGCGGCAGGTATTATCGCTGATATCAATGCAGCAGTTGTCCACATTGATCACGCCGTTTTCCAGTGCGGTTTTCAGGTTGGACCAGAACGTTTCGTTCTGCAGCGTCAGGGAACCATAATCCCGGCTGGAAATCTGGCCCCCGGCGGAATCAATCATTCCGGCGATCACGCTGGATTCACGTTCCAGCCGCTTTTGAATGTTGCGGTTGTACATGGGCTGCAGGCCATAGGTGATCAGCCCCCACACCAGCCCAAGGGTCAGCACAGTAATACCGCACAAAAACAGCATCAGCTGGCCCTGCACCCCCAGCGCCCAGCCATGGGTGTGCGGTGCGCTGCCCGGTTGCTTTGGTTTACGCAAAATCGCGGCCCCCTAACGTTACTGTGCGGTATCGGGGTCAAACTTGTACCCCACGCCCCACACGGTAACAATATAGCCGCGGCAGCTGCCAAGGTGGCTGCGCAACATTTTAACATGGGTATCTACCGTGCGGTCCTCGCCATAATAGTCATAGTTCCACACTTTTTGCAAAATTTTCTCGCGGGAAAGGGCAATGCCCTTGTTGTTGACCAGAAACACCAGCAGGTCAAACTCTTTGGGGGTCAGCGGGGCTTCCTGCCCGGCCACCTTAACGCTGTGGCTGGCGGTGTCGATCACCAGATTCCCAAAGGTATACACATTACCCTCGGCAACCGGGGCAGGCATGGTGCGGGCCAGTACGGCCTTCACACGGGCAACCAGCTCCCGCGGGCTGAACGGCTTTACCACATAGTCATCCGCGCCGCCCTCCAGCCCGGCCAGTTTGTCATATTCTTCGCTGCGGGCGGTCAGCATGATCACCGGTGTCATGATCTTGCGGGTGCGCATCTCGCGCAGGCAGGTCATGCCATCCATAAACGGCATCATAATATCAAGGATCACCAGGTCAATGCCGCCGTTTGCCAGCTCGGCCAGCGCCTGTGTGCCGTCCCCGGCTTCGGCACAGGTAAAGCCCGCGTACTGCAGGTGCTCGCGGATCAAATCCCGAATGCGCGGTTCATCGTCAACGATCAATACTCTTGCCATTTCTAATCCACCTCATCTGGGCGCAAATCACCCTTGAGTTACTATTACTATACCATAATAACGGCGAACCGTGGAGAATTTGTGAAAACTTTTTAAGTTTTTTTCAAATTTTTATCCGCCACGGTCTATTCCGCAAACTGTACCGCAATTTTGCTCCGCCAGCTCTTGAAAGCCCGCGGGCAATGCGCTACAATATGGATGCAATGCCCGGTACATATTTTACAACGTGCGCCGGATGAAAAAAGGAAGTTGATCGCATGTTCTGGTTGATTTTGCTGATTGTTGTGGCGGCACTGTGCGCGCTGGTGCTGTTTTTGGTGGCTCCCGCCGCTGGCCGCAAGGAGCTGCGCACCCCCTTTGCGGGCCGCAATTTTGCCCACCGCGGCTATTTTGGCAAGGATCAGCGCCCGCCGGAAAACAGCCTGCCCGCCTTTGCCGCCGCCGTGCAAAACGGATACGGCATGGAGATGGATGTGCAGTTCAGCAGCGACCGTAAGCTGCTGGTGTTCCATGATGATACCCTGACCCGCATGACCGGCACCAAAGGCTGGGTGCGGGATTACCCCTATGACCAGATATGCCGGATGCCGCTGAAAGGCAGCGCCGAGCACGCCCCGCTGTTCAGTGAGTTTTTGCAGACAGTGGACGGCAAAACCCCGCTGATTATCGAGATCAAGAGCCGCCATGAATATACCGGCGAATATCTGGACGCCCTGTGCCACGCCACGCTGGACGGCCTGAAAGGCTACAACGGCCCCTATTGCATTGAAAGCTTTGACCCCCGCGTGGTCAAGCGCATCCGTAAATTTGCGCCGCAGGTACTGCGTGGCCAGCTGGTGGATAGTTACCGTGCTTACCGTAAGGAAGGCGCGAACCCCATCCATGCGTTTGTCATCAGCCACTGCTTTGGCAACTTTATGGCCCGGCCGGACTTTATTGCCTGGTGCCCGGACAAACAGAACTGGGCCGTGCGGCTGTGCGCCCGCCTTGGTGCCATGATGGTTATGTGGACCGCCCTGCCGGAGCATGACCAGGCCGCGCTGGAAAAACAGTACGATGCCGTCATCTTCCAGTGGTACCACCCGGAAGTCAAGTACAAATAAGAACCGCGGTTCTAAATACAGCAGCCCCCTCATATCGTTGCGTAAAAGCATTGCAACGTTTTTGAGGGGGCTGCATTTATGTTTTTATTTACAGTTACCAAACCTGGTCTGCGGCAGGCGGGAGCGCTTGCCCTTTGCGCTGTCTGCCTGGCTGGCACGGTTACGGCGGCGGTGCGCCTGGCGGGCAAAAGCGTGGCTGCCAGCGCTACAGTGCAAACCACAATTGAAAATACCCAGGATATCGGCACCTACTTTACCGGCTACGGTTTTGAGGTGGATTTGAGCACCGCTGCGGTGGACAAAGTGAAGATCCCCAAAAAGTGGGACGACAGCTTTACTGCCTTTAACCAGGTGGTGGGGGAAAGCGGCCTGACCCTGGCGGACTATAAGGGAAAAACGGTGGAAAAATGGACGGTACTCTGCCCGGCGCGCTCAGATGGCGCAACAGACACCTACTGTGTGCTGCTGGTATATAAAGCAAAGCCGGTTGGCGCCTACCTGCTGGAAAAGCCCTCCGGCGAGGTGAGCGGCCTGATTACCGCGGCCCAAACCGCCGCCGAAGCCGAACAGCAGGCCGCCGAAACCAGCGCCGCCCTGCCGGACGAGGCAGATTATCCCAGCGAGTAAGCAGGAAAGCGAGATATCGTCAGCCCACCGGCATAAAGCGTGTGACTGCTTTGTGCCGGTGGGCTGTTTGGTTATGTGTTGCCTAAAGTATATCTGAAAAAGCAGAACCAGAACAGATTATACCCTTTTCCAACCCCCTTGGCAATGGGCAAACGTTACGGGTGTTCGGCGGCATACTGCAAAAATTCCGGCGTTTTTGCCCAGTATTTGCAGCCCCAGTTTTCAAAGTTCCATTCGTCCATGTAGTCGTTGCACTCATAGTCAATATAGTACAGCGTATCGCCCTGCAAAATGAAATTGGTGGGAAAATAGTCAATGTTGGTGTGCGCCGGGTACAGCAGGCGGCACATGGCCTGCATCTGGCGGAGGCAGGTTTCGGGCAGGGCATCTTTCAGCACAAGGGTATACACGGTTTCGCCAGCAATGTATTCTTTCACAATGCGTTCCGCTTTGGTGTCAACATCCAGCATACGCGGCATCGGAATGCCGATTTCCTGCAGGTGGTTGTAATCCCGCAGTTCGGCTTCGATCTTATTGCCAAACTGGTAATAGACGCAGGGTTCATGGTGAATCTGCTTAACCACGACCTGCTGCCCGTCCGCCATCTGCGCCAGGTAAGAATACCCGCCTTTGCCCTTGCCCAGCAGTTTGAGCAGGGAGTAGGCATTGCCATTTACCAAAACTGTTTCAGGCATAAAAGCACGCTCCTTGTGGGTTAATCATCAAAGAAAAACAGCTCTTCTACCGTGGTATGGAATACTTTTGCAATGTCCATTGCCAGCTTGAGGGAGGGATTGTATTTCCCTTTTTCCAGGTTCACAATGGTTTCGCGCCGGACGCCGACCAGCTCGGCAAGGTCTGCCTGCTTAAGGCCCTTTGCTTCCCGGTATTCTTTCAGTTTGGTTGATAAGGCCATGTTCAAAGCCCTTTCTTATCCATAAGATAGAAGATGATCGTGCGCACCACCGAAATCAAAATCAGTGCGGCCATCAAGCCATAACCGATGATTTCTGTGGTAAGAACCATACGGCCGACAGCGCAGGTAAAGCCAATCACAATAAAAGCTGCCACGCTGATTTTTAAGCAGATGGCATCGCATCTCCACAGGTTGGCTTCAGCCATTTCATCGGGGGATTCCTGCTTGTATTTTTTGACCCGGATGGCGCGGGAAACGAAATAATAAAAGCTGAAAGCAAAAATAACGTTTTGAACGGTCGTGTAATAATCTTTCCAGTCGTTCCGTGCCCACATCCAATAGTACACGGCAATCAGGATAGAAAAAATGATTTTATCAGCAACCAGTTCCCGTAATGACACCTTTTTCATGGTAAGCCCCTTTCTTTTATCTGCATCCATAAAGTGAGAAATTTCGCACGTGCTATGTGATGAATATATCACACGAAAGCTTCGGTGTCAATAGGAATGTGAGAAATTTATAACATTCTATGGAGTGAGGAAAGAGGAGTGAAAATCGGCCGAAACAGAGTCTTGCCGTTATTGTATCTGACAGCACGAGCTTTTTTTGGGGGGCTATACGGTTGCTTTGCTGGGAAATATAGTGGGTACGAAAGTGTGTACCTGCAAAAGAAAACGCCGTAGATTCTAACGAACCTACGGCGTTTATTTTGGTGGAGCATTGTCAGCAGCAGTCGAACCTTTAAGCAGGCATATCGTTGCTGCGGTCAGAGCGCTTCAAACCGAGAAACGGCGGCACTTCGGAACGCTTCAGCCCTTGTTCGTGTGCTTTTTTCAGTTGGTATTCGTGCAGGGCAATGCTGTCCAGCAGATCACGCTGATTTTGGGAGGCTGCATAGTAATCGACGCCGAACCGTTTGCAGACTGCGCTGAGTTGGTCAAGCATTTCAATAGCAGTAGGGGACATTCGTTTGACCTCGATATCCATAAAAACTCCTTTTCCTAAAGGCGTGAGGGCAAGAACCGTCCCGTGGTCACAAATTTTCAATTCTTGAAAATTTCCTGCCCCCTGGGACAGCTTTCTTGTTGGGGAGTGCCTGCCCCAAACCCTGCTTCATAATATTGATCATGACCGATCAACGACTGATTTATAGTAATTGCCAAA
>ULWF01067283.1_pt1 | contig 17352 bp, 17 predicted proteins | sample 1960081 | NCBI WGS metagenome assembly ULWF01 (sample SAMEA4835805, study PRJEB28245) | human gut metagenome | biome: gut microbiome; material: fecal sample | place: Denmark | collected 2008
TATTAAATTAGATTCTATTAGCTGAACCAAATACGTCTTTCATTTTGTGAGAAACTGTATTTTTTACTTCTTCTCTTGCTGGAGTTAAATATTTTCTTGGATCAAATGCTGCTGGTTCTTCTACAAATACTTTTCTTATTTGTGCTGTCATAGCTAATCTTAAGTCTGTATCTACATTTATTTTAGAAACTCCTTTTAAGCTTGCTTCATGTAATATTTCATCTGGTACCCCTTTTGCTCCTGGTATATCTCCCCCATATTTATTACACATTTCTACAAGTTCTGGTATAACTGTTGATGCTCCATGTAATACTATTGGAGTATTTGGTATTAATTCTTTTACTTTTGCAAGTATGTCAAATCTTAGTCTTGCTTCTCCTTTGAATTTGTAAGCACCATGGCTTGTTCCTATAGCTATTGCTAAAGAGTCGCATCCTGTTCTTTCTACAAATTCTTTTGCTTGCTCTGGGTCTGTATACATAGCATCATCTGCTGCTACATTTACATCATCTTCTATTCCTGCTAATTTTCCAAGTTCTGCTTCTACTACTACTCCATGAGCGTGTGCATAATCTACAACTTCTTTTGTAAGTCTTACATTTTCTTCAAAATCATATTTTGAGCCATCGAACATTACTGATGTAAATCCTGCATCTACGCACATTTTACAAGTTTCGAAATCTGGTCCATGGTCTAAATGAAGTGCTACTGGAACTTCTGGATGTTCATCTATAGCTGCTTCTACCATTTTCTTTAAATATCCTATTCTTGCATATTTTATTGCACTAGATGATGCTTGTAAAACAACTGGTGATTTGTTCTCTGCTGCTGCATCCATTATTCCTTGAATTATTTCCATATTGTTTACGTTAAATGCACCAATTGCAAAATGCTCTTCCATTGATTTTTTAAACATTTCTTTTGTTGTAACTAACATATATATTTCCTCCTTGTTACTTTATTATTTCTTCTTTTGGTATTATATATTTATAATTTTTATAAGTCAACAGAATTTTAAACTTTATAAACATAAAAAATGGATACAGTATTAACTGTACCCATTAGAAGAAAAATTAATTTTTGCTTTCTTCAAATTCTTTACAAATTTGTTCCAGCTCATCTCCTGTAAGAATTTCTTCTTCAAGAAGTTTTGTTGAAATTGTTTCGAGTAATTCTTTGTTCTTGTTTATAATGTCTTCAGCAAGCTCTGTAGCTTCATTTATTATGCTCTGAATTTCTTTGTCAAGACTATCTTTCTTCTTATCAGAAATAAGATAATCTCTTATTCTTCCCTCTCCGGTTATATATGACCGATTCTGATTAGTTTCATTTTCTGAAAATCCATAGTACATAATCATATTTCTTGCTAATTGATTTGCACTATTTAAATCAGAACTTGCTCCTGTAGAAATTTTACCTGTAAGCATCTTTTCTCCTATTCTTCCTCCTAAGTATATAGCAATTTGGTCTATAAAATACTCTCTTGAATAATTTAATGTTTTTCCTAATATTCTATATGGCCAATTTACTCCTAAGAAATTCATCATTGGAAGAATTGAAACAAAGGCAATTTTCTCGTCCTCTACGTTTAAGCATTTTTGAGAAACAATGTAGTGTCCTGTTTCGTGATAAGCTATCATTTTCTTTTCATCTTCACTTGTATTATTATACAATTTAAGATATGTGTTATAGCAACTTAAAAAGGATTGCTTATCTACATATTTTTTTCCCTTTCTTCTTGTTTCAAGAAATGCCTTTTCAAATATGCTAATTACATTTCCTGGATTACAAGAAGGTGATTCAGAAAGACAAGAAGTATATATACCAAATTTGATTACATTGCCTTCTATATTGACTTTATACTTCTTCTTAAATACTTCAATATGACTTTCCAACATTGGCTGCAATTCTTCAAGTTCTGGCTCTTCAACGTAAACTTCATTCAAATACTTTGAAATACCACTATCTCCTGAAAAATAGTCATTATAATCTTCAATGCTACATGTTGTAATAAATGGGATTTTGTAGTTAATAATAATTGCATATAACATTCGTATAAGCCAATAGTCTATTTGCATGTAAAGTGCTTTATCTACATAAAGAACAATTTCCTTTTTATGCTTAACTATAAAATTAAACATTCTTTTTACTTCTCTTTCTGCAATAAAGTCTTTATCAATCTTCAATATTTTTTCCGGATTAAACATCAATACCCTTTTATTGAAGAATTCTTTTGGACATTCATTGGTTGCAATTTGTCTTATTATTTCAGTTGCAAGTGCTGTCTTACCAACATCCGTATCTCCGATTAAAAATGCATTGTTTCTTGTCTTTTGAGATAAATAAAACCATATCTTTTCTATTTCATTATCTCTGCCTACTACTGTAGGTGCTACTTGTTGTTTTTTAGCAAGGTTTTGAGTACTATCTGTTAAATAATTACTTAAACTATTTGGTACAAGATTTACCATAAGCTCTGCAGTTTTAATTAATAACTGTATTACTTTCATTTTCATCGGAACATTTAAGCCACCATCTTCTGTTTCAAACCGAAGATTTATGTCTTCTGCATCTTTTCCTAACTTTGCTTCTTTTATAACCTGTTTTAATTCGTCTGCTGCAATTTCAATATTTTGCTCTTTTTCTTCGCTTTTAATTGTAAGCGAAATATAGCCTTTCTTTTTCTTCATAATTACTACCTCCTTAAATATTGTTTTTTATTTTCATCATGTTTTTTGTAGTATTTATAAAATTAATTTTTTCTCCTTTCAATTTTTATGTAAATATATTATCACATTGCATTATATATTTCAACATTTTTTTACATTTTTATTGATTTTATGTTTATTTGATGTTAAAATAATTATGTAACTTATGTAATGCATATGCAAACTAAAAATTTTTAATTGCAGGAAGGAGATTTACATCATGGGAAAAACACAAGGACTTTATATGGATATAATGGCATTACACAAAGAAGTAACAGGATCTTGCATTTTGGTAATTATTAAATTTCCAAATGGCACTACAAAGAAAATAATTGTAGATTGTGGACTTTTTCAGGAATCTGAATATTCGGAATTTAATAAGATTTTACCTTTCAATGCAGATGAGATTGATTACGTGCTTGTCACTCATAATCATGTTGACCATACTGGACGGTTACCTTTACTTATAAACAAAGGTTATAGAGGTGACATTCATATGTCTTATACTACTTCTAAATTAATTTCATATGCTTTAGAAGATAGTTATAAGGTACTAAAGAATAGAGCAAAAATGCTTAATGAATCACCTCTTTACAATGATTCTGATGTAGAAGAAACATTAAAGCATGTAAAAGGTCATCCTTACGAAGAAACTTTTGATTTAGATGATAATATAAAAGTTACTCTTTTTATGAATGGTCATTTACCTGGTGCAGTTTCTATTCTAATGCAAGTTAAATATCATGAATATGGAAGTTATCATCAAGACATAAATGTTTTGTTTACTGGTGATTATAATAACAAAAATTTATTCTTTGATGTACCACCAATTCCAAAATGGGTTCATCAGCTTCCTATAACCATTGTCCAAGAATCTACCTATGGAGATATGGACTCTACTGATATTGATTTTGTGTTTGAAAATAATGTTTTATCTGCATTATCTAAAGGCAAAGAAGTAGTTATTCCAGTATTTTCTCTTGGTCGTTCTCAGGAATTGATGTACATTCTTAAAACCTGGCAAGAAGAAGGTAAATTAGACAAAAACATTCCTATTTACCTTGATGGGAAACTTGCTCGTCGGTACACTTCTTTATATTTAAAAGACGGTCTCGACAACAAGGAAGAATGTAAAGATTTTTCACCTGAAAACTTCTATCCTGTGACTGATTGTGAAATGAGAAATCAAATTATGAATGATGGTGAATGTAAGATAATCCTTACAACTTCTGGTATGGGATCTTACGGACCTGCACAGGTTTATTTGCCAACATACTTAAGAAAATCGAATGCTTTAATTCATTTCACTGGTTATTGTGCTGAAAACACATTAGGAAGAAGATTATTTGAATGTGCACTTGAAGATAATGTTGATATAGCTGGACTAAAAGTAAAAAAGAAAGCAGATGTACAGTTTACTTCTGAATTTTCTGCACACGCAAAAGCTGATGAATTAATTGACTTCTTAAGACCTTTTGAAAATATCAACTTGCTTCTAGTAAATCACGGTAATACAGAGAAAAAAGAAACTTATGCTAATCGTGTTATAGATGAGGTTGATCCAAAAAACGTTGGCATTTTAGGAAGGGATTACTTCTTCAGAATTAATGGTTACGGACTTGAAAAAACATTTACTACAAAATTTTAACAACTAAATATATCCATACTTTAACCCCGCTAGATTAATTATCTAGCGGGGTTTCTTTTTATTTGTTTTTATAACTACTACACATAGATTCATCTGGTGTGCATGTATTACAATCTTGAGTTGGAGTAACAATAATTTGTTCCAACGCACATTCTTGTTCTCCAGTTTTATTATACTTACAGCTTGTTACTGTACAATTAATTTTTTGATTTTTTTCCATACTAACTCTTCCTTTCTTTTATTTATATAATTAGTATGTTCAAAAAAGCAAAAATTATAATTTGTAATTAGTCTTGTTTTAACTTTAAATATCCTAATTCTTCCCATGAATTGTATGCTAAATTAACTCTAAATAATAATTTTGGTTTTGCTCCTGCTCTATTTTTATCAACTACACAAGCATAATATCTAACATCAGGATCTTTAACATTTTCAATTTCAAAAAATTTTGTATCAACTTCTTCTAAAGAATATTCATAATCTTTTAAATTTTCTCTATTTATTTGTTTAATTAAACATAATGTATCTAGAACTTCTTTAACTGTTCTACTTACTGCCAAATCATTAACATTTAAATTAATTGGTTGTGTTGCACTTTCTGCTAATTGAAGTGTAGAGCAAATGAATATATTAAAGTTTTGTGCTAAGTTTGAAAGTATTGTTGCAGTCTTCTTTAATTCTTCTCCTACTCCTATATTTGCTGTATCTGTTTTTAACGTATCATAAAATACGTATTCTATTTTTTCTTTATAATAATAATTCATTATTACTTTTCTAATTTCGTCATTTGTATGATCTGTGATATTAATAAAGTATATAGAATTGTTTATTTCTTTATTTACCCAATCTGTAACAGCTATAGTTTTATTAAATTCTGTTGATATTTCTGAAAGCCTTTTAGCAAATTGACTTTGAGTTTCCTTTTCTTTTCTTACAACAAATCCATCTTCATCTACTTCTACTTTTTTAGGATCATCTGGTCTAAATTTAAATTCAAGCAATTCTCCTTCTGTTTTTGAAATTTTTTGACCATGTAGTTTTTGTATTTCTGGGTTATTCAAAATTGTTGTAATTAAACAAAGTCTCATTTTTTCTTCTGACATTTCATTTGAAATTATTAGTACTTTCTTTTTATGTACAAATGCTGTATATGCTGCAACTTGTATTGTAAATCTACTTTTACCAGTATTTGATGGCATAGCAAATGCCATAGTTTCACCTTTTCTTATTCCTTTAAATACACTAGTTAAAATTGGAAATGGTAAGTCTAAACCATTTGTTAAATTGTTATCTCCTAATTTTAAGAATGCAGAAAGCCCTTTATTTAATATTGCTCTTTTAAATTTTTCTGTATCATTTACTTGCTTAATAGCACTTATTACTTCTTCTGGTGACATTTCAGAGTATAGTTTGTAATCTATTATTTCTACAATTTTTTCTTGTATTTCTTTTATTGGCATTTCTAAGTAATTTTTTCTTAAAATGAAAAGTTTTTTCAACTCTATATAAATGTCTTCCATTTGGTAATCTGATTCTGCCATTTCTCTTTTCAAACTCATTTTTAATTTATAAGATTCTTCTGTTTCTTTTGGAAAGTTAAATCCTTCTTTTGCTACTTCAGATGCATAATCACCTGCATCTGTAAATAAAACACTTTTATATAAATTTAGTATATCTGGATTTTCAAACATACATTCCTTAAAAGGAAAATAAAATTTCACTATTTGTTTTGGATCGTTTATTAAAAGTCCTATATAGATTTCTTCTAAATCTGGATCACTTAATTTTTCAGGATATACTGAACTTTTGTCTTCTTCTTCCATTTGAGCTTCTTGTTCTTTTTCCACTTTTTCTAATTGTAATTCTCTAAGTTTTTCAACTGCAGTTTGAAAATCTCCATTTAATAAACAGTCTTTAATTTCTTCAATTACTTGTTCATTTTCTGGTGTAACTGGTATGCTATTTAATAAATCATAAATTTTTTTAATATTTTCATTTCCCATTTTTTATTTTTCTCCTATGCTTTTTTATCATTTTATTTCTTTTTGTTCATTTTGTAAAGTATTTGTTTCTATTTTTCTTTCACATTTTTCTTCTGAAGCATTAATGCATTTTTGTGGTTCTTTAAAACTTAAATACCAATTCATTCCATTTTTATTTTTTGCAATTTCCATATTTCTTTCTTCCAATCCTGAAAAAGTAGTTGGAGAAGGAACTATAATTGGTTCACATGGTACCCAATTTGCTGGTGTTGAGCCTTTGCTTGCATCTGACGTTTGAAGTGCCTCTATACATCTTAAAATTTCTGGTATGCATCTTCCTATATTTAATGGATAAACTAAAATTAATCTAACTATTCCTTGTTCGTCTATAATAAATACATTTCTTACTGTTTGAGTAGTACTTATATCATTTGATATCATTCCATATTTTCTAGCTATTTCACCACTTCTATCTGCTATAATTGGAAAAGGTATTCGTATTCCTGTTTTGCAATATATATCATATGCCCATGCCAAATGTGAAGGATTACTATCTATACTTAATCCTATTAAACAAGTATTTAGTTTTTCAAAGTATGTATTTGCTTTAGAAAATGCAATCATTTCTGTAGTGCATACGGGGGTAAAATCTCCTGGGTGAGAAAATAGCACTACCCACTTTCCTCTATATTGGTTTAAATTTATTTTGCCCATAGTTGTATCTGCTTCAAAGTCTGGTGCTTGCATTCCTATTTTTACATTTCCATTCATCATTATTTCATAATCCATAATAAAAAGACTCCTCTCATATTTTTTTATATAATATGAGAAAGAGTTTGTTTTTTGTTACATTTGTTTTACATATTTTATATATTCTACATTACTATTTTTACTACGTTCTTGCATAGTTTTATAAACAATATTTCTTAAATCTTTTTGCTTTTCTTTTTTATTTAGTTCATTTTTTGCAAAAAATGGTCCATCTATATAAGATACTATTTTTATTTTATTTTTTCCACATGATTGATACGTATTTGTTAGACTGAAAACAGGCACATTTAACTCTACAGGATATTTAAAGGAAACATCTTTGAATGGTCTTATTTTTGTATAATATGGCCAAATATGAGCTTCTGGATATATTGTAACTGAATATTTTTGTTTTATTCTTTTTTCTATAGTTTGTAAAAAGTTTTTAGCAGCTGTTTTATCATCTGGAGTTGGTATTGCCCCTAACATTTCTATTATATGTCCTGCATATTTTATAGAAACATTAGCTGGATTTACAATTAAAAAATTTCTTTTAGGATAGTTTGCAACACTTGGAATAAATGTATCTGCAAATGGTTGTGTATGATTTGCATATATAAAATATCCTGTATTTTTATATTTTTTTAATTTTTCTCTTCCTATATATTTTAATCTAAATTTAATTTTGCTATACCCTATTTTTATTGGCATACTAAAAATATTTTGTAATAAATACGAACAAGCTTCCCAAAGGAAGCTATGTTCATATTTATAATTTTTATCTATTTTTTTTGCTTCTATTTTTGCTGTAGAAAATTCATCGTTTAGTTCGTCTTTATAATATATTACTTCTCTATTTTTCATTTTTTGTATTTTCCTTTTTAGTAGTATATTCTAATGGGATTTTATAAAAATCTTCATATATATTTTTCCATATTTCAAAATTCTTATTTAATAATTTTTCTACTCTTTCTTTTGGTTGCAAGTTGTTGTCTGGGTAAATTGGCTCTGCTATATTTACAATATATTCTTGAATTGGAAAACCATCATCTCCTATTATATCACTGTCTTCCATTGTTATAAATATTGGTATAACTGGTACATTGTTTCTTACTGCCATTTTAAAAGCTCCATTTTTTAATGGCTTTGGTTTTCTATAATTCCACCATAAACTTTGTTCAGGATAAATTAGTATAAAATCTCCCTTTTGTAATAGTATATTAACAGCTTTCATGAATTGAATCATCGTTCTTTTATTTGAACTTAGAGGTAATGTATCACAGTTTCTAAAAAAGAATCCATATAATCCTGGAAAGTTTGTATAATTTCCTTCTCTTATTACTTTGTACAATCTTTTTTCTTCTATTTTTCCAGACATTCTAAATACTTTTTCTATTGTAAAACAATCAAATGGATTAAAATGATTACATGTTACTATTGCTCCTGTTGACACTTTATTTAAATTTTCTATTCCTCTTACATCCTTTATTATCAATTTATTATTTTTTAATAAATTATCTAAAAATCTTTCCCCTACTTCGTTTGCAAATACCCTTTTTATTTTACTTGTCATTTTACTTCTTAAATAATCTATATTTTCTGGAGTTAATACTATTGTAGGTGGATCATTTTCAGCATCTACATCAAATTTTCCTTCTTTTTCTAATTGTTCTATTCTTTTTAAAACATCTATTCTGTCTTGTGATTTTTCCTTTATTGTGTCTTGTTCTTCATCCTTTTTTACTATTCTTGCTAATACCCTTTTAGTATTCATTAAACTATCTCCTATTTATTCTATCATCACCTACGCATGCATTCTCTTTTGTTGCAAGTTCTACTAGGTTTCTTTCTGCTTCCCTATCTTCAAATTTTTGCTCTTCTGTATAACTTTCTTTTATTTTTATAATTTCATCATAAAATTCTGTTTTTTGAGCATATTTCCAAAAATATTCATTATATGTAACCTCTTCAAAATGCCATGGTTTATATGCAAAATTATAATGTATCAATTTTATATCTTCTTTTTTTGTTTCTTCATTTACATATGGCATTACGTTCCAATCATGACTGATTAATGTTGTTCTTCCTTTGCATAATCTGTTTAAGTAGTCTTGATCTTGTGCTACTGAGAATTTAACTGTACCTAACAAATATAAGAACTTCTCTTGAAATTTAAATTTTCTTAATTGGTCTAAATTCATTAATAACACACCTGCATTAAAGTAATGTTGATATTTAGCAACACCAACTACTAACTCTGCATAATCTTGAAATACTTTATTATACTGAATTATATCATCTGGTGCAGCAGTAATTAAGTTTGTCCCCATATCCACATTATATAATTCTGATATATCTCCTACTACTATAATATCACTATCTAAATATACAACTTTATCATATTGTGGATATAGTTCTGGTAAAAACAATCTAAAATATGTTGTATTTGTGTAATAGTCCCTTGTATATAATTTATCTTTAACTTTTTCTATATAATAACTTAAATCTACAAATTCTATATTTACGTTTTCGCATTCATATTTTTTTATTTGTTTTTTATGTTCTTCACATACATTTGTGTGTAACACTTTTATACAATAGTTATAATTTTTACTTGCATTTTCTATTAATGATTGTAATGCTACTGCCAAAAATGGTGTATATCCATCATCTATTGTAAAAAATATTGGTATATTTTCTAGCTTATTATTCATTTATTTTTTCTCCTACTCTTTTTTCATATTTTTCTTTCATTTTTGTATACTCTTCCAAATCTTCATCGAAAGAATAGCATTTTAATTCTTTGTGTATTTCTTCTATTTGCCATTGTTTATAGTTTTCTGTATGTGGATATGGTAAAAGCATAAGTCTTTTGCAAAAATGGCAAATTACAGTATCTTTTCTATTAAATTTGCTTTGTTCATTATATTTTCTTGGAAGTAATAACTTCTTAGTTGTAGAATGATACACTGCATCTTGATCTGCAAATATCATTTTTTTATTTCTTATTAAATTTCTTGCTTTTTCTAGTAATTTTGTCTCTTTTATTTTTTTCATATTTAAAAGCAGCATTCCCGCATTAATATAATCTGTATATAGAATCATTGAACCATATTTTTCTTTTACCGCTGCATATTCATACTCTGAAATGTCTGTATTATATAATTCCGAAATATCTTTATTAGCCATCATATCTATGTCTAAGTATAAAATTTTATCTGGAATGTTTGGAACTTTATCTGCTAATAATCTTAATAATGTATATGGTGTACAATATGCATTTTCATTTTTACATTTTCTAAATTCTTCTTCATATAGGTCAGTTACATCAACTCGTATAACTTTATTGTCCTTGTTTTTTTCTTGAACCACTTCATTTAAGAAATCAACTTGTCTTTCTTCTATACAAGTATAGTTTGGATTTATTCTAGATACATCCATTGTAAATATATAACAACAAATTTCTTCTTTGGTTTTATTTGTTATAGAAATTAATTCACTAAGTGCACCATCAAAAACTTTTTTATTTCCACATAAAAGTATATTTATCATATTTATTACTCCCATTTATTTTCTATAGCATTATATACTATTTGTCGATATTTTTCAACTTTATTCGTCATTTTCTTCTATTTCATTTTTTTCTTCTTTCTTTTCTTTTATAGTACTAACAATTACTACTATTGCACTTAGTGCTATAAATAGATAGAAATTTATACCTCTGCTCAGAATCATTGCTCCATTTATCATATTTTCAGGATATATTTTACTAAATATTGCTATAAATCCGCCTTCACTTACTCCTACTGCTCCTGGAGATGGTATTCCGGATACTGTAGCATATAGCATTGATTGTAATGTAATTATAGAAAATATCGATTTTTCATTCATTCCAAAAGCTCTGTATACCCAATATGAAATACTATAAAATGCTATAAATTGAAAATATGTAGTAATTAATGTTTTTAATACTACAAATTTATTATTTTTTATATAATCTGTACTTCCTTGATATTTAGTTAATTCTTGTTCAAATCTTAATCTTTTTTCTTCTATATTTTTAACTCTAAAAAATTTCAATACTTTTATTGAAAAATTAATTATCCATTTTGTAGCTCTTTTAGAAAATATAGAAATAATGAGTAATGTAAGTGCTGTAGAGTTTAATACTATTCCTAATATAAATAATCCTATTAATGCTTTATTTAAATACTTGTGATTAAATATAACGCTAAATAATGCTGTTGAGATTGTTACAATTTGCATACATGTTAAATTGATTAGGAGTGCTAAAGTAGAATTTGCTACAGATATTTTGTCCTTATGCATAAAGTAAATTTGCATTGGTTGTCCTCCACTTGCAGCAGGTGTAATTCCGCTAAAAAAGAAACCAATTAATGCATATTTTATATTACTTATAAGTTTTGTTTTTTCATTTAATGCTTTTAACGTTCTTCTTATATTTGTTGCCTCACACAAAATATAAAAGCACATACACAAAATTGCAATTAATATAAATTCTTTTTTTGCACTTCTTACAACTTCAAAGATTTGTGAAACATCTTGATCTTTGAAAATTATATAAAATGTTAACACTATTAATATAAAAAATAGTGTCAAATTTTTAATTACTTTTTTAATTCTTTCCATTTAATAATTATCCTATTCTTTTTTATTTTCTATATTATTATCTTCTATTTAAATGTTTTAGTCAACATTATTTATAGTATTTTTATAGTTTTAATAAATTCTTAATTATAATCTCATTTTCCAAAAAATAAGACGCCTTTTTTCTAGCTTTTAGAAAAATGACGTCCATTTATTTTTAATTTACTATACTTTTTTCCAGAACCAATCTAGACTATTATCTAAACTTTTTTTCTTCTTTTCTTTTGATTCTATATCATCTATCCAAAGATATGTAATAAAAGAAAGGAATATAAATATAAAGTCCATTGCTATGCTTTTGGAAATAATTTCTATTATTTCTCCTGTTGGATCTTGTGTTATTACGTATTCAATTGAATGTCCAACTATAATAGCTAAAAATACAACTAACATTGTTCCTACTATTGAACTCTTTTTTGTTTCCCTTGCTAACCATAGAACTAATACAAATAGTACTAAAGTTATTAATATTGCATATGGGTCTGATAAATTAATAATTGGTGTCATTTGTTTTTCCTCCTTATTTTTTCTTATGTTCTTTTTTATTTTATAATTATTTTTAATATTTTTCAACATATTTTCATTAAATTAATTAAAAAATATTGCTCCAAAATCCTTCTTTTATTTTATTTGGATTTTCTATTTCTAATTCTTTATTTTCTAACACAGTTCTAGGATTTATATATGTTAATTCTCTTATTTTCTCTTTACTTATTGTTTTTTCTAAAGTATCTATTACTTCATCCATTCTTGTGTATATAGAATTAGTTCTATGAACATCACTACCTAAAAAATGTATAAAATTATTTTTTAATAATTGTTTTACTGTTTTCTTGGCATGTTCTCCATATTGTCCTATTATACTTCCAAAATTTGATTGAAATAATACTCCTTCATCTATAAGTTCTATTAACATATTTGGATCTTTTTGAACATATGTATATCTTTCTGGGTGAGCTATAATTGGAACTCTTCCACTTTCTTTTATTTGATATATAACTTCTAACATATTCATTGGCTTTTCGTTCATAGGAAGTTCAAATAATACATATTTGCTATCATTTATGGTTGTTGCTATTCCATTATCTAAAATTTCTCTCATATTTGTTGTTGTATATATTTCGTTTGCATGATATATAACAACTCCCACATCTTCAATTTTTTCTTCTAACATTTGTATTTTTTCTTCTATTTGATTATAGTTACACATATAATAATCTTCCATATAATGAGGAGTAGCAATTATTGCATTAAAGCCTGCTCTTTTAGCTTCTTTTACTAATTTTATACTCTCTTCTATACTTTGCGAACCATCATCAACTTCAAATATAATATGTGAATGAAAATCTATCATTATTTATCTTCCTTTTCCAATTTGTTTTTTTCTTCCTTAATGTAATTGTTCATTTGCTTTATTAGAGCTTCTGCATCAATTTCTTCCTTTTTAGTAGTCGTTTTAGCTGTTTTCTTTACTGGAACTTTTTCTTCTTTTTCATAATTATATATTTTTTTCTCTTCACTTTTTGGCTTATTTTGACTTATAACGTTTTTTGCTTTCGCTTTAGTTTCTTTTCTTCTAAATTCTGCTTGCATTTCTATATCTGCTTTTGTTGGTTTTTTACTTCCTAACTTCATATTAGAATTTCCATAATAATATGTTGCATAGTATTGTTTTTGAGATACAGGCATTTTATTTATAACTACACCTGCTATTTTTCCACCAACATTTAATATATCTCTTTTTACTTTTTCTAAGTCATCCATTTTTGTTGTTTTATATGCAGAAACAATTAATGTTGTATCTACGTATCTAGATATAATAACGGCATCTGTGACTAGTGAACTTGGTGTTCCATCAAATATAACTAAGTCGCATACTTGTTCTAATGCTTCTACTGTATCTATCATTTGCTCTGAAACTAACAATTCAGAAGGATTTGGTGGGATATTTCCTGCTGTTATTATATATAAATTTTCTACTTCTGTTTCTTTTATATAAGATAATATATTTGGATTACTATCTTCACCATTTGAATTTATACCAGATAAAAAGTTTGAAAGTCCTGGAGTTGGTGCAACATTAAATATTGAAAATTGTCTACCTTTTCTCATATCACAATCTACTAAAATTACTTTTTTACCAGCTTGTGCAAAAGCAACTGCAAGATTTGCTGAAACCCAGCTTTTTCCTTCAGATGGAGATGTAGAAGTAATTAATAAAGATTTTAATCCTTTTTTAGTATTTGTAAATTGTATAGTAGTTCTTAATGTTCTAAATATTTCAGATATTGGAGATTTAGGATCTCTATATGTAATAATTTCTTTTTTCATTATCTTCTTCCTCCTTTTCTGTTGTTTTTCATCATATCATCAAAATTATTTAGTGGTATAGTTGTAAGTACTGTAAGTCCTAATTTCTTTTCTACATCTTCTTTAGTTTTTACAGTAGTATCTAACATATTTGCAAGAATTACATATATACAAGCTACTACTAAACCAATAAATGCAAACATTACAATATCTTTTACGTGATTTATGTTATAAGGTGTAGTTGCAATTTCTGCTTCATCAACAACATGAACATTGTTAATTTTATAAATATCAGATACTTGTGTCATAAATACTTTTGCAATTTCATCTGCAATTATTTTTGCTTCTGTTGGATTACTATCTATAACATCTATTTCAATTATTTGTGTGTTTTTTCTAGCACTTACTGTTATTGCTTCTTTTAGAGCATCTTCAGTTTTATTTATATTTAAGTTATTTATAACTGGTACTAATACGCTCTTGCTTTTTATTAATTCACTATAAGTTGAAACTAAGTTATTATTTAATGTAATATCTGTTGTTGTAATTGTACTTGATTTGTTTGTATCTTCTGATGATGTTGCTAAAAGTAATGTAGTATATGACATATATTTAGGTGCTACGAATACATATGAATATATTGCTCCTATTACCATAAAAATTAATGTTATTAATATAATGTGTACTTTTCTTGTCCAAAACATGCTAAATAATTCTTTTAAATCTAATTCTTCCATTTCTTTCTCCCCTGTTTTTTATTTTTTCAACATAAATATTATATCTAATTAATTAGTTGTATGCAATACATTAAACAAAAATTTTTTCATATTGTTTTACTATTTTTCCCCAATTATAATCTTCTTCTATTCCTTGTTTTGCTTTAACTCCATATTCTTCTATTCTTTGTTTTTCCATATTGTCTACGTTATTTATTAAATTTGATAGATTGTCTTTTTCTTTATTCCAATATATCGCACTTTCTTTTGCTACTTCTTTATTAAAGCCAACATCTAATAATAAATTTAAATTAGTTGTTGCTAATGCTTCTAGTAAAGAAGGGTTTGTTCCTCCCACTTCGTGCCCATGTAAGTATGCATATGCATTCTTTCTAATGCTTTTTAGTAAACTTTGGTCATATACTGTTCCCACAAATTTTATTCTTTTATCTTTATCAAAATTTGTTTTTTCTTTTAGTTCGTTATAGAATTTATTTTTTGCAACATTAGTTATTATTACTAAGTCTTTATTAGTTTTAGATTTTATAAACTCTCTTATCATTGTTTCATAATTATTTTCTGGAACAAATCTTCCAACAATTAAATAATATTCATTTTTTATTATATTTTTTTCTTTATACCAATCACTTAATTTATTATCATCTACTTCTTCTTTGTTTGAAATATCCGAACCATATGCTATAAACGTTGTATTTGGTTTATATTTTTTATATTCTTCTTTTATATATTTTTCAATGTTAACAGAATCACATATTAGCAAATCTGCATGTTTGGCCATTTTACCCTCACACACTTTAAAGAACTTTCTTAATACATAATTCCATTTTGCTCTTTTCCATTCGCATCCATCTGGATTTACATACAATTTAGCATTTAGTTTATGTAGTTTTCTTTTATAATACCATATAAATAAACCTACTCCTGTTCCTAAAACATATACTATTGCATTTTGAATTTTATTTTTCTTTATATATTTTATTGTTCTTTCTAATGCTTCCATATCATAATATTCTGCTTTTGCAGGACCTATATTAGGTAGTTTTACATTAAAACATCTTGCATTATTGTATGTAAATTCGCTATTGTCTTCTCCTATACAAGCTACATGATATTTTATATTTTTATTTATTTTTTTAGCTGTTAGATTTTCTACAAATGTTTCAAAACCTCCATAATTAGCAGGTATTCCATTTGAGCCTATAATAAAAACATTCTTTTCTTCCATAATTTTCTCTTTCTTAATTAAAATTTATTTAAAATAATTGCTAATTTCATTTTCAAATTCATCTTAGGATTATTAGTTCTAAATTTTTCATTGTGTAATAGCCATTTTTTTGCATTTTTATCTTCTTGATATTTTATAAGATTTTCTACTACTTGCTTTGCTTCTTCAGTTAATAATTTTTCGTATCCATTTTTTAATTCTTTTGCAATATTTACTCTCATACTTATTTTATCTTTAAATGCTATTTTATACTGTCTTTTTAATTTTTGAAATCCATCATCTTTATATCCAAGTACATTTTTTTCGTGTTGTCGATATTTTATATAACTATTCTCATCTATAATTACATTTCCACCTATTGCATAGCATACTCTAGTTATCCATGAATCATGCATTATGATATATTTAGGTTTGTATTGTTTTATGATATTGCATAAATTTTTGTTAAAAACCTGCGTACAACCTGTAGCAAAATTTTTTATTATTTCTCCTTCTAAAGTAAAGTTTCCCTCTACTTTTTTTGTTTCTATATATTTTAAATTTGTATCTACTATCTCTAATGCAGACATATATAATGCTGGTGTATTGTTGTATTCTTTTAATTTGTTTATTGCAGAAATCAACTTTTTAGGTTTCCATACATCATCTTGATCTGAAAATGCATAATAATCATATTCGTCAGATTTTTCAATTAAGTCCATGAAACTTCTAGCAGGACCTAAATTTTCGTCCTTATAGACTGTAATATTTTCATTATTCATTGCAAGTTCTTCAAGTATTTGTATTGTTTTATCTGTTGAACCATCATCTCTTATGAGTAAGGATATTTCTACTTCTTTTTGGTTTAATATACTTTCTATTTGTTCTTTTATATATTTTTCTCCATTATAAGTTGATAATAATACTTGTACTTTGTCCATTTATATATTCTCCTAATTTTGCTTAAAATGTATTATTTTTAGCATTTTACATATGCAATTATTATATATTTTATTAGGGATATTGTCAAACGTTTATTATACTTTTTCCTTCATATTCTTCACATTTTTCTTCTAATAATTTAAAATTATTTTTTGACATAAAAAACTCCTTTAAAAAAATTAAGAGCATAGTTTTATAAACTATGCCCCTATTATAGCTCCCAACTTAAATCGGTATGGAACATCATATTTTTATTACAATTTTCGACAATTTACTTTTTATAAAATGCTTGACCTTGCGTATTTATATTAGTATTTTTCTTTACTAACTTAATTTCTATAGCTTCTAATCTATAAGCATAACCTTCTGTTCCTGATGCTTCTCCATTTTTAGCCCAGCCTAG
>ULWF01054949.1_pt1 | contig 17208 bp, 21 predicted proteins | sample 1960081 | NCBI WGS metagenome assembly ULWF01 (sample SAMEA4835805, study PRJEB28245) | human gut metagenome | biome: gut microbiome; material: fecal sample | place: Denmark | collected 2008
CAGCGGAAAATGCTGGCGGGCAAACTCCCGAACCGACGAACAGAAATCACATAGAAGGCCGTACAGGGACGGACGAGTGTGCTAGACAACACGAAGTCCAATGCTGCCCGAATCCCGTGCGGTAAATGTGGCGGTTACGTGGGATGAAAGCTGTTGCGCTTACCCGGGGAGGTCTTGCAGACGGGAAGTAGGAGAATCCGAAAGCCGCAGTAACAACGAACTGCAAGAACTCAGCCGAAGCCATAGTACCTTGAAATTTTTTTCAATCATGATGATGCTCCTGATTGTCGCATGAAGTAGTTTGTGTCCGCTGGAGAATGGAGAGGAGTATTGTAGCACAAAAGGAAGACGTTATGGTGGAGGTTAGGCGAATTTTGTTTTGGAGTTCGCGCCCTCGCAGGTAGTTTCATTCTCGGCGGGATGGAGGTCTCCGCCGCACACTTTACGCTTGATAATCACAGTTTTTTTCCCCCAATAGCTTTGTACCGCTTAATTAGTTCTTTAGCTAAAAGAATTGCTATTTTTTCCTTTGAATAAGTCATTGCTGATATGCACTGAATTTCCCCCAGTTGCGGATACTTTTTCGTTAATTGCTCAATAGTTATTCCATACAAAAGAGGAAGAACCAGTTTTTGCTTATTTTCGTTTTGTTGTTCCAGAAGTTCATGCAACTCTCGTTCAGTCCATTCACGATCGAAGAACTGTTCGGAAAGTACTATTATTGCAAATTCAGAGCTATGTAGACCCTCTATTATTTTTTCTTTCCACTTATCACCCCATGTGATAGCCGTAGAATCATAGAACACTGTAATTCCTAACGTTCTGATAACATCATACAGCTCATTGACATAACTTATTTTGTCGTTTGCTGCATGTGACAAAAACACATCGTATTCTTTCGCCTGTACCTGTATAGCATTCACATTTTCTTCCTCACTTAACAATTCATTAAGATAATCTTGCAATTCTTTTTGGGTAAGCTCAATGTCGCGAACACAAGCTGGTTCTTGCGGGCGATCGTCATCTGCGCCAACTACCGGCGTACAAAAGCGTCGTTTCCTAAAAAGTTCATGCTCACGGCTATTTGTTCCAAATTCTTTTGCCAACATCCGATCCACACTTGACTTCCATTGCTGGAAGTCCATATCAGTGCTGGTTACCCTCCGACTTATCAGAGCAGCTGCCGTTTGAATGAGTTCTTTGTATTTTTCTACTTTATTCATGTTCTATCTCTCCCTGTTATTTATTTGCCTTGGCAAATGCTTTTCTTCGTTCCAGCAGCGTAAGTATCTTTTTCACGCTCTCGGGATTCGCCACCGCCGCCAGCGCATCCACCTGCGCTGCAATCTCCCCATCGATGCTCGTGGGCATGGGGGCGGCGAAGCGGATTTCCTCCGCAAGGCGCTTCATGTCCGCGTCACCCGATGCTGCTAGCGCGTTCGCCCCCTGACCGATGACTTTCCACCCGGCGGTGCTGTCCGCCATCCGCGCTTCGCTCTGCGATACCACCACGTGCGCGGCATCCTTCATCGTCAGGCAGATACCCGTCACGGCGAAAATCAGCACTTCCGCCAGCACCGTCGTTTGCCGCACGCACAGCGGAATTGCCGTACTGCTCGCCGAACGTAAATTCGATATCACTCTCTGATACGATCATAGATGAATCCCTGCTCTCTGTTGTATATCGCATCAAATTCTTCCATGATGCTGTTGTGCTGAAGTTCGCTGATGGTATCCGCCATTTCCGCCTTTATTGCGCCATCCTCAAAGAAAAGGGAGAAGAAACGGATGTCAATCTGGTCGGTATTGGATTCCGGGAATGCCATGTACATGTTCAGATACTGCTGGAGGAAATAATCATGTGTTGTGATGAAAATCTGCACCTTGAGTTTTGCAAGCTGCATCATAGCATCCACCAGCGGGCGAATCATGCCGGGATTCATGTTCGTCTCCGGCTCATCCCAGAACAGCACCGAATTGGCATTCAGGCAGCCATTCCGAATGAGATAGGTGATGGTCGCCAGCTTGCGATAGCCTTCGGAGACAAGCCCCATTTCAAATTCTCCGCCATTTTCTGCACTGAGATAAAACTTTTTATCATGCTGCACCGTTGTCCCGTGGAGAATTTCATCCAAACTGGCTAACACCTGATTCTGCTCATCGGAATTTTTCCCGCGCTTCAGCGGACGATCCAGCAGCTTTGCAAGGTCATAATACGTTTCCTCAAACGCAATATGGTATTCCTCATACAACGACGTGAAATTCTCCGTCGCTGAAATGATTTCCTTCGGGGGAAAATACACCGCCGTATGGTCAGGCGATGCCGTATGCTCCATCTTCGGCAAGATAAGCGTGGCAATTTTGCTTGCTCGATTCCCGAAATTTACATCAATGCTCGTGCCGTTTTCATAGCTCATCGAGGCTGTCATTTGGGCGCTGCCCTGCTTTCGACGCACGAGTCTGCCCAATTTCCCGTTGTCCGGGCGAAATACGCCGCACAGCTTTTCGGAAAACCTGTTCACCGCCGCTTCCTTCGTCTCTGTGGAGTTCCACTGTTCATAGGACTTATGCAGGCTGTACATCAGCTTTATCAGCGCCGTTTTGCCCGTGCTGTTTGTGCCACAAATCACATTGATTCCAGGCGACCACTGAAAATCGGCTTGCTGAAACAGCATAAAATCAGACAGATGCAAGTGGCTGATTTTCACACTCATCCATTCCTTTCCCAAAGCAGTTTCATGTCTGCTTTGCGCAAGAAGCACAGCTTTTCTCCGATATTGTTGCAGGCATGAAACAGATTATCCGCTGCGTCGGATTGCGATTTGCTTCCGCACAACTCGGCGCACGCTGCTGCCGCCGCTTGTACGTCAATCGCTATAACATTGATTCCTGCTATTGTCAACGGTTATTGTCAGAATTTCCGCCCAATTGCAAAAACGTGGCAATGGCTTCTTCATATTGTCCATTTTCGCGCAGCATCACTGCTTGCTGGTACTTTATTTCCATTATGCCCGCAATCTGTGCCTTCGCGCCGCTCTAATCTCCTAACTCCGCAAACGCTGCAACTGCCTCGTCATAGTAGTAGAACCATCTGGAATGACATAGTTCCCCCATGAAAAGCATCAGACGAACCGCAAGTTCTTGCGCCACAAGGCTTTTCGGTACTTTCACAAGTGCCTATAGCACTTCTCACAAAAGCGGTCACTTCTTTACACCAGGTGTATAATAGGCATAGGAGATGATAGAAATGCTGCACAATGAAGCACGGAAACTGTTGGTAGAGGGGTACGAAGCGACGCACAACGCGGAAGCAATCGCGAAGATTTTCCACGTCAACAAGTACACCGTTTACCATTTGGAAGAGCGGAAGCGGAAAACAGGCAGCGTAGACCTGCAAACGTGGCGGCGAGGTCGGAAAGCTCTGCTGAGCAGCGCAGACAAGGCACGGATAGCTGAGTGCATTACAAAAAATTCCACGATTGGCTTGGAAGAACTCCGCACACAGTTAGGACTAAAAGTCAGCATTTCAACAATGAGCCGAGTGGTTCGAGCATTGGGGTTTCGCGTGAAAAAAGTCGGGCTTTCGGCGACAGAACGGGAGAGTCCCCGATGTGCAGGCCAAACGTATCAAGTGGGAAGAGTTAAAATTGGCGATTGAACATTGGAGGATTGTGTTTCTGGACGAAAGTGGCGTGAACATTGGGCTGACACGCAGGTACGGACGAGCCATCGGGAAAGCGCGGGTGCATGGCAGCGCACCGCTGAATGTGCCGACAAGTCAAACTGTTCTGAGGGGACTGTATTCCTCCTATAAATATTCGCAATCGTGGACTCGGATAAGCCGCAGTTCTTTGCCAGCCTATACTCAGTCCACCGCGCTCGTTTATGAGCTGCCGGAGCCTCTCGTGCGTGTCCATAGCATCACCACCATTTCTGTAATTATTTTACTCGCATACTAAAAGGTGCTATACCGACTACTTGTACTGAACATACCATTATGTTAAACTGTATAATAACGGGAATTTAGTACGGAGGGATGATGGCACCAAGAACACGATTGATTATGCCAAGCGGAAGAGTGTTCCGTGTTGGAATATACTCTCCGAAACATGAAAGTTTTCTTCACAAATTTGAGGATTATCTTGTTTTTCAGCAGGATTGGTGATATAATAATCTTGAATTAGTATGTGCAGAAAGCGAGGACGGTCAAATGGGCGTTTCTTACAAGAAATTATTTAAGCTGCTTATCGATCGGGGTATGAAGAAGAAAGACCTGCAAGAGGCGGCAGACCTCAGTCCTGCAGCAGTTACAAAGCTCGCAAAAGATGAGTATGTACGGCTCGATGTGCTTGTAAGAGTTTGCTGTGCATTGGGCGTCGATATCGGTGACATCATGGAAGTCACAAAAGATGAATAAAGCCATCTGCAAATAGATCAAGTTTATTTTGTAAAAGTCCGCAGCCGTGCTGCGCTCTTTTACCCCCCATTAACTTCCGATAATTTTGAGTTATCGGAAGCAACAGAAGGAGGCATTGGCATGGGCGACCTTATGAAAAAACATGAAATGACTGAGGAGGACATCAAACTTCAGTTTATTACCCCAGCCATTGAGGGCGCTGGCTGGGACAGGCAGAAGCAGATCCGCATGGAGTACAACTTCACGGACGGTCGTGTTATCGTCCGTGGTAATGTTACTGCCAGAGGCAAAAGAAAGCGCACTGACTATCTGCTCTACTACAAGCCCAATATTCCACTGGCTATCGTCGAGGCGAAAGATAACCGGCACAGCGTTGGAGCCGGGATGCAGCAGGCCATCGAATACGCCGAGGTGCTGGACATTCCGTTTGTGTACAGCTCGAATGGCGACGGTTTCCTGGAGCACGATATGAAGACCGGGAAAGAGCGTGAGCTAACGCTTGAGCAGTTTCCTTCGCCGCAGGATCTCTGGCAGCAGCACATCGGCGACGAACACTTCACACCGGAGCAGGAGCAACTCATCACAGAGCCGTATTATTTCCAACCGGGTGATAAGACCCCTCGCTACTATCAGCGTATCGCCATCAACCGCACCGTTGATGCTGTAGCCCGTGGGCAAGACCGCATTCTTCTCGTTATGGCGACCGGTACCGGCAAGACATACACCGCATTCCAGATCATCCACCGCCTTTGGAAATCCGGTCGCAAGAAAAAGATCCTGTTCCTTGCTGACCGCAATATCCTCGTTGACCAGACCATGCAACAGGACTTCAAGCCTTTTGCAAAGGTCATGACGAAAATCGAGGGCAAAAAGCTGGATAGCTCCTACGAGCTGTATCTGTCCCTCTATCAGCAGTTGGCGGGTGATGAGAACGAAGAGCCGTTCCGTGCATTCCAGCCGGATTTCTTCGACCTCATCGTCATCGACGAGTGTCACCGTGGCAGCGCCAAGGAGGACTCCCGCTGGCGCAGAATACTCGAATACTTCCACAGTGCCACGCAGATCGGTATGACTGCTACGCCGAAGGAAACGAAAGAGGTATCCAATATCTCTTACTTCGGTGAACCCATCTATACATACAGTCTGAAACAAGGTATCGACGACGGCTTCCTCGCTCCGTACAAAGTTCTCCGCGTCGGTCTGGACAAAGACCTGGAAGGTTGGCGACCCACGGCTGGACAGCACGACATCTACGGGTACGAGATCGAGGACCGGGAGTACAACACCAAGGATTACGACAAAAACCTCATTATCGATGAGCGTACCGCCGCCGTGGCGAAGCGTATCACTCGCTTTTTGAAAGAAAACGACCGCTTTGCCAAAACCATAGTATTCTGCGTGGACATCGACCATGCAGAGCGGATGCGGCAGGCGCTCGTGAACGAAAACAACGACCTCGTGGCGGAGAATGCCAAGTATGTCATGCGCATCACCGGTGACAACGCCGAGGGCAAGGCGCAGCTCGACTACTTCATCGCAGAGGACAGCAAATATCCCGTGATCGTTACAACCTCCAAACTGATGACGACTGGTGTGGACTGCAAAACGTGCCGGCTCATCGTTCTGGACAACAACATAAACTCTATGACCGAGTTCAAGCAGATCATCGGTCGTGGCACACGGCTAAAGCCCGATTATGGCAAAGAGTATTTCACTATCATGGATTTCCGCAATGCCTGCCGACTCTTTGCAGACCCGGAATTCGATGGCGACCCGATCTCTATCATTGATGATGGCGATGATCCCGGCGAAGAGCCGACCATCGATCCGCCGAAGCCACCCGTCCCGACTCCCGGTCCCGGCGGGGACACCGACGACCCGCCCGAAAAGAAGCATAAATACCGGGTGCGTGGTGTCGAGGTGACGATTTTGAACGAGCGAGTCCAGTACTACGATAAGGACGGCAAGCTCATCACGGAAAGTGTGACCGACTACTCCAAGAAGAACATCCTCGGCGAATATGCCACCTTGGATTCCTTCCTCCGTGCCTGGAATTCTGAGGAGAAGAAACAAGCCATCATCGACGAGTTGCAGGAGCGCGGTGTCCTTCTGGAAGCGCTGCGGCAAATCGCCGGGAATAAGGATATTGACGATTTCGACCTCATCTGCCACATTGCCTACGATAAGGCACCGCTGACGAAGGCAGAGCGGGCGAACAATGTCCGCAAGCGGGGATACCTCTACAAGTATTCCGGCTTGGCACAGGAAGTTCTGAGTGCGCTGCTGGACAAATACATGAACGAGGGCATTCAGGACATCGAGAACCTCGAAATTCTGTCCAATGACCCATTCCGCAAATTCGGCACCCCCATGAAAATCGCAAAGCTGTTCGGCGGCAAAAACGGATACATTCAGGCGATCCGTGATTTGCAGAAGGAAATCTACGCTGCGTAAGGAGAATATAAGATATGAGTTTAAATAACCTGGTAAAACGACTGCAGGACATCATGCGTAACGATGCGGGCATCAACGGCGATGCCCAGCGCATCGAGCAGATGGTTTGGATTCTCTTTTTGAAGGTGTATGACGCCAAGGAGGAGATCTGGGAGTTTTACGACGAGAATTACACTTCCATCATCCCGGAGGAGCTGCGCTGGCGCAATTGGGCCGTTGACCACAAGGACGGCAAGGCGCTCACCGGCGATGCCCTTCTGGACTTCGTGAACGGAAAACTGTTCCCGACCCTCAAAGCCATCGAAATCGATGAGAATACCCCCATGAGCCAGATCATTGTCCGCACCGCCTTCGAGGACAACAATAACTACATGAAGGACGGCATCCTGCTTCGCCAGGTTATCAATGTCATTGATGAGATCGATTTTGAGGAGTACGAGGACCGCCACGCCTTCGGTGAGATTTACGAAACGATCCTCCGCAGCCTGCAGAGCGCCGGTAACTCCGGCGAATTCTACACGCCCCGTGCTGTCACGGACTTCATGGTACAGATGATCAAGCCTAAGCTCGGCGAGTCTATTGCGGACTTTGCCTGCGGTACCGGCGGCTTCCTTACCTCTGCGCTGAAGGTGCTGGACGCCCAGGTGCAAAGCGTCGAGGACAGAACAGTTTACAGCAACTCCATTTACGGTATCGAAAAGAAGGCACTGCCGTTCCTTCTGTGCGCCACGAATATGCTGCTCCACGACATCGACAACCCTCGCATCATCCACGGCAACAGCCTGGAAAAGAATGTGCGTGAGTACAAGGAGAGCGACCGCTTCGATGTCATTCTGATGAATGGTAGAGGTGTAAAAGGACAAACACGAAAAAGTGCAGATTTTACGCGGGTTTCCGGGCTTCGGAGCCTTTTTTTATTGCCAGTGGCTGCGTGAAGAAATGCCCTGCATGAACTGAATAACGAATCATGAAGCGTCTGCTGCTTGCTCCCATTATGGGGCGGTCGGCAGACGCTTTTTGTTTCTCCGAAAAATACATAGGCGTGTGTCTGCCTCACTTGCGGGGGCTGGGTACACGCCTTTTTTCATTTCCATTTACGACAGAATAAGGAGGTAGAAAAATGCGCAACGAGATTCAGGTATTTACCAATGAGAAGTTCGGCAGTGTCCGAACGACCGTCATCGACGGCAAGCCATGGTTCGTAAGTAAGGATGTGGCTGTGGCGTTGGGTTACAGCAATCCGCAAAAAGCTGTTAGGGACCATGTTGACGACGATGACCGGACGGTGAACGATTCGTTCACCGTCAATGGAACGCCGGTTACTCTCATCAATGAGAGCGGCCTCTATTCCCTCATCCTCTCCAGCAAGCTCCCCACGGCAAAGCAGTTCAAGCGTTGGATTACGCACGACGTTATCCCCGCTATCCGGCAGCACGGAGCCTATTTCACAGATGCCGCACTGCTGCGGCTCCTTTCCGACCCGACGCAGGCTCATATGCTGGTCATGGAGTATGTGCAGGAGGCTCTGGAGAATGAGAGGCTCACGGCAGAGCTTCAGGCGGTGCTTCCCAAAGCGATGTACTATGATACTTTTGTGAATCCGATGGAATGTACCAACATCCGCAACACCGCAAAGGAGCTGGGTGTCCCGGAAAAGCGGTTTACCAAGTATCTGATGCGCCATCGCTATCTGTACCGCGCTCCATCCGGAAAGCTGATGCCCTATGCTTTCTATTATAATAAGGGCTTTTTCATCGTCCGGGACTTCCACAAGCGCAACAGCGCGGACTGCGGCCAGTACACCCTGTTTACTGCCATCGGCAAAGAACACTTCATGAACAAAGTACCTGAAATTCTGCGGGAAACTGCTTGATTCTGTTCCGTAGATGGAAAGCACCGAGTTTTAACATTATTACAGGAAAGCGAGGTAAAAACAAATGAGCGATGCTACAAGAGAACCGGCGATGCAGGGCGGCCAAAAGCTGGACATCAGTGTCAAGGTCTATCCCGTGCAGGATGCCAAAAACCTGTTGGCGAACGCCTCCGTTACTATCGGAGGGTGCTTCGCTATCCGGGGTGTGCGCGTGATGAACAGCGAGAAAGGCGCATTCGTGTCCATGCCCCAGCGGAAAAGTGCCGAGGGCGAGTATAAGGACATCTGTTTCCCCACGACTGCGGAGATGCGCAAGGTGCTGAACAGCGCAGTTCTGGGCGAGTACCAGCGCACGATGGCTAAAGCTGAGAATCGTGATTCGGTGCTGGGTGCCGTCAAACAGAAAGCAGCCGAGGTCAAACCTCCCGTGCCGGGCAGTACAAGAACGGCGGACAAAGGAGCGCGATAATGGCGGGCAGCAAAGCGAAAAAGGCTTCGGCAGAGGTCGGCGCTGTCCCGGAACAGGTTCAGAGCATCCGCATTTCAGAGCTTCACCCTTTTGAGGGGCATCCGTTCAAGGTGATGGATGATGATTCTATGGCGCAGACCGTGGAGAGCATCCGGGATTATGGCATCACCACGCCGCTGTTGGTGCGGCCTGACCCGGACGGCGGCTATGAAATCATATCCGGCCACCGGCGTCACCATGCGGCGGAGTTATCCGGCATGGAGGCTGTCCCCTGCATTGTCCGGGAGATGGACGATGATGCTGCAATCATCACGATGGTGGACAGCAACTTGCAGCGGGAGCATATCCTGCCGAGTGAGCGGGCATTTGCCTATAAGATGAAGATGGATGCCATCAAGCATCAGGGACAGCGCACGGACTTAACTTCGCCGCAAGTTGCGGCGAGGTCAAGGGCAGATGATGAAGTTGGAAAAGGCGTAGGCGTAAGCGGAGATACTGTGCGTCGGTTTGTTCGCCTGACGAACCTTATCCCCGAAGTGCTGGATATGGTGGACGATAAGAGAATCGCCTTTAATCCGGCAGTGGAGCTTTCGTATCTCAAACCGGAAGAACAGCGGAACTTCATCGAAGCGATGGACTATGCACAGGCAGCCCCGTCCCTCTCCCAAGCACAAAGGATGAAGAAGCTCAGTCAGGATGGCGGGTGTACGCTCGATGCCATGTGTGATGTCATGGATGAAATCAAGAAGGACGACATGGGGCAGATTTCTTTTAAGACCAGCGACATCCAGCGGTTTTTCCCGAAGTCCTATACACCAAAGCAAATGAGCGATACGATTATCCGGCTTCTGGAGCAGTACCAGCGCCGGAGGGAACGCGACCAGAGCAGATGAGGCACCCGGAGGGTGCTTTTTTTCTGCAACAAAATTGAAAGGAGAACAGATTTTAGTGGATTCCATTACTATCAACTTTCACGGAGATATTCACATCTCCATTTCCCCGGATTCAGCAAACAGGCTGATGCAGTCCATGAACAAGCTCACCAATGACGGCGCAGCAGCCTTCGGGGATATGACCGCCAGCGACGGCTATCAGGCGCTGGTGCAGAGCATCGAGGATTTCCTGAACGATACCGCAGACGAATACGGACAATATGCAGACGGCGCAGAGGACGAGGACATTGATTCCATCGTCGTAGTCATCTGTCCGGGTGAAGCGCCGAGGGTAATGACGGAAAGCGAGTGCTATGAGGCTGTTGAGAGGTATGGCGAGTTTGGTGCCGTCCTGACCGTCGATGACCCGGACATCTGCGCCTATGGGCTGAAAGCAGCCTATGACCCCCGCGCAGTCTTGAAGCTGGGAAAGGAGCGTTACCTTGTCGGGCCGGTTATCGTGTACGGCAGCGATTACGAGGGTGACAGCATTTCTCTGGATGCCGAGGAAGTCATGGCCGCCATCGTCTACTTTGCCGACCACACGGTCACGCTTTGTGCGGACGGAGCTGACCTCCCTGCCTTCCGTCTGTGAGGTGCCTCTATGGGGAAACAGAAAACGATAGGCGAACTGATTGAGGAAATGCGCATCAAGGCCGGGGCACAGGAGTACGCAGGGCATTCTTTTATGGATTTGGAACGCTTTGCCGACGATACGCGCCACATGATTATCTTCGATGTGCTGACCCATGATTCCCCCATCGGCTGGAAAGGGGAACGCCCCCGCGCCTATCTCACGGAGGAAGGTTACCGCAGGTCTTTGGAAAATCAGGAGAAAGGGCATATCAAGATCATCAGCCATGCCCGCGTTGACCACGGGAACCTCCACTATGACCGGAAAGAAACGGCGCGGTGAGTATAAGAAAAGAAAGGAAGGTGGCGGTCATTGCAGGAAGAAGTTGAAAACAGGACAGTGAATCTTGCCATCAGCACGACCAAGCTGACCGGGCGCACCCTGATAAGTGCGTTTCGGAAGTATCTCCAGCACCGGGCGCAGGTGAAGGCCGGGAAAGCGGCTGACGCGGCGCACGGAAAAATGTCCGTGGAGCAGCTTGTCGGGCAGGGACAGGGCGCACAACAGCTCGATATTGCCAATACCGGTATCAGGGATTTTGAGCGCATCCTCAACAGTTACGGCGTGGACTATGCGCTCCGTAAGGATGTGACGCAGGACCCGCCCCGGTATATGGTCTTTTTCAAGGCGAAAGACGCGGATGTGCTGACGGCGGCGTTCAAGGAATATTCCTCAGAGCTGAACCATCAGGAGAAACGTCCCAGCGTCCGCAAGATGCTCCAAAAGCTCAAAGGACTGGTCAAGGACATTCCGGGCAAGGTGCATGAAAAGAAACAGGAGCGTGAGCGATGAACCAGAAAACGAAAAAGCTCCTTATCCTGAATATCCCGTATATGGTCATCGGGCTTATCTGCACCAACGTGGGCGAGGCATGGCGTATCGCCGTCGGTGCGGACATCGGGGAAAAGATTCTTGGATTCCTCTCCGCGCTGGGTACGGCGTTCTCCAATCCCGTCCCCAGCTTCCACCCGTTCGACCTCTGCATCGGCATTGCGGTCGGAGGCATCTTTCGGCTCATCGTCTATGTACGGAGCAAGAACGCAAAGAAATACCGGCATAATGAGGAATACGGTTCGGCCCGCTGGGGAACCGCGAAGGATATTGAACCGTTTGCCGACCCGGTGTTTGAGAACAATGTCATCCTGACGCGCACGGAATCCCTGACCATGAACAACCGCCCGGCAGACCCGAAAACGGCGCGGAACAAGAACGTGCTTATCATCGGCGGCTCCGGTTCCGGCAAGACGAGGTTCTGGCTGAAGCCTAATTTGCTCCAGTGTACGTCCAAGACCTATCCGACATCTTTCGTGGTTACTGACCCGAAAGGCGGGGTCTTAATTGAATGCGGGGCCGCCTTACAGCACTACGGGTATCGGATAAAAGTGTTCAATACCATCAATTTCAGGAAGTCCATGCACTACAACCCGTTCGCTTATATCCACAGCGAGAAGGACATTTTGAAGCTGGTGACAACGCTGATGGCGAACACGCAGGGCGAGAGCAAGGGCGGCGACCAGTTCTGGGAGAAGGCGGAGAAGCTGCTTTACACGGCGCTTATCGCCTATATCCACTTCGTCGCCCCGAAGGAGGAACAGAATTTTGCCACGCTCATCACCCTGCTGAACGCGATGGAGGTGCGCGAGGACGATGAAACCTTTGAAAATCCGGTGGATTTGATGTTCAAAGCACTGGAGCAGAAATCGCCTGACCACTTCGCCGTGCGGCAATACAAGCTCTATAAGTTAGCGGCCGGCAAGACAGCCAAGAGCATATTGATTAGCTGTGGTGCGCGGCTTGCACCCTTTGACATTCAGGAGCTGCGGGAAATCACGGCCTATGACGAGCTGCAACTGGACACCCTCGGAGATAAACGGTCGGCGCTGTTCCTTATCATGAGCGACACGGACAGCACGTTCAATTTCCTGATTTCAATGGTCTACACGCAGCTTTTCAACCTGTTATGTGAGAAAGCGGACGATGTGTACGGCGGGAGGCTGCCCGTCCATGTGCGGTGCCTCATTGACGAGTGCGCGAACATCGGGCAGATTCCCAATCTGGAGAAGCTGGTGGCAACCATCAGAAGCCGTGAAATCTCGGCCTGCCTTGTCCTTCAGGCGCAGAGCCAGCTCAAGGCAATCTACAAGGACAACGCGGACACCATCATCGGCAATATGGACGCGAGGCTTTTCCTCGGCGGCTCGGAGCCTACGACACTAAAGGAACTGAGCGCAGCACTCGGCAAGGAAACGATTGATATGTTCAACACCGGGGAGAGCCGGGGCAGCCAGCAGTCCCACAGCGTGAACTACCAGAAAACCGGGCATGAGCTGGCTTCCGTCGATGAACTTGCTGTTCTGGACGGCGGCAAATGTATCTTGCAGCTTCGGGGCGTCCGGCCTTTCCTGTCGGACAAGTATGACCTGACAAAGCATCCGCTGTTCAAGCTGACCGCAGATTTCGACAAAAAGAACGCTTTCGATATAGAGGCGTTCCTGAACCACAAGATGCGGCTCAAAAAGAAGGATGTCTATGACGTTGTGCAGATGGATTAGGAGGGACGGGAAATGGCGCGTTTTGTGTCCATCGGGAAGTATTATATCAACGCTGACCGTGTGTTGACAGTCACGCCGCCGGATACGTTCGGCAGCATCTGGATAGAGCTGGACAACGGCCAGAATGTGGAGGCAGAGGCAAAGTACCTGCCTGACGTTCTCGGCACGGAATCGGAAAGCTCCAATCCGTAGAGGCTCCCTGCCCTGTGACCGGGCGATAAAGGGAGCCTTTCCCATTTTCAAGGGCGTTTTCTCCTGATGCGGAATATTGCCCGTCCGAAGTGAAGCTGTTGGCAAAAGATGAAAGGACAGGCATTCACCGGGCGGGCTGACGGTATCGGGCGGAGATGCCCTTTTTTGATACCCAAAACACTTTACCACTGGCAGGAAAACGAAAGTCCTGCCCCACACATTCAAGGAGGAAAAGATTTATGGCGTTTTTCAACAGTGCGGTAACTGTGCTTCAGACCCTCGTGGTGGCCCTCGGCGCGGGCCTCGGCATCTGGGGTGCCATCAACCTGCTGGAAGGCTACGGCAACGACAACCCCGGTGCGAAGTCGCAGGGCATGAAGCAGCTCATGGCGGGCGGCGGTGTTGCCCTCATCGGCATCACGCTGGTGCCCCTGCTCTCCGGGCTGTTCGGTTGATGCGGCAGTGAGCGGAGATAGTCCCTGATGAGCAGCATTGGGACGGGCGGCGAAGTCGCCGCCTTACATAAACCGTATTGTTGTAGCTGGATAAATGTGCTATACTTTTCATCGAGCAGAGAGAAGTAACTAATCTGCAAATCGGCGTTGACGGAGGAAGCAATGATGAAAGGCAAAATGTCAAAGTGGGCCAATATTATCATAGAATCAGTTAACTACATTATCATCAATTACGCTTTATCAAATATGGCGCTATTCTTTCACAGTAGTTTACTCTATATTTTATTTTTTGCATCGGAGTTTTGGATTGTTGGAGAATACTGGAAAAATATTTTAGACGAAACCAAGAGCAAACTCATAACGATAATTCTAACTGTCAGTTGTTTCTGTGTACATATTGGCATGGTATATTTTATCGGATACGTTTCTGGAACTCTAACCCACTTTGGGAATATTTAGGGCAGTAAATTCAGGTTTGCAGGGGGACAAACAAATGGAAGATATGTTCAAAAAGATAGATGAGCTACTTGAAAAGCCTTGCTATGTGATTGATTTTCTGCCGCAAAGAGTTCCGAAAACCAGTAGTGGGCATTTTTTTGATGTTGAATACTATTTGCTTAACAGCAAAAAAAGACATGAAATGAAAAGTAAATATATCAATATCATTCTAAAATTGATGTGCTACTACCGTACTTCAATCCTCTGGAATGGATGGAAGCATCATCCGAAACCGGCAGATATAGAAGCTGCCATCAGCGAGATTATGGAAAATCATTCTGGAACGCTGAATGTTTTATTCCCCGACGAAGATGTCCTGTTGGTTTTTGAATGGGATTGTCTGAATTTCGCTGTATATAATTTGGCAGAAAACATGAAAGAAATAGTTGAAAAAATAGCATTGTCAGAGGGATTCTTCTGTTGGAAAGGGACAGATTAAATTCCCGTTTGTCGCACAGTCAAACTGTCCTCCCCAAACTGAATATCGGAATACATAGGCGGTCTTGTGCATTGACATGAGGCCGCCTTTTGTCTGGCCAGACAAAGAAACCACCGTCCGCAAGGGCGGTATTTTTGTGCCCAAAGGATGCGCAGTCCGGGAAGCCGCTGCGGTTAGCAGGAGAAGAAAGGCCCACAACAGAGCATCCGGGGGCATGAAAAGTCGCATCAAAACCCGATTTCAGAAATGGAGGAAAAATCTATGGCATTTTTCAACAGTGCGGTAACTGTGCTTCAGACCCTCGTGGTGGCCCTCGGTGCCGGTCTTGGTATCTGGGGTGCCATCAACCTGCTGGAGGGCTACGGCAACGACAACCCCGGCGCGAAATCGCAGGGTATGAAGCAGCTCATGGCGGGCGGCGGCGTTGCCCTCATCGGCATCACCCTCGTTCCCCTGCTCTCCGGCCTGTTCGGTTAAGACCGGCGCGGAGGTAACTGTCTATGGAAAGCATTCTCGAAAAAATCACAGACTGGCTTCGGGAAATGCTCGTCAGCGGTATCATGGGGAATCTTTCGGGGATGTTTGAATCCGTCAACCAGCAGGTTGGCGAGATTGCTGCGGAAGTCGGCAGGACCCCGGCGAACTTCTCGCCGGGCGTCTTTGCCATGATACGCAATGTCTCCGAATCGGTGATTGTGCCTGTGGCGGGCATCATCCTCACCTTCATTGCCTGTTACGAACTGATTCAGTTACTCATCGACCATAACAATCTCGCAAATTTCGACACATGGATTATCTTCAAGTGGATTTTCAAGACCTTTGTGGCCGTCATGGTCATCACGAACTGCTTCAACATCGTGATGGCGGTCTTTGACGTGACACAGCAGGTAGTCAACTCCAGCGCCGGAATCATCTCTGGTTCCACGGCTGTGGACGCCAGTACCCTTGAGGCGATGGAGGCAGAGCTGCTCACCTGGGATTTGGGGCCGCTGCTGGGCCTGTATCTGCAAAGTTTTGTGGTGCAGGTGACGATGCTCGCCCTCTCCGTGGTCATCTTCGTGATTGTCTATGGCAGGATGATTGAAATCTATCTGATGACCAGCCTTGCTCCTATCCCTATGTCCACATTCGGCAACCGGGAGCAGAGCCAGGTCGGTCAGAACTATCTCAGGAGCCTGTTCGCCCTCGGCTTTCAGGGTTTCCTCATTGTCATCTGCGTTGGCATCTACGCGGTGCTGGTGCAGTCCGTCGCATTCTCCGACGACATCATCGGGAGCATCTGGGGCGTGATGGGCTACACCGTCCTGCTGGTGTTCACGCTGTTCAAGACCGGCAGCATCGCAAAGGGCGTATTGTCCGCCCACTAATGGATAACGGCGGCAGCCCCTTTGCCGCCGGGAAAGGAGGTCAAACGGATTGGCTTCGTATATTTCGGTCCCCCGCGACCTTACGCGGGTAAAGACCAAAGTGTTCTTTGGCCTGACAAAGCGGCAGCTCGTCTGCTTCGGGGCAGGTGCGCTCATTGGTGTGCCGTCCTTCTTCCTGCTCAAAAGTGCCGGGAACCTGAGCCTCGCCGCGATGGGGATGATTGTCATCATGCTCCCGCTGTTCTTCCTCGCCATGTATGAGAAGGACGGCCAGCCGTTGGAGGTCATCGCCCGTCACTTCATCCAGAGCAAATTTGTCCGCCCGAAGGTGCGCCCCTACCGGACGGACAACTATTACGCCGCCCTGATGCGGCAGTACGACATGGAACAGGAGGTAAATGCCATTGTTTGCAAAGCTGAAAAAAGGCAGCGCGAAGCGGGAGCCGGTAAGGTATCCCGCAAACCTGACCAAAAAGGAACAGCAGCAGATTAAGGCCATCGTGGAGGCCGCCCGCAGGGATGACGGGATACCGCGCACGGCGCAGCAGTCGATTCCCTTTGAGCGGATGTTCCCGGACGGCATCTGCCGCGTTTCCCCCAACTATTACACTAAGACCATCCAGTTTTCGGACATCAACTACCAACTCGCCCAGCAGGAGGACAAGACCGCCATCTTTGAGGAATGGTGCAGCTTCCTGAACTTTTTCGACAGCTCCATCCACTTTGAGCTGTCCTTTATGAACCTTGCGACGGACGCGGAGAGCTTTGAGAAGTCCGTCCGCATCCCGCTCCAGAACGACGGGTTCGACCCCATCCGCATCGAGTACACGCAGATGCTCCGGCAGCAGCTCTCACGCGGCAACAACGGCCTGACCAAGACCAAGTACCTGACGTTCGGCATCCACGCGGATTCCATGAGGCAGGGG
>ULWF01072227.1_pt1 | contig 17047 bp, 17 predicted proteins | sample 1960081 | NCBI WGS metagenome assembly ULWF01 (sample SAMEA4835805, study PRJEB28245) | human gut metagenome | biome: gut microbiome; material: fecal sample | place: Denmark | collected 2008
CACGCCGCCGAGCCGCCGGACGACCCGCCCGGCACGCGCGACAAATCACGCGGGTTATGCGTGGGGTGAAACGCGCTGTTTTCGGTGGACGAGCCCATGGCAAACTCATCCAGATTCGTCTTGCCGAGCAGGACGCAGCCCGCCGCCTGCAATTTCTCCCAGACCGTGGCAGAGTACGGCGATACGAAATCCGCCAGCATTTTGGATGCGCAGGTGGTTTTGCCGCCCTTGACGCAGATGTTGTCCTTCACGGCGACGGGAATGCCGCAAAGCGGCGACACCTTTTCGCCCTGCTGCCGCTTCTTGTCGCATTCATCCGCCTGACGGAGCGCTTCTTCCTCGTTCAGGCTGATATACGCCTGCACCTTGCCCTCCACCTGATGGATGCGGTCGAGATACGCCTGCGTGACCTCGCGGGAGGTCAAATCGCCGCGCTGCATGGCATCGGACAGCGCCAGCAGCGTCATTCGGGTAATTTTCATGCCTGATTCCTCCCTTAATCGAATGTCTGCGGTACGTTCACGCAGTCTTCGGTGTGCGTCGGCGCGTTGGAGAGCAGCAAATCGCGGTCAAAGGGCGCTGCCGGAATGTCCTCGCGCAGCACGTTTTCCGTTGGAATGACGTGCGCCGTCTGCGGAACGTCGCTCGTGTCCACTTCCTGCAAGGCTTCGGCAAAGCCAAGAATTGTGTTCAGCTCCTCGCCCATTGTCACTTCTTCTTCTGCCGTCAGGGACAGCTTCGCCAGCTCCGCGACGGTCTTAATCGCCATCGTCGGACGCTTTTTCTGCGGATGCTTCTCTGCCTCCGCCGCCGTCGAAACGCCCAATTGCAGCACTTCCAGCTGCTCGGCATCGACAAAATCCGGCGCGCTCGTCATCAAATCGGATGCGTCGCGCACTTTCGGGAAGGCAATCACGTCGCGCAGGGAATCCGCGCCAAGCAGCTGCATCACAAGGCGATCAAGCCCGAAAGCGAATCCCCCGTGCGGCGGCGTACCGTACTTGAAGGCATCAATCATGAAGCCGAAGCGGGCGCGGGCGGTTTCCTCGGTGAAGCCCAAGGCGCGGAACATCAGCGCCTGCACGTCCGGGCGGTGGATACGAATCGAGCCGGAACCCAGCTCAATGCCGTTCAGCACCACGTCATACGCCTGTGAGCGCACCCGCGCGGGATCGGTCATCAGGTAGGGCAAATCCTCCTCGTACGGCATGGTGAATGGGTGGTGCATCGCCATATAGCGCTGCTCCTCGTCCGACCACTCGAACTCCGGGAAGTCGGTGACAAAGCAGAAGCGGTAATCCTGCTTGTCGCGCAAGCCCAGCATATCGCCGACTTCGAGGCGCAAGCCGCACAGCGTTCGGCAGACGGTTTGGAACTTATCGGCGCAGAAGAGGATGAAATCGCCATTTTGGGCATCCAGCGCGGTCAGCAGCGTCTGCCACTGCGCCTTGGTGAAGTACTTTTGCAAAATGGAGTTGACCTCGCCGCTGTCGTGAATGAGAATCCACGCCATGCCCTTCGCGCCGTAACCCAGCGCGTGGTCGGTCAGCGTTTCGATGGTTGTGCGGGTGAATTTCTCTGCGCAGCCCTTGCAATTGAGCGCGCGCACCTTGCCGCCCTCGTCCGCCACGCGCCGGAAAACGGAGAAGGAGCATTCCGCCGCCAAGTCCGTCACGTCGCGAATCTCCATGCCGAAGCGCAAGTCCGGCTTGTCGCAGCCGTAGCGATCCATGGACTCCTGCCACGTCAGGCGCGGGAAATCATAGCCGATTTCGCGTCCCATCACGTCACGGAAGATGCTCTTAAACAGGCGCTCCAAGTGCAGGAGGATATCCTCCTGCTCCACAAACGACATCTCCATGTCGACCTGCGTGAACTCCGGCTGGCGATCGGCGCGGAGATCCTCGTCGCGGAAGCAGCGGGCAACCTGATAGTACTTATCCATGCCGCCAACCATCAGCATCTGCTTGAAAATCTGCGGCGACTGCGGCAGGGCGTAGAACTTGCCGGGATGCACGCGGCTGGGCACGAGATAATCGCGCGCGCCTTCGGGGGTGGACTTGCAGAGCATCGGCGTTTCAATGCAGGTGAAGCCGTCGCCGTTCAGGTACTTTTCCGCCGCCATCTGCACCTGATGCCGGAAGCGGAGCGCCTTCTGCAACTGCGGACGGCGCAAATCCAGATAGCGGTACTTGAGGCGCAGTTCCTCGCGCACCTTTGCATCCTCGTCCATCGAGTACGGCAGGGGCTGCGCTTCGCTGAGGACGACAAGGCGCTTTGCCAGCAGCTCCACCTCGCCCGTCGCCAGACGCGGGTTATACGTTTCTTCGTCGCGGTGACGGATTTCGCCCTCCACCTGAATCACGCTCTGCATATGCAGCGTTTCCGCATGGTGGAAGTCCTCCGGCGGCAGGTACTGCATATTGCAGACGACCTGCGCCACGCCCTCGCGATCCTTCACATCCAGAAAAATCACGCCGCCCATATCGCGCCGATTCTGCACCCAGCCGCACAGCGTCGCCGTCTGTCCCATATGCTCTTTGCGGATTGCGCCGCAGTAATGTGTCCGCTTCATGGTCATCCTCCTTGCTTTTTTGCGGTATAAAAAAACGCCTTTCAACCCCAACACATGGGGCGAAAGACTTCTCGCGGTACCACCCAATTTTCCCCGGCGCGCGCCGGAGCAACTCTATCGCAACGGTCAAAAATGACGATTGCGCGAAGCTGTCACGGGCTTCCCCCGTCCGTGCCTACTAAGCAAACGCTTTTCGGGCGGCGGCTCTGAGCTGTTTCTTCCCCGGTGTCCGCCTGCCGCACTCGCACCTGTTCGCGGCTCTCTGCAAAAGCGACTTCCCGGCTACTGCTGCTCTTCATAGCCTTGTGGAGACTTGCGTCTCTGTTGAATTGCGGTTATCATACCATCTTTTCCGGCGCTTGTCAAGCAAAAAACAGTGGGAAAACAATTGCCGGACACAAAAAAGGGGCTGATGACCCCCGCAAACGCAGAAATCACCAGCCGAAAATGTTGATTATTCCACCGCCACAATGCGGCCGTCGCCGTAGGGGTTGGCGTACTGTTCGCCCACCACGCCGCCGAGGGTGGTCGTGATGTAGGTAATCAGCACCTGATTGTCAACCATCATGTCCTCGCCCAGCACTTCGCAGCCGTCGAACATGGTGTAGCCGTCGCCATGGCCAAGCAGCATGTAATTGTGGGATGCCAGCGTGTAGGTCTTGTCCAGTTCAAGGGGCTGACCGCCGACCATCACGTTCTTGACGCGGTATTCGCCCGAAACGCGCGTGAACATGCCATTCTCGTCCTTCTCGGCGGAGGACGCGACGCCCGTGTGAATCTCGTAAGTCAGACCGGAGACCTGCAGGAAGCCGCCGTTTTCGCTCGGCACAGCGCGCGCGCCCCATTCCAGCGCGTCCAGCACCTGCTGACCCGTCACGCGGATGACGCACATGGTGTTGCCGAAGGGATGGACGCTGTAAATGTCGTCAAGCGTAATGTCGCCCGCTTCAATCTGCTTGCGGATGCCGCCGCCGTTGACGAACGCAATGTCCGCGTTGGACAGCGCACGGTACGCATCGGCGCACAGGTCGCCCAGATTCGTTTCGGCGTTGCGGACGATGCGGACGGGCGTGCCTTCCGCCGTCACCGCGACAGGGTCATTGACGTAGAGCGGCACCTGAGAGGTCGCAACGACGGTTTGACGGATTTCGTCGAGCTTGGCGACCTGCGCCGCCACCGCGTCCGCCGCGTCGCCCGTCAGATTCAGCAGCTTCGGCGCGGCAATGTCCACCGTCCAAGTGTACAGGCCCGTCGTCAGCTTGCCATCCTTGGCAATGCGCAGATAGCCGACGGAGGACAGCTTCGTGCCGCAAGCCGCGCGCAGCACCGTCTTGCCCTCAGCATTCTTAACTTCGTTGCAAGCCATCGTCTCGTGCGCGTGGCCGTCAAGGAACGCATCAATACCCGTGGTATGCGTGATGACTTCGGTGCTCATGTAAGGCGAGCAGCTTTCCTCAATGCCCATATGCCCCATGGCAACGACGTACGTTGCGCCTTCCGCGCGCGCCGCATCCACCGCGGACTGCACCGCCGCGTAGAGCTTATCGCCCGTTTCATCCTGCATGAAGCCGTAGATGAAGTTGCCTTCATCATCTTGGAAGTAGACGGGCGTGGAGGAGGTAATCGTGTTCGGGGTAGTCATGCCGACAAAGGCGATTTTCACGCCGTCAAATTCCTTGATGACGTAGGGCGCGAAAACCAGCTTATCACGGCAGGTGAAGTTTGCGGAGATGTAGGGGAAATTCGCCTGCTTGGTCAGTTCGAGGAAGTTCTCCATGCCGTAATCAAATTCATGATTGCCGGGGATGGCGATGTCGTAGCCGACCGCGTTCATCAGCTCAATGATGGCGCTTCCCTTGGTCAGCGTGCCGATGGTTTCGCCCTGAATCGCGTCGCCATCATCGACAAGCACCACATGGTTGTCTGCCTGCAGGCTGTTGCGCATATTCGCCACACCCGCGTAGCCCCAACCCTGGTCAATGCCGCAGTGGACGTCACTGGTAAAGAGCACCACAACGTCCTTGGTCAGCGCGGGGGCTGTGTCTTCCGCGAAAGCAGCGCCGCACAGCAGCATGGCGAGCATCAGCAGAACCGCAAGAAACTTCTTCATTCGGTTTTCCTCCTAATCGTATTGTCCAGACAGACCTCCCTGTCTTTATCTCCATTATAACGCATGTGATGTGTTAAAATCAAGCAGTTATTCATCATTTTTGCGTAAAAACTTTGCGTTCTATCTGTCCGCTGCGCTCCATATGCTCTTTCTGCAAGCGCAGATGCGCCTGGAAGGAGGCTGTTCACCCTTGCGCAGACTCCTTTCGCTGCTGATTCTGCTGATTGTTCTGATTTTTCCGCTCTTTGCCGGGCGCGTGCGGAGCGCCTCCACCGCCTGCGCCATCCACGTTGATGTGGAGCAGAAGATGCTGACGCTGTTCTGCGGAAGTGAAATCGCCGCGCGATACCCGATTGCCACCGGCGCGCGGGATACGCCGACGCCGCTGGGCGTGTTCCGCATCAACCGGCGCTTTTCGGGCGAAATGGGCGGTTTCGGCACCTGCTTTCTGGGCTTGAACGTCCCGTGGGGCGACTATGGCATTCACGGCACGAACCGCCCGGAGTCCATCGGCACAAACGCCAGCCACGGGTGCATCCGAATGCGCGTCGCCGACGCGGAAGCCCTCTATGCGCGCGTACCCAACGGAACGGTCGTCGTCATTGAATGCGGCGCGTACGGCGAACTGGGCGGCAGTCTGCGGACGCTGAAAAACGGCGACCGCTCCAGCATGGTTCGCGCCGTGCAGCGGAAGCTCCGCGCGCTGGGCTTCTATTTCGGAACACCGGACGGCATTTTCGGCGCAGCAACGCAGCGCGCGGTGGATAAAGCGCGCGAAACATTCAGCCTTTCAGCGAACGGGCTGGTGGATTGGGCGCTGTACCAGAAATTAGGGCTGACGCTGTTTGAATAGGAGGGATACCATGAATTGGGATGATACACGCGATTTTCTCTCTCCCTGCTTTCCGGAGTGCATCCGGGATGAATTGGCGATGCTGCTGCCGGGCGAACTGCGCGAAATCCGCATCCGCGCCGAACGCCCCGCCGTGTTCGTAACGGCGACGCGGACGGCGAAGCTCGACTGGATTCCCGGTCAAATGCAGGTGGAGGCGCTGACGGAGGCGCTTTCGGGACACAGCCTGTTCGCGCGCGCAGACGAAACCCGGCGCGGCTACCTGACGCTGCGCGGCGGCCATCGCATGGGGCTGTGCGGGCACATCACGCGCAAAAACGGGCAGAGCACGCTGCGGGATATTGCGTCCGTGTGCATCCGCATTGCGGGCGAATGGCAAGGCTGTGCCGATGGTCTCATCAGCCGCTTCCCCGCCCTGTTTCCGGGCAAAACGCCATCGGTGCTCATCATCGGCGCGCCCGGCAGCGGCAAGACAACGCTCCTGCGCGACCTGACGCGGCAAATGGCGGATACGATGTCGGTTCAAGCGGCGCTGATTGACGAGCGCGGCGAACTGGCGGCGTGCGTGGACGGTGTGCCGCAATTGGACGTGGGCGCATCCACCGACGTATTGGACGGGCTGCCGAAAACAGAAGGCGTGCCATGGTTAATCCGCTCAATGGCGCCAAACGTGATTGCCATGGACGAACTGTCCGGCGCGGAGGACGCGGCGTGCATGATGGACGCGTGGGCGTGCGGCGCGTCGGTGCTGGCGACGGTGCACGGAACGGCGCTGGCGGAAACGGCGAATCGCCCGGCATTATCGTCCCTGTTCTCCCGGCGGTGCTTTGACCTGTATGTGCTGCTTTCCAGCGAGGGCGGCGGGAAAATCACCGCGCTGCACGACCGCTGCGGCAGCCCGATTCCCTTGTCATGACGCGCCTGCTGTTTCCGATTTGCGCGGCGCTGCTGTCCACCCTGGCGGGGCTGCACCTGTCCACGCACCTGCGGCAGGAGGAGCAGCGGCTGGCGCGCTGGGGCGAAGTGCTGCCGCATTTGCACCTGCTGATGGCATCGTGCGCATACTCGCTGCCGGAAGCGTTTCGCCTGTGCGCGGACGGGAATCATCCGCCGGATACGCTATTGCGTCAGCTTGCGGACACGCTGGAACGTACGCCGCTGTCCTCGCCGGGCGCGCTGACGGACAGGCTGTGTCCGGCAATCAGCGAAAAGGACATCATCAGCCGAATGATGCACCTGCTCAGCCGCGGCAGCCTCGAAAGCCGATTGCTGGCGGTGGAAAACGCGCGGCAGGAGGTGGCGCTGATGCACGAGAAAGCGGCACGCAAGGCAGACAAGGACGCGCGGCTGTATCAGACGCTGGGCTGGATTGGCGGGCTGTGCCTATTGCTTATCCTGATGTAAGGGGGGAAGTTCCATGCAGCTTGACCTGCTCTTTCAGATTGCCGGGGTCGGCATCCTCACGACGGTCGTGGCGTCGGTGCTGAACAGTTCCGGGCGCAGTGAGCTGGCGAATTTGGCGACAGTCGCCGGGCTGGCGATTGTGCTGCTGATGGTCGTCTCGCTTCTGTCGCAATTGTTCACCAACGTGCGAACGATTTTTCAGCTTGGATGAGGGCGCGGGATGGAGACGGCGGGAAAACTGGCGGGCTTTGCGGTCTGCGCGGCATTGGTGGCGCTGATTCTGCGTCGTCTGCGGCCGGAAGCCGGGTGGGGCGTATCGCTGGGCGCGGGCGCAATCGTGCTGCTGGCGGCGCTTCCGGCGCTCTCGGCGCTGGTGCGCGGGATTGCGTCTTTATCCGCCATGAGCGGGTTGGACGACAGCTTCATGCAGCAGCTGCTCAAAATCGCCGGGCTGTCGCTCCTGCTGGACTTTGCGGCGCAGACGTGCCGGGACGCGCAGGAAGAAGCCCTTGCGCTGAAAGTGGAGTTCGCCGGGCGGGTGCTGCTGCTCTCCAGCGCATTGCCCGTCTTGCAGGCGCTGTTGTCGCAGCTTGTGTCCTTGCCGCTGTCCTGACGGCAGGCGCATCCGCAGAATCGGGCGAGGCGGAATCGCTTTCCAGCGGCATCAGCACCATCGTATCCGCCTTGGACAGCGCCGCGCTGGAATCCGCCCTCTCCGACGACGACCCCTTCGCGCAAACCGGCGGTTTCCGGCAGACGCTGACCGCCATTGCGCGCGGCGAAATGACCATCGACTTTCAGCAGACCGCCGATTTGCTCTCGCGGCAGTTCTTTTCTGCCGTGCGGCAAAGTCTCTGGCGGCTGACGCGGCTGATTGCCCCCGCGCTGCTCTGGGCGCTGCTGAAGCAGTTCAGCGGCAGAAGCAGCGAATGCGGGCGCATCGTCGTGCAGCTGTTCGTGTGTGTGTTTCTCACGCAGGATTTGAGCGACCACATCACGCTGGCGGTTACGACGGTGCAGCAGATTTCCGCGGGGATGCAGGGGCTGCTGCCGATGCTGCTGACGATGATGGCGGCAGTTGGCGGGAGCGCGGGTTCGGCGCTGATGCAGCCGGCGGTGGTGGCGTCGGCAAGCGCGATGACAAGCCTGATTTCCGGCGTAACCGTGCCTCTGGCGGTCGCATCGGGGGTATTGTGTATGCTCTGCCATTTGGGCGATGGAATCCGCGTGCAGCGGCTGGCGGAATTTACGCAGCAATGCGCGGTGTGGTCGCTGGGCATCGGGTTCACGGTGTTCATCGGCGTGCTGACGACGCGCTCGGTAACGGCGGCGGCAATTGACGGCGTGACGCTCCGCACGGCGAAGTACGCGCTGAACAACCTCGTGCCGTTCGTCGGCGGGCTGTTCGCGGACACAGTGGACACGCTGGTCGGCTCCGGGATGCTGGTGCAAAGCGCCTTGGGCGTGACGGGGCTGATCGTCATAGCGTCCCGCGCGGTGCTGCCGCTGTGCCAAACGCTGGCCGCCGCAATGCTCTACAAGCTCGCGTCCGCGCTGATGCAGCCGGTATCCGACGGTTCGCTCGCCGGGTGCATCCACGATTTCGCGAAGGTGCTGATGCTGCTGTTCGTGCTGCAATTATCCGCAGCTGCCATGTATTTGATGCTGATTGCGCAGCTGATTGCCGTCAGCGGGTTCACGATGATGCTGCGATAACGAGGTGAATGACGATGGAAGCGCTGACCGGGTTTGCGGTGCTGTCGCTGCTCTCTTCGCTCCTGCTGTCTCTGCTGCCGGAAACGAAGCTGAAAAGCACGGTGCATCTGGTGGCGAGTCTGCTGCTGCTGCTCTCGTGGCTGACGGCGCTGCAAACGCTGTGTACACGGTTTTCGCAGCCGGAAAGCAGCGCTTCCGCCGCGTCTCCCCTGTCTGAAACGGCTGATTTTTCCTTTGCTGATGCGGTGGATGCCCTGTCGCGCCAGCCATCCGCGCAGGAGGACGCCCCATGAACATGACCCGCTTCCGGGAGCTGCTTCGGCGGGACGGCTGGCTGTATGCAGCAATCGCGCTTTGCGTAGTGCTGGCGCTGTCCGTGAGTGCAATCAGCGGCAGCAGCCCCGACGAGGAAACCCGCATTGCCCGCGTGCTGTCCGAAATCGCGGGGGCGGGCAGCGTCAGCGTAACCATCTACACAGAGGACAGTCAACCCTGCGGCGCGGTGGTGGTGGCGTCCGGTGCGGAGGACATTGCCGTCCGCCTGCGCTTGCAGGAAGCCGTGACGACGCTTCTTGGGCTGGACAGCAGCCGCGTCGCCGTGTATCCGCGAAAAGGAGGAAACGCCCCATGAAGCTGCAATCCCTGCCGACATTTCTTGTCCGCCGAAAGAACTGGCTGCTGATGGCGGCACTGGCGCTTTCGCTCACCGCGGCGCTTCTGCTGCGCCCGTCATCCCCGCAGGCGCAGCGTGTGACGCTGCCGATGACATCCGCTGAATCAAGCGCATCGCCCTTGGAGGCGTTCCGCATCAGCCGAGACAGCGCCTATCAGCGCGACATGACGGCGCTGGAAACCCTCATCAGCAGCGAAAACACCGACCGCGCTGCGCGGCAAAGCGCGGCGGAGGAACTGCAAGCCTGCGTTGCGCTGCATCAGGCGCAGTTAGCGCTGGAAGGGGCGCTGCTGACCTCGGAGCTCGCGCCGTGCTGCGCTGTGGTGACGGACGGGAGCGTCACCATCGTGACGGAAAAACGGGAAATCACGGAGCAGGACACCGCGCTGGTGCTGACACTCGTACAGGTGCATACAGGCGTTCCCGCGTCAGGCGTGCGCATCATGACGGCGCAATGAATTTCGTAAAAAGCCGGTTTCACTTTGCAAAAAGCGGGGTATACTGTCTTTGTCAGGAAAGCGCGGATTGACGCGGCTGCATTCCTGTGCTATAATGAGGCATCTCTTGCAAGGAGGGATAACTTCATGGAACGAACAGGAACGATTACCGCGGTTTCCGGCGACACGCTGGAAGTCACCTTCTGCCGCCCCGGCGACTGCGAAAAATGCCACGCCTGCATCGGCGGTGAAAAGAAGCATGTACTGCTGGTGAAGGGCGAAGGGCATGTGGGCGACGTGGCAGTGGTGTCACTGCCCGAACAGACGGTTGTCAAGGCATCCGCGCTGGCGTATCTCTTGCCGCTGGCAGGGCTGTTCATCGGCATGCTGCTGGGCGCGCTGATTGCGCCGCAGAGCGAGACGGCAGGCAGTGCCATCGGCGGTGTGATTGGGCTGGCAGCGGCGCTCATCGGCTTGACGGCGACGGAAAAGAAGCGCAGTGAGTCCGGAAAATATGCGCCGAAGCTGCTGCGCGTGATTTCTGCCGCAGACGCGCTCAAAAACTGACATTACCATTGAGAGAGGATGTGTTTTTATGGCCAAGGAACTTATGAGCAGTGAATTTTCTTCTTTTGTGAAGCAGGACAAGCCCGTTTTGGTGGACTTCTGGGCAACGTGGTGCGGCCCGTGCCGGATGCTCGCGCCGGTGGTGGAGGAAGTTTCCGCCGCGCACGCGGATGACGTCGTCGTCGGCAAGGTGGACGTGGACAAGTGCCCCGAACTCGCCCAGCAGTTCGGCGTGATGAGCATTCCAACGCTGATTCTGTTCAAGGACGGTCAGGTGGTGGACACGCTGGTGGGCTATCACCCGAAGGCTGCGCTGGAAGACCTGATTAAAAAGGCGCTGTGAGTTCAGCTTATCCCAAAAAAGCTTTCTGTCTGACGGGCAGGGAGCTTTTTTCGCGTCACTGCGCGCAGTGAAAATGTAAAAATCCGCGGGAGGGCGGTTTGTCCCTTCCTTTTCGCGCAAAGGAATGTTATAATGAAGAAGCTGCATTGCAGCCGAAACCTACTGACAAAGGAGCGAATCACGATGAAACGCCTGATGAGTCTGCTGCTGACGCTCTGTCTGCTCATCCCCTGTCTGGCCGCCCCCGCGCTGGCGGACACCCCGAAGCCGATTCCGACGATTGATTATGACAGCATCCCCGAACCACGCGAAGGGCTGCACCACTATCTGCTGCTCTGCTCTGACCAGTGGACGAACAAACTCGTGAACACCGACGGCATCGTGATTGTCACACTGGACACGGTGACGCACCGCATCATGCTCACGTCGATCATCCGCGACGCGCTGGTGGAGCGCCCCGACGGCGTGATTGGGCGCATCAACTACATTGCGCGCAATTCCGGGCCGGAAGCGCTGTGCAAGGTTATCAGCCAGCACCTGGGCATCAAAATTGAAAAGTACATTCTGCTGAATTTCCAGATGATTGCCAACATTATTGATTATCTGGGCGGCGTGGATATCACAGTCAACGCGTCGGAGGCGGCGTATCTGCGGCGCTATCCGCTTGACCCCGGTCAGACCGAGCCGACGATGGCGCAGGCGGGCACTTACCGCTTCACAGGGCGCGCGGCAGTCATTTACATGCGCATCCGCAAGGCGGGCGGCGGCGGCGATTTCATGCGCACACAGCGCGCCCGCACGGTCATGTCCACCTTGGCAGACCAGTGCCGTACCTTTACCTACGATCAGGCGCGCGACCTTGTGGACGTCATCATGAAGAACAATCTTCAGACGAACATGACGCTCGACGACATGATTGCCGCCATGGAGCAGGCGCTGAAGCTGCGCACCTGTGTGATTGAGGAACTGCGCATCCCGCAGGACGACGCGGTGCACCCCATCAGCTACGCGGGTATGGCGGTGCAGGAAGTGGACTGGGTGATGAGCCGCGAGGACATGGCGAACTTCCTCTCCAGCGGCTGGCTCGTCATTGACGACAACGACGAGGACGACCCGATTGATTTCTAATCCCTCAAAGTTTTGACATAAGAAGGAGTTTCCGCCATGAAGTGTCCCCAATGCGGTCAATGGAACCGTGCTTCCCTGCCCAACTGCATCCGCTGCGGCGCGCCGCTGAATCCAGAAAGCGCCGAAACGCCCGCGTGGCAGGAGCAGTTCCGCAAGGAAGACAAAGAACCGAAGAAGTACATCCACGTTGACGAGGACGGCGCAGTTGACGAATCCAGCGACCGACGGGATGAACTCGCCACGGACATGACGGAGCTGAAAGAGCGCAAAGTACGCGGCGCACGCCGTCTGGAGCGGCTGAAGGAAGAAGCCTCGATGCGCTCCGCCCCTTCCGGCGCGACCACCATCCACATGCATTCCTCGCGCGAATCACTGATGAATGCGCACGTTGGGCGCGTCCGCATGGTCGGGCACGAAGACGAGCGCAATGCGTCTGCGCAGAGCGCGGCGATGGCGGACAACGTCGTCCCCCAGCCGAAAATCTGGCAGGACACCCGCGGATACGACCCGCTCGTCACCATGCTGCAGGAGAACACGATTCCATCCGCCCCGCCGCGCATGAACGAAATGAAATCCTACCGCACGCGCGGCAAGGGCTTCCGGGTGACGCTGCGGGTGCTGATTATCCTGCTGGTTGTGGGTCTGGTCGGCGTCGGCGGATTCTTCGCGCTGTCCCATCTGGGGCTGCTGAACACCTCCAGCGGGTCGAACGCGTCCATCACTTCCAGCATTGTGGATGATTTGGCGGCGCACACGGTGCTCATCCCCGGCGAGGACGGGCAGCAGATTTACGTCGGCGCGCCGATGCAGGCAACGTATCCCGTGGTGGACGGCTTCGCGACGGTTGAGATTCCGGATTACCTCTGGTATCGCGACTTGCCGAGCGTCGGTGTGGAAAACGAGACGATGCATGTGACGCTCAAGGCGTTCCTGAAAACCGCGAACGGCCGGCAGAAGGCGCTCGACCCCATTGAGTACGACATTTCCATTCCGCTCAGCCCAATTGCGCTGGTTTCACCGGAATCCATGCGGCAGGAAGTAACGACCGCTATGTACTCCGTGCAGCTGCAAGTGCGTCCCGGCTCAACAGTGACGGTCAACGAGGTGAACATTTCCGACACGGTAAGCGAGGATGGTCTGCTGATTTACAACGCAACCGTTCAGCCCATTGGCGACAATGTGTTCAAATTCCGCGTCCGCGCGCCGTACTGCCGCGAAAACGCGCTCGACCTCACCCTCTACCGCGAAGTGCAGGAAATTCCGCTGGACTTGGCGGTGACGACATACGCATCAACGAGCAAATCCACCCTCGAAATCTCCGCGACGACCAAACCCGGCGCAACGGTGGACGTGCTGACGAATCACTCCGACCTTGACATTACGAATCTGGATAAGACGGGCGAGTTCAAGTTTGTTGCCATCTTCGATAAAATCGGCGACAACACGATTACCATCACGTCCTCCTATCCGGGCAGCAAGACTTCGCGCGTGGACTACACCATCTATTACGTTCCGAATCAGGACGTGTACACCCGCAAAGCGTGGCCGCTGAACAACTCCGCCGAATACTCCGAGCTGATGTCAAACATCACCTACCGTTCCGAGCATTCGCAGGTGTATCTGGTCGTCGGCACGATTGCCGAAATCATCTCCACCAAGCCGCAGACAGCCATCGTCTACACGGGCGAGGACGGTCAGAGCCGCCCCGTGGTCATTGAGAACAAGTCGAAAACCGACTGGGCGGTGGGCGACTACCTGCGCATCTACTGCGACGCATACGGCACATACAGCGCCATGCCGTGGCTGATTGCGCGCTATACCTATCAATAACCCTGGGGAGGAAACAGTATGGCTTCCTATGACCTTCTGATTATCGGCGCGGGGCCCGCCGCGTGGAGCTGCGCCATGACCGCCCGTCAGCGCGGATTGACGACGGCGGTCGCGTGCGCGCAGTCCGCCACCAGCTGGCTTCAGCGCGCAGAACGCATCGACAACTACCCCGGTCTGCCGCAAATCAGCGGCAAAGAGCTGCTTTCACGCTTCCGGGCGCAGGCGGCGGACATGGGCGTCGTCATCATCGAGCAATTGGCGCGGCAGATTATGCCAAGCGGCGACATCTACATGACGCTGGTCGGCAACGACATCATCGAGAGCCGTGCAATTGTGCTGGCGATGGGCGCGGCGCGTCCAAAGCTGCTGCCAGGCGAAGAAGAGCTGCTGGGGCGCGGCGTAAGCTGGTGCGGCACATGCGACGGCATGTTCTACCGCGGCAAAAAGGTGGCGGTGCTGTCGGCATGGACGGGCGGCGTGGAAGAAGCGGAATTTCTCGCCGGACTGGCATCCGAGGTGGATTACTACCTGCTGGCGCAGCACGCGCAGCCGGAAAATCCGCCGTACCGCCTGTGCGCGGGCAAGCCGCAGTCCATCCGGCACGAAGAAAATCAGCTGGTGCTCAAGACGGATGCGGGCGAATACCGCTACGACGGCATCTTCATCTTCCGCCCTGCCGTATCGCCGGACACGCTGCTGCCGGGGCTGAAAACCGAAGGCGCGTTTATCCCCGTTGACCGGCGGATGGCGACGAATCTGCCGCGCGTCTACGCCTGCGGGGACTGCACGGGTCAGCCGCTGCAAATCGCCAAGGCAGTCGGCGAGGGCAACGTTGCCGCCATCAGCGCATCTGCCGATTTGAGCAAGGGGGCACGCGCATGAAGAGGGCATTCCGGTATCTGCTGCCACTTCTCCTGCTGATGCTGCTGACGCTGCCCGCGCTGGCGGACGGCTATGAATTTGCCGACGACCTGACGGGCGAATACCTTTACCCGGCGGGCTCGGACGAATCCACCGCGACGTACATCTACCGCTACCGCTATCCGCAATTGGCCGGCGACGACGAAATCGCTGCGATGTTCAACACAACCTATGCCTACACCGCTGACGACACCCTTGCCTTTGAAGCGCCGATGAACGCGGGGCTGACTGACGGCGCGGCGCAGGCGACCATCATCGACGTGACGTATGAAGTCACCTGCCAGACGGCGGATTACCTCTCGATTCTCATCACGAAGCACACAAAGCGCCCGGACAGCGAGTCCACCACCATCAGTGGGCATGTGTTCGCGCTGACGGGCAGCCGCGCGGGTGAAATCATCAGCCTGCCCTACCTGCTGGGGATTCTGACGCAGGACGGCAAGGTGGACACTTGGCTGCAAGACCGGCAGACGGCGAAGGCGGACAATTGCGTGCGCGAGCTGGTGTGGGCGGAAATCGAGCGGATGATGAAATCCGGCGACGTACCGTTCTATGACGGCTTGACGTTCGAGGAGCTGGAAGCCGCGTTCTATCCGGAAGAGGATTTCTATCTGGATGAAAACGGCAACCCGGTGTTCTATCTGCTGGAAAACACGGTTGCCCTGCCCGAAGCGGGCATTCTGCTTGTCCCCATCTCGCTGGAAACGCTGCTGGATGAGCTGTAATACTATTTCCAGATGAAAATGCGCCAAGATGCGCCGCGAATTTTTCGTTCTGGCTAACGTGAATGAAACGCAGCGTAGCAACGCTACGCTAAGTGGAATGAACGGACGCCAGAAGGGAAAAGGCGCAAGCAGATGGCGCGGATGAATCTGGAAATAGTATACGCAGCAATTGCTGCATTTCCGATTATTTGTGTATCAGGAGGCTTCATGCTCCGCGAATTTGATTTGCAAAGGATGCACTGGGCGGACAAAACGCAGTCCATGCTCCACCAAAGGCAGATGGAAGCGTGCGAGACGCGTCTGCTGAGCTACCCAACCGAGTCGATTTTCACGCTGCAGGACGAGCGGGAGACCGAATGCTGGTGGCAATGCTCTTACGACGCGGAGGAATCGCCAAAATCGCCCGTACTGCACACACTGCGGGAGATGCGGGCGAATGTGCTTGCGCGTCTGCCCGTGGAAGCCGCGCTGCTGACAGAGACGGAACATGCGCTGATTGTCCGGCTGATTCTCTGCGGGGGGCAGGCGCGCATCGACGGCTGGCAGGAGCTGTCCGCCGCTGAATCACTGCTGCGCCGCCTTTGGTGTACGCTGGAGGTGGACGAGCAGGACGTTCTGCTGCACCTGCCGCGGGAACTGATGACCCCGCTTTCGCTGACCCTGCGCGAGCAGCGGCATCAGGAACTGCGCAGTCGCCTGCTGTTCTTCGACACGGACACGAAGGCGGCGCTCTACCTGTCCGGGATCCTGAGCGCGAAGCAGGCGCTTTCCCGCCTCTACGAAAGCGTGCTGCACGATTCATACGCGAACGATGAAGCGTTGGCGCTGCGCTACTTGAAGGCGGGCAACGATTTCTACTACAACCGCGCCGGGGAGCTGTTTCTGCTGCATCCGGGGCTGGCTGACCCGGAGAAAATTCTGCGGGAAGGCGGCTTTCCGATGGGGTATCAGCCGGATTTGCCGAGCGAACGGGCGCTGATGGCGTCGCGTGACCTGCTGCCGGAAGAATTTGAGACAGACGCACAGCTTTCGGCGCTGCTGGACAGCTGCATGGGGCTGGAAACGGCGGAGGAAAGCAGCGCGCATGATTTGCGGATACTGGTCAAGCAGCATGTAACGTGGTCAGAGCTGATGGAGGTTGTGCGGGCAATGCTGCCGATTCCGCCAACGAAGGAACTGACGGCGTGTCTGCATCGCCTGTACGCCTTCACGCCGCGCTGGGGAACATACCGCGCCGCGCTGGTGCAATAACAGGAGCTATCATGAAATACACATTTCAAACCGATTCTGCGGCGGAGGGGCTGCGCATAGACGCCTGCATCCGCCGTTTTTTGCCGGAGCTGCCCTCCCGCGCGGCACAGGAGGCGTTCTCCCATCGCGACGTGAAGCTCGACGGCAAGCGCGTCAAGCCGGATGTGCGCGTGCACGCTGGGCAATGCGTGGAAGTATTCTGCATGGAGCAGGCCGCGCCGCTGCTGGATGTCGTGTACGAGGATGCGGATGTACTGCTGGTCAACAAGCGGGCGGGCATCAGCGTAGAGGCGGACGAAAAGGGCGGCGTGACGCTGACCGAATTGGCCGCGCGGCACGTTCGTCAGCAAGCCCCCGACGCGCGCGCACCCAAGGCGTGCCATCGGCTGGACAACCAGACGTGCGGGCTGCTGATGTTCGCCAAGACGGAGAAGGCCGAGGGCATTTTGGAGCGCGCCTTCCGCGACCGCACAATGGACAAGCGCTACATCTGCCTTGTGCGCGGAATGATGAA
>ULWF01064264.1_pt1 | contig 17044 bp, 16 predicted proteins | sample 1960081 | NCBI WGS metagenome assembly ULWF01 (sample SAMEA4835805, study PRJEB28245) | human gut metagenome | biome: gut microbiome; material: fecal sample | place: Denmark | collected 2008
ACGTGGGGCTTTTTGCGCTCGTAACGTTCCTTAGCCATTGGAATTTCCTCCTTTATGTTCGCGTAAAACTGCGAAGGTATCTTCGCTGCTTTCCGGCGGCAGATGCGGTTGTGGAGCAGGCGATGGGAATCGAACCCACAAGGCCAGCTTGGGAAGCTGGAGTTTTACCACTAAACTACGCCTGCATGTCCCGCATCAAGCCTAACCAGACTTGTCAGACAAGGTATATTGTAAACATTTAAGACCGGATTGTCAAGCCTTTCGGACAATTTTTCAGCGCGATTATGAAAAAAGTTTGTTCGTACTGAAAAACTGTCTGAAATTTGTCTGTGATTTTTGGTTCATTCGATGAACATCGCGTCTCCGAAGCTGAAGAAGCGGTACTTTTTCTGTACAGCTTCGCGGTAAACGTCCAGTGCCGTCTCGCGCCCCATGAAGGTGCTGACGAGCATCAGCAGGGTGCTCTGCGGCAGGTGGAAATTGGTAATCAGGGCATCCACCGCCTTAATTTTCTTGCCGGGATAAATGAAAATCGCTGTGTCGCCCGCGCCGGGGTGCACGATACCATCCTCCGTCGCGACCGTTTCAATCGTGCGCACGGACGTTGTACCGACACAAATCAGCCGTCCACCGCCAGCGCGGATGGCGTTGAGCGTGTTCGCCGCTTCCTCCGTCACCTGATACCACTCGCTGTGCATCACATGTTTGTCAACATCTTCCACCTGAACCGGGCGGAACGTCCCCAGCCCGACGTGCAGCGTCACCGGCACGATGGTCACACCCTTGGCGCGGATGCGTTCGAGCAGCTCCGGCGTGAAGTGCAGACCCGCCGTCGGTGCAGCGGCAGACCCTTCATTCTTGGCGTAAACGGTCTGATAGCGGCTCTGATCCGCCAGCTTTTCGTGGATATACGGCGGCAGCGGCATTTCGCCCAGCCGGTCGAGCAGTTCCTCGAAAACCCCTTCATAATGGAAACGGACGATGCGTCCGCCGATTTCCGGCACGCTTTCCAGAATCTCGCATTTGAGCAGTCCGCCGCCGAAAACACACGTCGTGCCGGGCTTCAGGCGGCGTCCGGGGCGGACAAGCGCCTCCCAGTCCGTCTGATTTTTCCGGCGCAGCAGCAGCACCTCCACCGGCACGCCCGTATCTTCCTTCTCGCCCAGCAGACGTGCCGGGATGACCTTCGTCTCGTTGATGACCAGCGCGTCGTTCGGGTTCAAATAGTCAATAATATCGTAGAAATGCTTGTCCTCGCGCTCGCCCGTCGCGCGATGCACCACCATCAGGCGGCTGTGGTCGCGCGGTTCGACCGGGGTCTGCGCAATCAGTTCTTCGGGCAATTCATAATCAAAATCGGATGTTTTCATAACAATTCACCTTATTTTCAATTGCATCAAATACGCATTTTTCATCGCGCCGTCTTTCAGCACAAAAGCGTCCGGGTGGACGCCGACGACACGGAAGCCGACTTTCTCATACAGCGCCTGTGCGCGGCTGTTCTTGCGAATTGCTTCTTTTGATTCGCAATTCATGCTCATAGTTCCATTTTTAGCTGATTATTGCTTCCCTGCCCCGGCGGCGTGCGCTTCATGTGCTCCCACGCGGCGGGCGTGCACATTCTGCCGCGCGGCGTGCGCATCAGGAAGCCGAGCTGCATCAGGTACGGTTCGTAGACGTCCTCAATGGTCACGGCATCCTCGCCGGTTGTCGCCGCGAGGGTGTCCAGCCCGACCGGGCCGCCGCCGAATTTGTCCATCATCGTGCCAAGGACGGCGCGATCCACCTTGTCCAGTCCCAGCTCGTCCACGCCCTGCATGGCAATCGCCTCCCGCGCGACATCAAGGCTGATGACGCCGCCGCCGCGCACCTGCGCGTAGTCGCGGACGCGTTTGAGCATCCGATTTGCGATTCGCGGCGTACCGCGGCTTCGGCGCGCAATCTCCATGATGCCTGCGTCCTCCGCGTCAATCTCCAGAATCGACGCGCTTCGGCGGACGATTTGCGCCAGTTCCTCCGGCTTGTACATTTCCAGCCGGAAGAGAATGCCGAAGCGGTCGCGCAGCGGGGCGGACAGCTGACCTGCGCGGGTTGTCGCGCCAACGAGCGTGAATTTCGGCACGGCGACGCGAATCGACCGCGCGGTCGGGCCTTTGCCAATCATGATGTCGATGGCAAAGTCCTCCATCGCGGGGTACAGCACCTCTTCCACCGAGCGGGAGAGGCGGTGAATTTCGTCGATGAACAGCACGTCCCCCTGATTGAGGTTCGCCAGAATTGACGCGAGGTCGCCGGGACGCTCAATCGCCGGGCCGGACGTAACGCGGATGTTCTGCCCCATTTCCGCCGCGACAATGGTTGCCAGCGTCGTTTTGCCCAGACCGGGCGGGCCGTAGAGCAGCATATGATCCAGCGCGTCATGGCGGGTAAGCGCCGCCTGAATGTAGATGCTCAGGCTGTCCTTAACCGCCTGCTGACCGACGTACTCCCGCAGGGTATGCGGGCGCAATGTCGTCTCCACCGCGCTGTCTTCGGGCTGAAGGTCGCCCGTCACCAATCTCTCTTCCACTTTTTATCCTCACATTCCTGCCATTGCGCGCAGCGCCAGCCGAATCAGTTCATCCGCCGGGGCATCCTTGTCCTCCACATGCGACAGGGCATCGCGCGCCTCGATGGCGGAGTATCCCAGCGCCGTCAGCGCCTCGATGGCTTCGGCGAAATTATCCGCCGCCGCGCCTGATGTCGGCATGGCCGCTTTGCCCGTCGGCTGATTGATATCCGCCTGCGTGACCTTATCTTTGAGTTCCAGCGCGATTCGCTGCGCCGTCTTTTTGCCGATGCCCGGCGCGCGGGAGAGGGCGTTGACATCCCCCAGCAGAATCGCGAGGTTCAAGTCGCGCAGGGGCATAGCACCGAGCAGGCCGAGCGCGGTTTTTGCGCCGACACCGCTGATGCCCGTGAGCGAAAGGAAGAGCTGCTTTTCCTCCTTTGTTGCGAAACCGAAGAGTTCCATCGCGTCTTCGCGGACGGAAAGGTAGGTATAGCAGCGCATTTTCTCGCCCATCGGCGGCGCTTCCTGCAAGGTGGTCATGGAGCAGTTGAGCTGATAGCCGATGCCGCCAGCTTCAAGGACTAAGGAATTGGTCGTTTTTTCGCACACGCGACCTTCGATAAATGCGTACATGGTGGTTATCTCCTTGGGTAGAAATAAACGTGAGAGAAAATATAGTCGAACAGTAACTATAAAGCCTTCCAATAAAAATCGAGTATGGGAGTGTGCAGCCCGAAGGGGTCAAGGGGGCGACCGCAGACTTCGTCTGTTTCCATTGCCCCCTTGTCGCCTCCGCAGAGGCGAAACCCTCTGCTTGCGGAAAAGACCGGCTATGGTCGAAAGTCATGCAATCCGGTCGCACCCATCTGGCGCGACAATGTTGCGTTGAGGGATAGAGCAGCTTGAGGGCGCTCCTGCGGGAGCGCAAAGTTACTGGCAGGGACGCTTCGCTGCCTGCGCCTTGTTGGCTGTTCCCTTTGAGTAGTTTTGACGAGCAACGATTGGGGCGTTGCCCCAAACCCCACAAGGGGCGCCGCCCCTTGACCCTGCAAGGGGGAATCCCCCCTTGACCCCTCCGCGCGATTGAGTTGACTTCTTCTTCATACTCCTTCCGCGTGCTGCTCTTTTGGCTTTGCTTCGCCTTTTTTCCCCCCCTATTTCATCCTGAATTGTTCCTTCGCCGCGCCACACTGGCAATGCGTTATCGCACACGCAATCGCATCCGCCGCGTCATCCGGCTTCGGTATCTCCTTCATCCCCAGCAGCAGCTTCACCATCTGCTGAATCTGCTTCTTATCTGCCTTCCCATACCCCGTCACCGCCTGCTTAATCTGCATCGGCGTATACTCATACAGGCTCTCCGTATACTCCGCCGCGCTGATAATCGCCGCGCCGCGCGCCGCCCCAACCATCAGCGCCGTCGTGACGTTCCGCGCAAAGAACAGTTCCTCAAACGCCACGTCGTCCGGATGATAGATGTTCACGAGGTCGCGCACACCCAATTGCAGTGCCCGCAAGCGGTGCTGCATCGGCACACCCGCCTGCGTTTCCACACAGCCGTAGCCAAGCAGACGCATCCGCGCGCCCTGCGCCTCCACCACGCCCCAGCCCATCAGCGCATAGCCGGGGTCAATGCCTAAGACAATCATTGCGACCTCCTGTTATATAGATGGCGCTTCCGAACATAAACTCCATCTATTGCAGGGAAGTTTCGCCTCTGCGGAGGCGACAAGGGGGCATTCCGATTGCCCCCTTGACCCCTTCGGGCGACCTTCCGTTAAGATAGGATTCTATGTTCGCTCTTTATGATACCGCTTCTTTCGCCCCGTGTCAACCGAACACGCGAAATTCATTCAACTTCTCCCCGCAAGGCTTGACGAATTCGCCGATTCACGGTACAATGAAGCAGATGGAAACCCCTTTCCCATTTTGCACGATTTCGACACATTAACGAGGAGGATTTTTCCGATGAAGTATGTTCTTGGTATTGACCTTGGCACGTCCGGCACCAAAACGGTGCTGTTCGACCAGTATGGCACGGCGGTCTGCTCCGCGCTGGTGGAGTATCCGATGTATCAGCCGCACAATGGCTGGGCAGAGCAGAAGCCGGAGGACTGGTATCATGCGGCGGTGGACACCATCCGCAGCGTGCTGACGAAGTCCGGTGTGGATAAGAAGGACGTCGTTTCGATGGGCATCAGCGGTCAGATGCACGGTCTGGTCATGCTGGATGAAGCAGGGAACGTCCTGCGCCCGTCTATTATCTGGTGCGACCAGCGCACGGCGGCGGAGTGCGACCAGATTCACGAAATTGTCGGCCGCGATCAGCTGATTGCGATTACGGCAAATCCCGCGCTGACTGGCTTCACGCTGTCAAAGCTGCTGTGGGTGCGCAATCACGAGCCGGAAGTGTACGCCAAGTGCCGTCACATCCTCCTGCCGAAGGACTATGTGCGCTATATGCTGACCGGCGATTTCGCGACTGAAGTCAGCGACGCATCCGGGATGCAGATGCTCGATGTGCCGAACCGCTGCTGGTCGGAGAAGCTGCTGAACATGCTGAACATCGACCCGTCGCTGCTGGCGAAGGTGTACGAATCCTGCGAAGTGACGGGTCACATCTCCAAGGCGGCAGCGGAGCTGACCGGGCTGAGCGAAGACACGCTGGTCGTCGGCGGCGCGGGCGACAACGCGGCGGCGGCTGTCGGCACGGGTGTTGTCGAGGACGGGCGCGCGTTCACCACCATCGGCACGTCCGGCGTTGTGTTTGCCCACACGGACAAGCTCGCCATCGACCCCAAGGGGCGCGTGCACACGTTCTGCTGCGCTGTGCCGGGCGCATGGCACGTCATGGGCGTGACGCAGGCGGCGGGTCTGTCGCTGAAATGGTTCCGCGACAACTTCTGCATGGCGGAGAAGGAAGCCGCCGCGCTCATGGGCGAAGACCCCTACAACCTGATGAACAAGCAGGCGGCGCAGTCCCCCATCGGCGCGAACAAGCTGCTGTATGCTCCCTACCTGATGGGCGAACGCACCCCGCACCTTGACGCGGACTGCCGCGGCATGTTCTTCGGCTTGAGCGCGATGCACACGCGCCGCGACCTGCTCCGCTCGGTCATGGAGGGCGTCACCTACTCTTTGAAGGACTGCCTGAATGTGCTGGCAGAAATGGGCGTTGCGCCTGAAACGATGCTGGCTTGCGGCGGCGGCGGCAAGAGTCCGCTGTGGCGGCAGATGCTGGCGGATGTGTTCCAGATGCCGGTTGCGACGACGGTGAACACGGAAGGTCCGGCGCTGGGCGTGGCAATTCTGGCGGGCGTCGGCGCGGGGCTGTACGCAAGCGTGCCGGAAGCGTGCCGGGCGATGATTCATGTGAATCCGGTGCAGAACCCGATTGCGGAGAATGTGCCGCAGTATGAGAAGGTGTATGCGCTGTATACGAAGCTGTATCAGGCGAATAAGGGGCTATATAAGGAATTGGCGAAGCTGTAAGGGCTGATTGCTTCGGGACGCCAAAGCGCAGCACGCGGAAGGAGTATGGCAGCGAAACCAACTCAATCGCGCGAAGGGGTCAAGGGGCAATTGCCCCTTGCGGAGTCCAGAGGCGGCGCCTTTGGTGGGGCTTGGGGCAACGCCCCAACCGTTCCACGGGCGACCAGTTATGCCAAACGCGCTCAATCCTGCCGCCTTGGTCGCAGGCAGCGCAGCGTCCCTGCCAGTAACTTTGCGCGTCCGCAGACGCGCCCCCAAACTGCTCTTTCAACCTATTCAACATTGTCGCGCCAGATGGTCGCGACTGACCAGCATCGGGAGAAGTCGTTTTCTCTCGCTGCTGGTCTTTTTTGTTGCAGGGATTTCGCCTCTGCGGAGGCGACCAGAGGGCTTTGCGGTCGCCCTCTGGACTGCTTCGCAGCGCACACTCCCATAATTGATTTTGTTTGTTGCATGGAGAACCGCGTCTATGGGCATAATTCAGGCGCGCAAAATCCCCCCCATGCAAAAAGCCGCCGCGTTTTGCCCGCAGCGGCTATTGTTATCCACAAAGATTCCACATTTCTTGCACTTATTCCACATCCATGTCCTCGAATGCTTCCAGCCCCTTCTTTGCCTCCGCCTTCGCGTCGCCATGGCGGACGAAGCACATCGTGACGAAGCTCAGGGCGGAGAAAATTGCAGCATAAGGGAAAAGCACGCGGTAGTCGATGGCGCGCATCAAAGAACCCGCGGCAATCGGCGTGACGACCTGCGCAACCATCGAAAACGTGTAGTAGTAGCCTGTGAAGCGCCCGATGTCGCTGCCGCGGCACATTTCCACTACCATCGGCAGAGAGTTGACGTTAATCGCCGCCCACGCCAGACCGACCAGGGCGAAAACGACGTACATCACCGGGGTGATAACGCTCGACGTGCAGGTAAGGACGAAGCCGAGCAGGAAGCAGAGCGTCAACAGGGCAACGCCAAGCTGAATCGTCCGCTTGCGCCCGATTTTCGCCGCCAAAGCGCCAATCGGGATGTAGGAGCAAATGGCACCCGCCGTCGCGACGAGCAGGCACGTTGATGCGCCGCCCAAGCCCTCGCCCATCACCTGCTCAATGTACTTCGTGAACCACGTCGTCACGCCGTTGTAGGCGATAAACCAGAGCGAAATGGACGCCAGCAGGAAGGTCAATGACCGCTTGACCTCCTTCGGCAGCACTTCGTTGCCCGATTCATCCTTCGCGGCGAGGTTCCAATCCGGGTGCTGCTTCTCCAGCGCGCGGTTCTCCTCGGACAGCCTCTTTTCCTTCACCGTCAGCGCAAGCGCAAGCACCGATACTGCCATAATCAGCGACACGATGATAAACAGCGGCTGATAATCCACATGTCCCGCCACCTTGCGCGACGCGGGGTACAGCACTGCCGCCAGCGCCAGATACAGAATGCCGCCGACCGCGCCCATCAGGTTGATGACGGCATTGCCGCGGCTGCGCAGGGGCTTCGGGGTCACATCCGGCATCAGCGCCACCGCCGGGGAGCGGTACACGCCCATCGCAACGAGCAGCAGCGCCAGCACCGCGATGAACAGCCCCAAAATCAGCGGCGAGGGCGACGCGGCATAGGCGTTGTCCAGCACGGGCAGCAGGTTCATCAGTACGACCGCCGCCGCTGTGCCGCCGATGATGTAGGGCATGCGGCGGCCGATGCGCGTGTTCGTCTTATCCGACAGAGCGCCGAAGAGCGGCAGCAGGAACAGCGCCAGCACATTATCCGCCGCCATGACCGCGCCCGCAATCGTCTCGTTCAGGTGGAAAGTATCCGTCAGAATCAGCGTCATCACGCTGTCATACATCTGCCAGAAAATGCAGATGGACAAGAACGCCAGACCGACCAGCATGGTACGCTTGGTGTTGAGCTTCACGGCAAATTTCGCCCCTTTATTAATACTATTTCCAGATAAGAATGCGCCAAGATGCGCCGCGAATTTTTCATTCTGGCTAACGTGAATGGAACGCAGCGTAGCAGCGCTACGCTAAGTGGAATGAGCGGACGCCAGAAGGGAAAAGGCGCAAGCAGATGGCGCAGGTGAATCTGGAAATAGTATAAATCATCCGTTCCAGTCTACCACGTTTTGCGCCGAATGTCCATGCGTTCACACAGATTTCGTTTTTCCTTTGCGGAATTCTTACGCTTGCGCATTTTTTCCTTTACGAAACCGATTTTCCGTTGTATAATAAGAAATGGTACTCGATAAAGAGGAGGCGAACGGAGCATGGAGACGGGCAAACGATGCCTGATTGTCGTGGACTACCAGAAGGACTTTGTGGACGGTTCTCTCGGCTTTGAGAAGGCCGTCACGCTTGACCACGGGATTGCTGAGAAAATCCGCCTGTATCACAGCCGCGGCGACGACGTGATGTTCACGCTGGATACGCACAATGACGACTACCCGACCACGCAGGAGGGGAAAAATCTCCCCGTGCCGCACTGCATCGCCGGAACGCCTGGACACCGCCTGTTCGGGGAAACAGCGGCGTGCCGCCAAAAGCAGGACATGGTGTTCTTCAAGCCGTCTTTTGGCTCGATGGAGATGCTCTGCTACCTGCGCACGCACCCGTATCAGGAAATCGAGCTGGTCGGCGTGGTAACGAACATCTGCGTGATTTCAAACGCCGTGCTGTGCAAGGCAGCGCTGCCGGAGGCGCGCGTGTCCGTGGATGCGTCGCTTTGCGCGTCCAATGACGAGGCGCTGCACGAAAAGGCGCTCGATGTGATGCGCGGACTGCAAATCAATGTGACAAATTTCGACAAATAAGATAGAACAGGATGGGCAAAGCAATGGCAAATCGACCGCAGGAAAACCCGACGATGCTCTGTGATTTCTATGAACTCACGATGGGCAACGGCTACTACCGCAACGGTTTCTACAAGCGCAATGTGTATTTCGACGTGTTCTTCCGCAACGTGCCTGACGGCGGCGGTTTCGCGATTGCCGCGGGGCTGGAGCAGATTGTCGAATACATCCAGCAGCTGCATTTCTCCGATGATGATATTGCCTATCTGCGCGGCAAGGGAATCTTCGACGAGGGCTTCCTCACTTACCTCAAGAATTTCAAGTTCCACGGCGATATTTACGCCGTCCCGGAAGGCACGCCCGTGTTCCCCGGCGAACCGCTGCTGACCGTCCGTGCGCCCGCGATTGAGGCGCAGCTGATTGAAACGTATCTGCTGCTGGAGATTAACCACCAGTCGCTGATTGCAACGAAGGCGAACCGCATCGTCCGCGCGGCGCAGGGACGCGCTGTGCTGGAATTCGGCTCCCGTCGCGCGCAGGGGGCGGACGGCGCAGTCATCGGCGCGCGCGCGGCGTACATCGGCGGCGTGGCAGGCACGGCGTGCACGCTGACGGACGTGCTCTACGGCGTTCCGGCGGGCGGCACGATGGCGCACTCGTGGGTGCAGATGTTCCCGACGGAATACGACGCCTTCAAGACCTACTGCGAGCTGTACCCCGACAACGCGACGCTGCTGGTTGACACCTACAACACGCTCAAATCCGGCGTGCCGAACGCTATCCGCGCGTTCAAGGAGATTCTGCTGCCGCGCGGCATCACCAATTTCGCCATCCGTCTGGACTCCGGCGACATTTCGTACTTGTCCAAGAAGGCACGCAAGATGCTCGACGAGGCGGGTCTGCCGAACTGCAAGATTACCGCGTCGAACTCGCTGGACGAATACCTTATCCGCGACCTGATGATGCAGGGCGCGCAGGTGGATACCTTCGGCGTGGGCGAACGGCTGATTACGAGCAAATCGAACCCCGTTTTCGGCGGCGTGTACAAGCTGGCGGCGATTGAGGATGACGAGGGCAACATCATCCCGAAAATCAAGGTCAGCGAGAATACAGCAAAGATTACCAACCCGCACTTCAAGCGCCTGTACCGCCTCTACGACCGCGAAAGCGGCAAGGCGATTGCCGACGAGCTGACCCTGCGCGACGAGGTCATTGACCCGACGAAGCCGCACGTCATCTTCGACCCGAACGCGACGTGGAAGACCAAGGAACTGACCGACTTCACCGTGCGCGAACTGCAAGTGCCGATTTTCCAGAACGGCGAACTCGTCTACGAGCTGCCCGAACTGAACGACATCAAGGCATACTGCCGCCAGCAGATTCACACGCTGTGGGACGAAGTGAAGCGCTTCGAGAACCCCCACACCTACTACGTTGACCTCTCCCAGAAGCTTTGGGACGTCAAGCGCGGACTGCTGGAAGCCGCAAAATGCTGATTTTCCCCTTCGTATCGCGATAAGGAGGCGTTTTCCATGCGCGTAGAGCAGCAGAATCACCGGCTCATCATCCACGATGGCAGAAGCGAATGCTGGATTGACCCTTGGGGCAAAGACAGTCTGCGCGTGCGCATGAGCGCCGAGCCGGGCATGGACGACCACGACTGGGCGCTGACCGAACCGGTTGAAGCGACGGACGTCGTCATCCGCAGCGAAGTCATCGACACGACCGATCCGTGGTACAAAGGCGATGAGTGGGCGAAGTACCACCAAACCGGCACGGAATGGACGCTGACGAACGGCAAAATCACCGCGAAAATCTCCACCGAGGGGTGGATTACGTTCCTGAACCAGCGCGGCGAGGTGCTGACGGCGGAATATTGGCGCAACCGCGACCGCATCAACCGCTACTGCGTCCCGCTGCGCGTTCCGGCGCGCGAACTCAAGCCCATCCCCGGCGGCACGGATTTCTCCCTCACCGCACGCTTCGAGGCGTATGACGACGAGATGATTTTCGGCATGGGGCAGTATCAGGATCGCCATTTGAACAAGAAAGGCTCTGTGCTGGAGCTGGCGCACCGCAATTCGCAATCAAGCGTGCCGTTCTTCGTGTCCAGCCGCGGCTACGGCTTCCTGTGGAACAATCCGGCAATCGGTACGGCGGCGTTCGGCACGAATGTGACGGAGTGGTCGGCAAAATCCACCAAAAAGCTGGATTATTTCATCACGGCGGGCGACACCCCGGCGGACATCGAAGCGAACTACACCGCCGCGACCGGGCGCACCCCTATGATGCCCGAATACGGCATGGGCTACTGGCAGTGCAAGCTGCGCTACCGGACGCAGGAGGAACTGCTGTCCGTCGCACGCGAAATGAAGCGCCGCGGGCTGCCGCTGGATGCCATCGTCGTCGACTTCTTCCACTGGACGCGGCAGGGTGATTTCCGCTTTGAGCCGCGGGACTGGCCGAATCCGCAGGCGATGGTGGACGAATTGAAAGCAATGGGCGTGGAGACGGTTGTATCCGTGTGGCCGACCATCGACGAAAAGAGCGTCAACTTCGGCGAAATGGCAGAGCGCGGCTTGCTGGTGACGGCTGACCGCGGCAACGCGATTGTCATGACGTGGATGGGCAACACGTTTTTCTTCGACGCGACGAACCCGGAAGCGCAGGCATTCGTCTGGGAGCAGTGCAAGAAGAACTACTACCAGTATGGCATCCGCTGCTTCTGGCTGGACGAGTCCGAGCCGGAATACGGGCCGTATGACTTTGACAACTACCGCTATTACGCCGGCCCTGCCCTGCAATGCACAAACACCTACCCCGTCGGCTACGCAAAGTGCTTCTACGATGGATTGCGCGAGGCGGGCGAAACGGAGATTCTGTCGCTTGTGCGCTGCGCATGGGCGGGCAGCCAGAAATACGCCGTTCTCACTTGGTCGGGCGACATTTCCTCCACCTTCCGCGCGATGCGGGAGCAGCTGCAAGCGGGTCTGAGCATGGGCATGGCAGGCATTCCGTGGTGGACGAGCGACATCGGCGGCTTCCTCGGCGGTCAGGTGGATGACCCGGCGTTCCGCGAGCTGCTGGTGCGCTGGTTCCAGTGGGCGTGCTTCTGCCCGGTCTTCCGGATGCACGGCGAGCGCAGCCCGTGGTATGAGCGCGAGCAGGAGTACATTGGCGACGTGCGCCAGCTGACAAGCGGTCAGAGCAACGAAGTCTGGTCGTTCGGCGACGAGGTGTACGAGATTCTGCGGAAGTACCTGTTCGTGCGTGAGCGGATGCGCCCGTACATCCGCGAGGTGATGCGCGCCGCCCACGAGCACGGCGACCCAGTCATGCGTCCCCTGTTCTACGGCTTCCCGGCGGATAAAGCCGCGTGGTCTGTGGAGGATGCGTACCTCTTCGGCGCGGATGTGCTGGTTGCCCCGGTGCTGGAAGCGGGCGCAAGGGTGCGCGACGTATACCTGCCCGCGGGCGCGGACTGGATGGATGCCGCGACGGGCGCGGAATACGCCGGCGGACAGACCGTGCGCATGGATGCGCCGCTGGACACCATGCCCGTGCTGATTCGCAAGGACAGCGGGGTCAGGGTGTATTCGGACGACTGATATTGATATATGAAGGCGGCGCATGTGCGAAGGAATGCACATGCGCCGCTATTTATTGCAGAAGTCAATCCTTCCACCGATACACTCTTTTCCGCCCCGCCGCGTCCACCGTCGATACGGCAATCTCCCCGCACCCTTCCGGCAGAACGCAGAACCACGGCAGTTCCGGCTGTTTCCGGCTTCGGCGGAAGCGCTGCATCACTTGCAGGCCCTCCGGCGTGATTTTGCCCACGCTCCAGCTTTCCAGCGTGTCCAGCTGCTGCTCGGTCTTCGGGAAGGATGGGTGCGCGGCGTGGAAGCCCGTCAGCAGCAGCATCCCGCCGTGGCCGTTGTACTCCCCTTCCAGCGGCGTTTCGTCCATCGTGCAGGGGCAATCAATCGTCAGGTCGCTGCACTCCAAGCGGCTCGCTGTCGTCAGAATCGCCTCCGGGCTTTTGTCCACGCCGACAAAGCGGCAGCCCAGTGACTGCGCGGCTTCCATCGCTGTGCCGCTTCCGCAGCACAAATCCGCCACCATGTCCCCTTCGCGCACGACGGGCAGCAGCAGCCGCTCCAGCAGTTTCAGGGGCTTCTGCGTCGGATAGCCCGTGCGCTCCGGGTCTTTCTGCTGCAAATGGCTGATGTCGCTCCACACGTCGCCCGGATATACCGGCGCATCATCGTAGTAGCGGTAGACCTTGCCGCCGGTGGTGATTTGGCTGTAACTCCGCCCGTTCTCGTCCACGCAGCGGCGCATGTGGTTCTTGCGGTGCTCCGCGCGCACCAGCGGAACGCGCCGCAAGTCAAAGTGGTAGTCCTTCGAGCGCGCGTAAAGCAGGATGGTATCGTGCTTGCGGCTGAAGTATTTCTTCGCGCGCCCGCCGCTCTCGTAGCTCCAGACGATTTCGTTCAGGAACATATCCTCCCCGAAGATCTCGTCGCACAGTAAGCGGGCATACGCGCTCGTCCGCCAGTCCAGATGCAGATACAGCACGCCCGTCGGTTTCAAGAGGTCTTTCGCGCACTCAATTAGCGAACGCAGCAGTTCCAGATATTCCTTCGTGTCGGCAAAGCGATCGATATACGCCGGATATTCAGGCATCGGGCGACCCGTTTTCCAGCCGGACGTGCCGAAGCGACGGCGGCGCGTGAACGTCTCCCCCGTCATGAACGGCGGATCAATATACACCGCCTGCACCTGCCCCGCCAGCGCTGACAGCGCGGGCTGCTGCTGGTAAACATCCCCGCACAGGAGCAGATTTTGCCCCGACCCGGTGATTTCCCGCGAGATTTCTACCGCCTCAAACATGTTCCTTCCTCCCGCGATACTGCGCCCGAAGCGCCTTTAATTCGTCCTGCATGTCCGTCAAACGCCGCAAATGCGCCGCCTGCTGATCGTCCTGCGCAAGCAGATTCGCCGCCTGACGCACTGCCGCGACAAAATCCTGCGAAAGGGCGCTTTTCCCCTGTCGTGCCAGCGGACAGACCGATTGCGCCGCCGCATCCGTCGCGATTTTCACGCCATCGGGGCGCAGGAGCATCACCAGCGGAAACATTCGGCACGCCAGCGGACGATTCGCGCGGTCGCAGCGTCCCTCGCAGACGAGAATCGTCCCGTGCGGCGAATCCACGAGCGTAAAGCCTTCTTCGCCACGATACATTTCCGCCTCGCCCGGAAACAGCAGCATCCCCGTCTCCTCGCCGGGATGCGTTTGGCAGCACGCGCCGCCGCATACCAGCCCACAGTCCGTTTGCAGCGGGGTAATTACTTCCAGCAGCTTTCGCGCCGCCACGAGCGATTCGGGAAACATTCTCTCATCCTCCTGATGATTCTTGTTCTTATTTTACAACATTCTGCCCATTCTGCATAGCCCCTTGCAAACTTTTATCCCCCAAAAAGACAAAATGCCCGCTGATTTTCACCAGCGGACACCGTGGATTTTGCAATTACGCTTCCGGCGTTGCCACAAGGAAGCAGTAGTCATTCAGTTCCCCAGACTCTTCGGAGAAGAAGTTGTAGAACGTGAAGTTGTACAGGAAGCGCTCGGCGCCATACACGCCATAGCCATCCTGATTGTGATCGGTGGTGTCGTAGGGGTCGGCGACGATAATCACGTCATCCTGCGTGGTTTCCGTGCCCATCGTGTCGTAGCCGATGATGACCTGCCAGTGGCCGCCCCAGTCGTTCCAGCCAATCATGATGGGATTGCCCGCCGTCAGCTGCTGCTGGATGTACTCGAAGGTGAAGATATCCGCAACTTCCTCGCCCGCGTCGATGGCGGAGTAGCAGCTGAAACCGCCCACGCCGTTAAAGATATCCACCATTTGGCTCATGCTGGTCGCGCCGGGCTTGTCGCCAATCGTGCCGCGCAGCTGCGCCAAGGTCTGCTCGTTGTAGTCGCCGAGCTTGCCGTACCAGTTCATCACCATCAGGGCGCTGACAACGCCGCAAGACCATTCGCTCGTCTGCTGCATGGTCTGGAAATGCGGCAGGATGGTCAGCGTGTCGGTCGAGGTCATGTTGTAGAAGTCCAGACGGCTGAAGTACGGGCTGTCCACATGGTCACCCGCGCGTTCAACGCTGTCCGCGCCGTCTTCCGGGCTGAGATCCACCGCGTAGGGAATCTTCATCTCGTCGGAGTAGTTGCCGTGCGTTTCGTCCGCCAGCGCCGCGACGCTCAGGAGCATCGCCAGAGACAGGAGCAGGGAAAGGAACTTCTTCATGGGGGTCGTCCTCCTAAAAAGTATTTCGTCGCAGGCTGGCTGGGTAAAATGGGTACGAAAAAAGGTGATGTTTGCACAGCACACACCACCCCGAAAGCATCTTTTCAGAAAGCGTTCGGAGATAAGGATAGGTTGTCAGAGTCAGCAGCAATTCCTTGCGGGACTGCCTCAAGTAAAGACTTACTTTTACTACTCTTATTGACCATTTCACAAGTTGCTGCGCGTCGTGACGCACAAGGGAAACCCGGTGAAACTGAGCTTTGAACTCATACGGCTTCCAAATGGAGCGAACCCGCATGGGGAAACCGTATAATCAATGAGATGCAGCGAAAGCTGCGTGCGAGTTTATACCCCGCATCGGCATTTGACCCGGCTGTCCGTTCGGCCTTGCGCCCCTTGCGGGACGGGTCAGTGTCTTTTACCCGGAATGACTCTAACTCATTCCTTATCTGCGACGGGGTTGATTATACCGAAAGTTACCCCGCTTGTCAACACTTCCCGAAATATTTTTGTCGTTATTTGAACGTAATCGTCGCGGTGAGGATTTCCTTCTGCCACTGCGTCGCCTTGCCATCCTTGCCGAACGCGCCGACGCGGCATTCCAGCTGCACTTCGCAGGATTTCAGATGGCTAACATCCTCCTCGCTCAAATCCACCTGAAAGCCCACCGACACCGTGCCGTCCGGATTCTGCGTCAAAAAATCGCAAAACATCGGGATATTCGGGAATTGCTCGCTTCCCCTGATTTCCATCCGCACAGGAACGAGCGTCTTGCCGTTCTGTTCCGCCCATTCCGCCCACGAAATGCCGCTGGGGTCGAGCTTTTCGCTGACCGGAGTTACAGCCCGCACTTCCCACTCCATGTCGCTCTCCACGCCGACAAGCTGCACACTTTCATCCGCGGAAATGACGGCAGACGCGAATAGCTGCCCGGTCTCCGGAGAGTAGATGCCATCCTGCACCGTGAAGGTCACGCCGCCGATGGTCAGGCTGTCTCCCGAAGTACCTGCCTTGCCCGTCAGCAGCCCCAAGCGGTCATCCGCTTCGTTCTCGATGGGATGCCCCGCGTTCCAGACCAGTTCCGTTTGCGTGACGACCGCTGCATACGCCGTCGTCAGCACCAGCACAAGCGCCGCCGCCAGCACCATCGCGCGCCGCGGGAACGCCACATGCCGGCTCTCCTCGCCCTTGGGAAGCGACGCCGCAACCCGCTGCCGGAAGCTATCCGGCGTGTCGCCATAGGCGCGCTGCCATTTTTCCTGCTTCGTTTTATTCATCTTCCACCAGCTCCTTCAACTCGTCGGACTGCCGCAGCTTCTCTCTGCCGCGGTGCAGTCGGCTCTTGACTGCGCTCTCCCGTATGCGCAGCGTGCGGGCAATGGTGCGAATGTCCATGCCCTCCATGTAGTGCAGGACAATCGGCAGGCGCAGTGTGTCCGGCAGCGCGGTCAGGGCGCGGCACAGCATTTCGTCCGCATTCTGTGCTTCCCATTGCGCCGGCTGATTTTCCCCGACTTCCGCCATCGGGATGATTCGGCGGCTTCGGCGCATGATGGCATAGCACTCATTGATGAGGATGCGCGTCAGCCACGTCTCCATGTACTGCTCCTGCCGCAGCAGGAAACGCCCGCGCCACGCTTTTTCCAGCGCGGACTGCACGGCATCTTCGCGGTCAGCCTCGCAGCACAGCAGCGTGCAGGAAACGCGGTAGAGCCTGTCCTGCATCGCCAGCACACGCCGGGTGAATTCCGTCTGTGTCACTGCGCTTTCCCTCCTTTCCGCCTGTTAGATGGGGAAGAATGCAAAAGGTTGCGGGGGAAGATGAATTTTTTTCTTGCTGATGGGCAGCGCCCCTTGGGTTCCCCCAATTAACACGCGGGCACAGCATGAAAATGCGCTCAACTGAATCGC
>ULWF01033638.1_pt1 | contig 16791 bp, 7 predicted proteins | sample 1960081 | NCBI WGS metagenome assembly ULWF01 (sample SAMEA4835805, study PRJEB28245) | human gut metagenome | biome: gut microbiome; material: fecal sample | place: Denmark | collected 2008
GTGGCGCATGATTTTCTTCAGCAGGATGTGAACTACAGACAATGTGGCATAAAGAGATAACATAAACCCAAATAAAAGAAACAGCCAACAACGAAAACATATATAAATGTTAATCTGTAAAGACGGATATACTTGAAGCTTTTGTAAAACTTAAATAATGTAATCTATATCAAAAGCGATTCAGGATAACTGAACGGCAGCATTTGTGAAGCCACTGTGGGCGTTGAATAAAAACTCAACACGGCACAATACTTCACAAAATGTCGCCGCGATATTTTATCAACAGCAAAGACACCAAGCATCACACGGGCAATGACAGCGGCTGCAATGACATCATATAGGTACAGTCTACGCTGCAATTGTCATTAACCAGAGGAAATTCACAATGAACGCCAAACTATGTTACGCACAATACCTGAGACATGGCACAATGCATCTACATGAAGATTTATTTATGTCTGTCAGCAATATTAATCTCAGACAGAAACGACAAGGATACTTGCTATACGCAAAAAGTTAAACCGTTAAGGCTAATTAACCTGTAAAAACACTGACGTATCTCAATAAAATTTCATATATTTGCATTCTGATAGCCCGCACCATGATATGGTGGGGTGTAGCATGTACTTTTGAAAAACAACTGAATAATATAAAAATATCATGGACATAGTTGAAAGATTTTTGAATTACGTAAGCTTCGACACACAGTCGGCCGAAGACAGCCAGACCGTGCCGAGCACAGCCAAACAGCTTGATTTTGCAAAATATCTCAGAGATGAACTCAAGGACGAGGGCTTTGATGATGTTGAGATGGACGACAACGGCTACGTTTATGCCACACTGAAATCTAACATCAAGAAGGAAGTTCCTACTATAGGTTTCATCAGCCACTACGACACGTCTCCAGACTGCAGCGGCAAGGATGTGAAGCCTCGCATTGTCAAGAACTACGACGGAAAGGACATCGAACTGTCACCGGGCATAATATCATCAACAAAGAAATTCCCCGAACTGCTGCAGCATGTAGGCGAAGACCTTATCGTTACCGACGGCCACACTCTGCTGGGAGCTGACGACAAGGCTGGTATAGCCGAAATCGTACAGGCCATGTGCTGGTTGCGCGACCATAAAGAGATACCTCACGGCGACATACGCATGGGCTTCAATCCTGACGAGGAGATTGGCATGGGCGCTCACCACTTTGACGTTGAGAAGTTTGGATGTGAATGGGCATACACAATGGACGGCGGCGACCTGGGCGACCTCGAGTTTGAAAACTTCAACGCTGCTTCTGCCAAGATAAACATCAAGGGCGTTAGCGTTCATCCGGGATATGCCAAGGGCAAGATGATAAACGCCAACCGCCTGGCTGCCGAGTTTGCAGCAATGCTGCCGGCTGACGAGACACCGGAGACAACAGAAGGTTATGAAGGATTCTATCATCTGCTGGGCATCGAGTCGAACATAGAGAACGCCAAGCTGTCTTATATCATCCGCGACCACGACCGCGATAAGTTTGAGGAGCGCAAGGCCTTCATCGAGAAATGCGTTGTAGAGATGAACAAGAAGTATGGTGAAGGCACAGTTACGGCTGACGTGAAAGACCAGTATTACAACATGAAGGAGATGATAGATCCGAAGATGCACGTTATCGACATCGTGCTCAAGGCCATGCAGGACAGCGGTGTGCCTCCTAAGGTAGAGCCTATCCGCGGCGGAACCGACGGAGCTCAGCTGTCGTTCAAGGGTCTGCCGTGTCCTAATATCTTTGCCGGCGGCGTAAACTTCCATGGACCTTACGAGTTTATTTCTGTTCAGGTTATGGAAAAGGCCATGCAGGTAATCGTGAAGATATGTGAGATTACGGCCGAATATAACGACTGATAACATATCGTGCGGCATGCGCGCACGCCTTGTCCTGCCGTTGCATGGCATAATTCATCCTGCATGCGGTATGGCCGACGGCGACATGCGGCAGTGGCATCATAAGCGGCACGCCTTAGCACATTGCGGTGTAAGGTGAGCCGCCACTTATACAAATACTTTTACAGGACTGAAAGCAGAATGTGGTTTTGTGTCTTGCCTGTATATAATCATGCAGGAGACAGTGTTGATAACTTCTGCTTTCAGCCCTGAACATTTAAACATATTGACAAAAACAGACAGTAAGAATGGGCGAACTTCCACACCTCGTGAAAGACCTGGCACTTATTCTTGTGGTGGCAGGCATAGTGACCATAGTTTTCAAGAAGCTTAAACAGCCGCTTGTGCTGGGGTATGTCGTGGCAGGATTCTTGGTAAGTCCGCACATGCCTTACATAATGTCGGTGGCCGACAGGGCCGACATCAGCACGTGGGGCGACATCGGCGTGATGTTCCTGCTCTTTTCGTTAGGTCTGGATTTCTCGTTCAAGAAGATACTTAAGATGGGCGCTTCGCCCATAATCTCCACGTGTTCCATCGTGTTCTGCATGATGATGCTGGGCATAGTCACGGGGCATCTGTTCGGATGGAGCCGTATGGACAGCATCTTTCTCGGCGGTATGCTCGCCATGAGTTCCACCACCATTATATATAAAGCCTTCGACGACCTTGGCCTTAGGCAGCAGCGCTTTGCCGGACTGGTTATGAGTGTGCTGATACTTGAGGACATACTGGCCATTGTCATGATGGTTATGCTCTCGGCTATAGCCAACGGGTCGAATCCCGACGGAGGACAGATGATAGGCAGCCTGATGAAGATAGGCTTCTTTCTCATCCTGTGGTTTGTGGTGGGTATCTTCCTTATTCCGCTCATGCTTAGGTCAATGCGCAAGTTTATCAACAACGAGACGCTGCTCATCGTGGCTCTCGGTCTGTGCTGCGCCATGGCCGTATTGTCTACCAAGGTAGGCTTCAGCAGCGCCTTCGGAGCATTTGTCATGGGCTCAATCCTTGCCGAGACTATAGAGGCCGAGCGCATAATAAAGGTTGTAGAGCCTGTTAAGAATCTTTTCGGAGCCGTGTTCTTCGTGTCTGTCGGCATGCTTGTCGATCCCGCCATTCTTGTAGAATATTCATGGCCGATAGTAACTCTTGTGCTTGTAATTATTCTCGGGCAGGTTATTTTTGGCAGTTTGAGTTTCCTTATCGGCGGCCAGTCGCTCAAGTCGGCCATGCAGTGCGGTTTCTCCATGGCTCAGATAGGCGAGTTTTCGTTCATCATAGCCTCGCTTGGTCTTTCGCTCGGGGTCATCGGCAAGTTCCTTTATCCTGTTGTGGTTGCCGTTTCTGTGATAACCACTTTCCTTACACCCTATATGATACGCATGGCCACCCCGGCTTACGGCATGCTCGAACGCCGCCTGCCCAAAAAGTGGATTATGGCCATGAACAATCTTACGCTTGCCAAGCAGACCACGCAGCCCGAGGCAAAATGGCGCACCCTGATAAAGCAGATGGTGCGCATCACGGTGATTTATTCCATACTCTCGGGCGCATCCATAGCCCTTATGTTCACCTTCTTCCTGCCTTTCGTGCGTCAGCTTCTGCCTCACTGGTGGGCAAATGCGGCATGCGGACTGCTCACGCTGCTGTTTATATCTCCTTTCCTGAGGGCTATAATGATGAAGAAAAACCACAGTGAGGAGTTTAAGGCTCTTTGGAACAGCAATCCCTACAACCGTCTGCCGCTCATTCTGACAATCATCGTGAGAGTGGCCGTGGCTTCGGCGTTTGTGTTCTATATATGCTATTATCTTACACGCTTCACCAATGCGCTGATGATAAGCATAGCGCTTGCCGCCGTGGCACTTATGATAATATCGCGCTCGCTGAAGAAGAGAAGCATAAAGATGGAGCGCTTGTTCATGCAGAACCTGCGTTCAAGAGAGATTGTAGCTGAGGTGATGGGCCGTAGGCGTCCGCTGTATGAAGGCCGCCTGCTCGACCGCGACGTGCATATCTCTGATTTCACCATTCCCGAAGATTCTCTATGGGCAGGCAAGATGCTGCGCGAACTGGAGTTCAGAAACAGATACGGGGTGCACATCAGCAGCATATTGCGTGGCAGCCAGAGGATAAACATCCCAAATGGAGGAACAATATTATTTCCAGGAGACAACATTCAGGCTATCGGCAGCGACGACCAGCTTACAGCCTTCAGCGAGGCCTTGAACACAGAGCTGCATGATAAAGACCCGGAGATAGAGAAACGCGAGATGAAACTCCACCAGGTGGTGATAAACCGCAACGGCATCTTTGCGGGTAAGACGCTGCGTGACAGCGGCATACGTGATGTGTACAACTGTATGGTCGTAGGACTTGAGGAAGGCAAGGAGAACCTCTCGCAGATGGACCCGTCGCACAAGCTGCGTCACGGCGAGGCTATCTGGATTGTCGGCGAGCAGGACGACATAGAGCGCTTCTGCAGGGACAACGACCATGCGTCTGACTGCACGGCAGGCTGACCCTGCTTATGTTGCAAACAGCTATTTGGCTGGCAGGGCGGGCCAATGGCTTCTTAGATGCAAAAATGCATAACCGTCTAAGGCACAGATATATGTGCCGATTATGTTTTCATACTTGTATAAATGCCGGTGCAATAGGCATACGGGTGCACGTAAAACGTTAAATATTAAATAAAAAGGCGATTTTGGTGTGCTATTAGGTTTAATTTCTGTAAATTTGCACCCTGCATTATATGAGAACTAAAACCGTAATATTTGTATTGCTGTTTGCCTTCATATTTGTGATGGCAGACACCTCCTTGCCTTTGTTCAAGGAAAATGACAACGGGCGCGCGCAGAACGACTCTCTGAGTGTGGGCGACACGGTGTCGTCTGACTCCGTTCCGGCAGATTCGACAGATAAGTCAGGCGAGCCCGACACCACCAACATGGACTCGCTTCAACTCGCCATATATCACCATAACAAACAGGTGGACGACTCGATCAGGCTCGACAGCATAAACCGTAAGAAGTCGGGAGCGTTAGACGCCCCCGTTACCTTCTCGTCTGAAGACTCTATGGTCTATGACGCAAAGAGTAAGGTGGCGAGGCTATACGGCAACTCAAACGTGAAATATCAGAACATGGACCTCAGCAGCGACCGCATACAGATGAGCCTCGACAGCAGTCTGGTGCGCGCAACGGGTACTGCCGACTCAACCGGAGCCATATCCGGCACTCCTGTGTTCACCATGGGACAGGACAAATATGAGAGCGACACCATGGCCTTCAACTTCAAGACCAAGAAAGGCTTTATATATAATGTATATACTGAACAGGAAGACGGCTACCTGTCGAGCCAGCACTCAAAGCGCGACTCGAGCGGAGTGCTCTATCTTGAGCATGGACGCTACACCACATGCGACCAGCCTCACCCTGACTTCTACATAGCCCTGTCGCGTGCAAAGGTGCGCCCCGGCAAGGATGTCGTGTTCGGTCCGGCCTATCTCGTAGTGGCAGATGTGCCGCTGCCGCTGGCCATTCCTTACGGATTCTTTCCGTTCACCAAGAGCTATTCAAGCGGATTCATCATGCCGAGCTACGGAGACGAGAGCTCGCGCGGCTTCTATCTGCGTGACGGAGGATATTATTTTGCGATGAGCGACAAGTGGGACCTCAAGCTGCTTGGCGAAATTTACACAAAGGGATCGTGGGGATTGTCGGTGGCAAGCAACTACCGCAAGCGCTACCGCTATAACGGAAGCTTCTTCTTCAGCTACCAGAACACCAAGAACGGCGACAAGGGTATGCCCGACTATACCGAACAGACCAGCTTCAAGCTGCAGTGGAGTCATCGTCAGGATACTAAGTCAAACCCATTCAGCAGCCTCTCGGCAAGCGTCAACTTCGCATCTACGAGCTATGAGCGCAACAATCTTAACAGTATGTACAATCCGCAGAGCTACACACAGAGTCTGCGAACATCAAGCGTCAACTGGAGCACGTCGTTCTCGAGCCTTGGCATGACCATCAGCGGATCGGCCAACCTCAGCCAGAACATGATTGCCTCTACCGTGAGCCTCACGCTGCCTGACCTCAACATTTCTGTGAGCCGCTTTTATCCGTTCAAGCGCAAGCACATGGCCGGCAAAGAGCGCTGGTATGAAAAGATCTCTATGAGCTATACCGGACAGTTCAGCAACTCTATCGACACGAAGGAAGACAAGCTCTTCAAGTCGAACCTCATAAAAGACTGGCGCAACGCTTTCCAGCACAATATTCCTATCAACGCCAACTTTACGCTGTTCAACTATATCAACATCAACCCCTCGTTCAACTTCACCGACCGCATGTACTCCAACAAGGTGATGAAGTCGTGGGATGAGCAGGCACAGACCGAGCGCGCCGACACAACATATGGATTCTACAACGTATACAACTGGAGCATGAGCATCGGCGCCTCAACCAAGATGTACGGATTCTGGGTTCCGTCGAAGAAGATTTTCGGCGACAAGATACAGGCCATACGCCACGTGCTGACGCCTCAGGTTACGTTCAGCTATGCGCCCGACTGCGGCTCGAGATACTATGAAACCTACCAGAAGACCGATGCCGATGGCAATGTAAGCCTCGTTGAATATTCACCATTTGAGAATGGCTTGTTCAATGTGCCGTCGAGGGGAAAGACGGGAAGCGTAACCTTCGACCTGTCGAACAACATAGAGATGAAGGTGAAGTCGGACAAAGACTCTACCGGATACAAGAAACTCAGCATTATAGACGAACTCGGATTCAACATGGGCTACAACATGGCCGCAAAGGAAAAACCTTGGAGCGGCCTTACCGTAAGGCTCAGGCTGAAGTGGTGGAAGAACTATACATTCAACCTCAATGCCGTGTTTGCCACCTATGCTTACGAGCTTGACGATAACGGAAGACCATACGTCAGCAATCATACCGAGTACAGCAAGGGCCGCTTTGGCCGCTTCCAGGGTCTGTCGCAGAATATTTCGTTCACCCTTAATCCCGAAAAGCTGAAGAAATGGTTCGGCGGAGGAGATGACGAAGAAGACGCCACGGAGGATGACAACAACACGGAGGACGACGACACCGGAATAGAGTCGAACGTTGACGACGACATGGTGAACGGACAGAACGGTGCAAGAAAGAAGAATGCAGGCAAGGCCGAGACCGACGCAGACGGATACATGAAGTTCTCAATGCCATGGTCGCTCACATTCGGCTACGGAATAACGATGCGTGAGAACACAAGCGGAAAGTTCAACACCAAGACCATGCGCTATCCTTACGCATTTACGCAGACCCTGAACTTCAGCGGAAACATACGCATCAGCGACGGATGGAACATCAGCTTCTCTTCCGGTTACGACTTTGAGAACCATGACCTGTCTATGACCACTGCATCGCTGAGCCGCGACCTCCACTGCTTCAACATGAGCTGCTCTGTTGTGCTGGCTCCATACACATCTTACAACTTCTCGTTCAGATGTAATGCCGCCACTCTTACCGATGCACTTAAATACGACAAGCGCAGCGGCTACAGCAACGCCGTGCAGTGGTATTGATGTGAGGCGCAACCGCGTTAAACTTTAACATTGAGCTGAACATAACAGTATTATAAGAACAAGCCAGCTCGTTACATCCTTATTTATAGTCAGTATTTCCTGATGATGGATGTAGCGAGTTGGCTTTTTTATTCTTTATTCTCTGTATAGCTGCCGGCTATATATCAGACAGCTGTAATGCCGCTGTCGGCTTTAGTTCCTATCTGTCATTTTATCCAAAATATGATGCTTTATTTCATACCTGCCAGCATCGTTTGATACAGATGTTGGCGGAGCATGGGCAGGCCAATGATTTGCCTTTGTTCTGTCAGATCCGTGCCATATATACAGGCCGAAAATTGCAGTAGAATTTTTTAGGTCAAAAAACTGAAAGTAAAATATGTCTTCGTTGTTAACGGATGGCCTGAACGGCGGTTCTCATTATACGGACTGTAAGCAAAATGACGTGATTAGGTTTCAAATCATTAACCTATCGTTTACGGGTCGTAAGTGGGCCGTTTTTGATGCAAAAGTGGCCGCTTTTTTTGTCGTAAATGAATGGCTTTTTGTGGCAAGTCCGGTGTCCTTTGGTCAGTTAAGGCGAGCATGACTGAAACTTATTATTTATTCTTGCGCCTGTGTCGCCTCATTTTGCCGGAAATGTGGGGCAGGGTGTGGGGTGGTGAGAGGGCTGTTAGGATAAGCCGTAATAATCCTGCGCATGTAAAAAAACAAACCGGGCAAAACATGTTGTGGATAATGTTTTGCCCGGTTTTATTATGTTTCAGATTTTCTTATTGGCCATATAGGCTTCAGATGCCCGTCAGGTGTTGTGCCGTCAGGGCTGTCTGTATGGATATGCATTCAGAAGTTGAATGTGTGTTTGCCCGATCCAACCTGCTTTTCGGTGCCGTCGGGCAGCACTATGGTGGCGTCTGAGCCTACGGGTATGTCAACGGTGAGCGAACTGCGTGTGCAGCTGACGCTGATTATGCCGTAGAGCGACTCTGTGCTCGCATTGACATATTTGAGGTCGCCCACGAGCGTTGGTTTTATCAGCAAGTGGCGCAGTCCGTAGGTGCCGGGGCGGTTTTGTATGCCTGCGAGAGTCTTGAAGAGCCATTCGTCTATCTGTCCCATCATGAAGTGGTTGAGCGACGAGCCTTGGTTGGGGTCCCACTGCTCGGTCAGCGTCGTGGCGCCGTGGCGCAGCTGGAAGCCGTAGCCCGGCGTCTCATAATGGTTCAGCATGGAGTAGAGCAGGTCGTTGAGTCCGTTCTGTGCAAGCGTCTGAAACAGGTAGCGGTTGCCCACGTCGCCCGTTGTCAGGCGTGTGCCGTGCGCCTTGATGTCGGCCACGAGACTGTTGAGCACTCCCTGCTTGTTGTTGCCCGTAAGTCCGAGATACAGCGGCAGGGCGTTGGATGTCTGGCTGCCCGTGCCGTAGGTGCATGAGTCGGCTTTGAAGAAGCGGCTGTTGAAGGCATCCGTGGCGTATGCCAGTAGCTTGGAGTATTTGTCTGCGTCGGCCGTGTTGCCCGTCATGCGTGCAGCGCGCGTCATCAGTTGTAGGTCGAAGATGTAGTGGGCCGTTGCCACAAGTGGTACGGGAGTGTTCTTTGAGAAGCCTGCACGCCATGGACCATAGTCGTACCAGTCGCCAAGTCCGTGGCTCACAATGCCGCTGTCGGCGCGCGACGTCAGATAGTCGACATATCGGCTCATGGCTCCGTAGTTGGCGGTGATGAACGTGCTGTCGCCATACTGCTCATAATACATGAACGGCATGATGATGAGCGTGCTGCCCCATTCGGGCGAGTCGTCAAACAGATTGCCGAACGACACATACTGTGGCGCCGTGGTGGGCACCATGCCGTCTGACTTCTGTGTGTCGGTTATGTCGCGTATCACCTTTGGCGCAAAGCGCGTCATGTCGTAGTTGTAGAGAAGGCTGGGGCCGCACAGATGGTCTTGCTCTAGCCATCCCAGCTTTTCGCGGTGAGGGCAATCGGTCAGCACGGACTGCATGTTGCTGCGCTCAGCCCTTTCTATGAGGCGGTGAGTCTTGGTGAACAGTTCGTTCGAACATTCAAACGACGACACCTCTCTGGCAGAGTTGTAAACGAAACAGCTGCTGAGCTTCTTCAGTACGGGCAGCCCCTGCGGGTTTGGCTCTCCCTCGCGCACCGCCCCCTCCACCTGTATGTAGCGGAAACCGTAGTAGGAAAAGCGCGGATGCCATGTCTCCGTGCCGTCGCTGCCCAGGGTATATTCGTAATAATGCTGGCGTCCGGTCTGCCTCTGGTCGCAGGCTCCCTGCTGAGTGAGCTTCTCGGCTACGAGCATTGTAACCTTTTGTCCGCGCTTGCCTTCTATTGTTATTTCGGGAAATCCTGCAAGATTTTGTCCCATGTCGGCAACAATCACAGACGGGGCTATTTCTCGTTTTGTGGCCTTTGACGCTGCAGCCAGCGAATCTGTATGTATCTTCATCCATGACTTCACGCCGTATCGCTCCATTATCTTCACGGGCTGTGCAGTCTGTGGCGTCAGCGTGCCCGCCGGTCCCTCCACCTGCACGGCGTCATGCCATCTGCTGTCGTCGAATCCGGGCATGTCGCAGCCGGGCTGGCAGAGCCTTGCGTCGTAAGATTCGCCTCCGTAGATGCTGTTGAACGTTATCGGGCTCAGCGTGTACTTCCAGTCTTCGCCGCTCTTTATCACCTGGCGGCTGCCGTCGCTGAAGTTTATCTCCATGCGCATAATCATCTGCGGGGGGCCGAAGCTGGTCTGCAGCTTGCTGTAGCGGCCCATGCGCTGCACGTTGAAGAATCCGTTGCCCAGCAGCACGCTTATGGCGTTGCGCCCCTCTGCGAGCAGCTGTGTCACGTCGTAGGTGTTGTAGTAGACGGTCTTGCTGTATTCGCTCCAAAGCGGGGCAAACTCGCTGTCGCCGACCTTACGTCCGTTTATCTTCATCTCGTAGTGTCCCAGTCCGCTTATGTACACCACGGCATCTGTAATCCTCCTTTTGCCGGTGCTGAACTCTTTTCTCAGTATTATGCTTTTAGCCGACAGCGTGTCGGTGTCTTGCCATTTTGCCTTGAAGCTGTCTTTCTTGAACACAGAGTTGGCCCATCTTCCTTCGGGCAGCTTTGCGTCCGCTTTGGTTATGGCTCCAATCCATTTAGCCCCGAGGTATTCGGGCACCACTCTCACATATTGCTTCTGGCTCCATGCCGACTTTTTTCCGGCGGCGTCCCACACGCACACCTGCCAGTAGTAGCCGTGGCGGTTGCCCTTCAGCGGCGGCAGCGATATCAGCTGGCTTTCGGCCGACGCCGTCTTGCCCGAGTCGTAGACGCTTTTGCCGGTTATGTTCTCAAAAATCCTTATGCGGTAGGCAGTCTGCCTGTCGCCGTTGGTGTCGGCCTTCATCTGCCAGCCCACGCGTATGTCGCCGGCTGTTACGGCCAGTCCGTCCTGATAGTTGCACGTAAGTTTTGTAACGGTGAGCTTCGCGCTCATGCTGCACGATACGAGCAGAAGGATAGATAACAGAAAATTTCTCATCTCTTTCAGTGTTTGTGCCCTTGCCTTTGCGGCAGGGCTGCGTTGAATTTGTCTTATTTATATGATGACGCCTTCAGTTGTCGGTTGTAACTTCTTTTGCTGCAGCTTTGTCGACTTTTGAACGTAAATTTGCCATCTGCACCTTTGGCAACCCTTTTTTAGATATATTTATAAAGGTGGAGGCAAAGGCGCGGCATTCCTTAAAAAACTGAAACGCCGTTACAAAAATAGCCTGATAAGTGAGAATATGAAAATGTTTTTACGTATTTTTGTAAGAAAGATAAAGGCCGTGCCGCCTGCCGGCTGAAGCAGCATACGGCGGCAGGATATGAGCTTTGTCTTGTTTTGACATAACCCTTAAAACATTGAGCTATGAAATATAAGATGCTTGTTCTGGACGTTGACGGAACATTGTTGAACGACAACAAGGAGGTAAGCAAGCGCACGCTGGCAACGCTGCGCAAGGTTCAGCAGATGGGCGTGCGAATAATGCTGGCGTCAGGGCGTCCGACATACGGACTGCTCGGACTTGCCAAGATGCTCGAGCTTGACACCTACAACGGATATGTGATGGCGTATAACGGCGGACAGGTTATAAGGGCTGCTGACGGCGAAGTGATATTTGAGCGCCGCATTAATCCCGAACTGATACCTTATCTTGAGAAGAAGGCCGACAAAAACGGATTTGGCATCCTTACTTATAATGAGGACTGTATTGTTACGAACATGCCTGACAATCCGCACATCAAGGCCGAAGCCGAGCTCAACGGCATGAAGATTGTCTATGAGGAGCATTTCTCCATAGCCATCGACTTCATTCCGTGCAAGTGCATGCTTGTCAGCGACGACGAGGAGGCTCTCGTAGGACTGGAGAACCACTGGAAGCGCCGTCTCGACGGTGTGCTCGACGTGTTCCGCTCAGAGCCGTTCTTCCTCGAGGTGGTAGGCTGCCGCGTCAACAAGGCCAACACGCTGGCTGCCGTAATGGAGATGGAGGGCATAAAGACAGACGACATCGTAGTCTTCGGCGACGGCGTGGCAGATGTTACCATGTTGCAGCTGGCAAGTCTCGGAATTGCCATGGGCAATGCGCCAGGATCAGTGAAGCGTTGTGCCGACTATATCACACTGTCTAACAATGAAGACGGCGTGGCTGTGGCTGTTGAGAAGGCGTTCTTGGCAGAGGTGCGTCCGAGCGAGATTCCGCTCGATGAACTCAATGCCCAGTCGAAGTCTACGCTTATGGGCAACCTCGGCATACAGTACACCTATGCCTCTCACGACCGCGTTGAGGCCACTATGCCCGTTGACCACCGCAACCGTCAGCCGTTCGGCATCCTGCATGGCGGAGCCACGCTTGCGTTGGCAGAGACAGTGGCTGGGTTTGGCTCTATGATAATATGTAATCCCGACGAGTATGTTGTCGGCATGCAGGTAAGCGGTAACCATATATCTTCGGCCCATGAGGGCGATACGGTGCGTGCCGTGGGCACCATTGTGCATAAGGGCCGCTCGTCTCATGTGTGGAACGTCGACGTGTTCACGTCCACCGGCAAGCTCGTTTCGTCGGTGCGCGTAGTGAACAGCGTAATGAAGCGTAAATAGGCAGACATTGCAATCATGAGTATAATGTTTTTATATAAGCATAAAGCTGCTTGTCGGTTTTAATTTAAAATTAAATTCATATTTATTCTTTTGTTTGTAATAGATTTATTATATTTGCTTTTGAAAACTTTAAATTAATACGATCATGAACAAGAACCTTGTATTTAATCTGCACATTCCTACAAAATTATTGTTCGGATGCGGCGAACTCAGAAGGCTGGCAACAGAAAATTTGCCTGGTAAGAAAGCGTTGATTGTTATTTCTGGCGGAACTTCAATGAAGAAGTATGGCTATTTAGATAAAGTGGTAGGCTATCTTAAGGAGAATAATGTTGAGAGCGTTGTCTTTGATAAGATTCTTCCCAACCCGATCAAGCAGCATGTAATGGAGGCAGCTGCGCTGTGCCGTGAAGAGAAGTGCGACTTCGTCATCGGTCTTGGCGGCGGAAGCTCTATCGACTCTGCAAAGAGCATCGCCATAATGGCATGCAACGAGGGCGATTACTGGGACTATATTGCCGGAGGTACAGGCAAGAACAAGCCCGTTGAGAAGGCTCTGCCTATTATTGCCATCCCAACAACGGCCGGCACAGGTACAGAGGTTGACCCTTGGACTGTTATTACCCATGAGACAGCTCACGAAAAGATTGGCTTTGGCTGCAAGCTGACATTCCCGACAATGTCTATTGTTGACCCGGAACTCATGCTCAGCATCCCGCCAAGACTTACGGCTTATCAGGGCTTTGACGCATTCTTCCATGCAGCTGAGGGCTACATAGCAAACTGTGCCACTCCGATAAGTGACCTTTATGCTCTCGAGGCTATCCGTCTTATCTACAAGTATCTGCCTGTGGCAGTGGCTGACGGACGCAACTTGAAGGCAAGGACAAAGGTTGCATGGGCAAGTACGCTGGCCGGTATGGTTGAGTCTACATCAAGCTGTACGTCAGAACATTCAATGGAGCATGCCATGAGTGCCCTTTATCCTGAACTGCCTCACGGCGCAGGACTGATTTGTCTGTCGCAGTCTTATTTTGAGACATTCCGCAATGACAGCATGAAGCGCTACATGAAGATGGCAGAGGCCATGACTATGGAGCCGAGTAAGCGTCCGTCTGACTTTATCGATGCTCTCGTCAAGATGCAGAAGGCCTGCAAGGTTGACGACTTGAAGTTGAGCGACTGGGGCATTAAGAAAGAGGATCTTCCTGAAATGGTTAAGAATGCAAAGGAAACCATGGGAGGCTTGTTCCAGCTTGACCCGCGCATGCTGACAGAAGACGAAATACTTGCTATTTATGAGAAGGCATACCGCTAAACCGATGCGGTGATAATGATATGAAACAAGGCCTTGCGCATCAGTCTTGCGCAAGGCCTTGTTTATTGTCTCGATATAGTTATGAATATATAATGTCGTGGCGTGTCAACGTGTATTGTCCGTCTCTTTTTGCTGTTATAGGTTGCTTGTGCTTTGGCATATATGCGGCCTTCATGGTTAGTCTTGCCGCAGTTTACGCATCATTATACATTCTTCCTTTATTGTTTTTCTTGTGGCAGACAAGTGGTTTTTATTTTGTTTTCTCTGTCTCAACCTTTATCTTTCCGTCCTTTATCTCCGCATTGACTATTCTTCCGCCTGTCGCATGAAGTCTGAATTTCACGTTCCATTCGCGTGGCCATGCCTGGAAGAGCAGCAGTTGACCGTCGGGTGCTTCCTGAAGCAGCATTTCCTGCAAGCCTATCATGGCAGCACCACCGCGGTTACAGTCGGGTGCCCAGTCATAGCCAGGGTCCCAGAAGGCAGGGAAACGATAAGGGCCGTCGGCAAATTTCTCAAGGTTAAGGCGTGCCGCATCGTCGGTAAGGCCGAGGCATGCAGCCCAGATGTTGTCCTGTTTCCAGCCGATGTGTGTGCGCATCTTTAGTGCGTGCGGGTCTTTAAGATAAGTGTTGCGTGCAATGTTTAATCCGGGGCGCCCCATGCCGTATATTCGCCAGGGAAATACCGGATACAGTTGCGGCGTCTCAACGTTCTGTATTCTGGCCCATACAATGGCAGGGGCTATGCATGTGTCGCCCTCGATGGTGCGCAGCGGCATGTCGGGTATACGGCTTATGAATGTAGAGTCGAGGGCATAAGCAGATGTGTCTTGTATGCCTTTGGCTGCTTTGTATGCCTCAAACTGCTCTGTCACTGTGCGCAATGCTGCCACCACGCTCGACGGGTTGTATGCCATTTTGTATGTCTCGCATCCGGATGAAGGGTAGAGTATAAGCTTTCCTTCACCGTCGAGCGCCTTTACTCCGCGCTGTTTTGCAAGATACTGATAATGTTCGTCGAAGAATTGCAGGCATTGCACAATCAGCGGTTCATACTTCGTGATGTCCATTCCGGTGTAAAAGTGCGCCTGTAGTATCATTGAGCTGAATTCCAATGATGTGTCCCACTGATATTCAAGCCATGCGTTTCGCTCCATACCGTAGTCGTCGCCGGGCTTGTGCTTGCCGTATTCGGCAGGATTTGGTAGTCCGAAGTTTTCTATCTGTTCGGTAAACGACGCCCCTCCGTGTCCCCAATAATGTTTTGTGCGTGCAACGGCCGTGGGCAGCAGTCGCAGATACGTGTCAAACTGCGATGCCATCATGTCCGTATCTCCACTCTTTAGCATAGGCCAGTAAACCAGTCGCTGGTTCTGAGCCGTCATGGTTCCGCCTCCCCATTTGCGGTAGTCTGGTGTGAAAGGCGTTTTTGGGTCTACGTATACGGGGTCGAAGGTGAACAGTCCGCCGTTGAATTTAGATGGCCATTCTCCGTAAGCGTTGCATCCGAGCATATAGCGGAACAGTTCGTAGTTGCGCAGTATGCCTTGCCATTTGCTCGTCGGATTGTCCGTGTTGTCGTTTCTGTCGGCCGGTATGATATAACTTCTTTGCCAGTAAGCGTGCCACCATGCAGCACTTCTTCTTTTCGACTCTTTCGCCGTAGGCATTTTCGGGGCCTTGTCGCCGTCATACAGGTTTAGCGTTATTGTGGATTTTTTTATGCCTTCAGCCTTAAAGTTCCATGCACGGAAGTCTGTTGAGGCATAGGTGCCGTCGGTAGTGCCGCAGAAGGTGAAACCCGGGGCAACGAGTTCACCGCCGAATCGCAGGCCGCCGATGGGGTTGTACAGATTGCTTTTTATTCCGTCTAGGTTTTCTTTGTTTACTGTAAAGTCGAACACAGTCTGTTCGCGGTTCTTGTGCCAGAACACAAGTGTGTTGCCCTTTGCACGTATAGAATCCTGATATGTGGTGCAGTCCTTTGGCAAATTCCATTTGTATGAGCACTGCTGGCATTCGGCTTTTGTAACCGGTCTGTCTTTATATCGCCAGCTTTCATAGCTTAGGGTGGCGTCTGTCTTTGTCTTTGAACTTATCTCTGCAAACACGGCAGATGTCTCCGCATCTGCCCACAGGCGTATTTCCGTGTCTTTTCCCTTTATGTAAACAGCGCCGTCGTCAAGCTTCAGAGTCTGGCTGAAGCCTGCATCTGCACCGTTAAACGGGTTGGGCGTAAGGCGCAGTCTCAGTCGTCCGGCTTTCAGCAGTGTGTTGTTCTCATCGAACATTCCGCTACGTGCCACGTATATCATTACGTCGCCGTTCTCCACCCATACGTTCATGCCCACGTCGTGTCCGCCGCATGGCATTGATTCAGATGAATTTTTGCTCTGTGTCGTCCATGTATAGTCTGCCGGAACATAGTCTTTCCCTCTTGCCGCTTTACCGGCTGCAGCTGCCGGCATGCTTGTTGTCACTGCTGTTAAGACAACTGCAAGCACCAACATCGCATAATAAGTGAAATGCGACAGACGGCCGTGCCGGTTTGCGTTTAAGGCAAAATGTTTTTTCTTGACTTGTTTTTTCGATAGCGTTCTGTAGTACTTTTTTTTCATATTGTTTTTATCAATAGTAGGAATTTATCGTTTGTTATCTTTTTCGGTAGGCTATTGCGGTTGAAATGCCATTTTGAACGTTCTGTTTCAGACACATATCCAGTCGGATATAGTTCCCGTCTCCGACGAGAAACTGGCACCAATCTTGAACACACGGCGGCTGTCTGATTCGTATTCGCGCGC
>ULWF01066076.1_pt1 | contig 16741 bp, 10 predicted proteins | sample 1960081 | NCBI WGS metagenome assembly ULWF01 (sample SAMEA4835805, study PRJEB28245) | human gut metagenome | biome: gut microbiome; material: fecal sample | place: Denmark | collected 2008
TCGCTTCTTTCAGCTCCACCTCGCCGCCGCTGAGCGTCGAAATGGTCTTGTTGATTTGGTAGCCGTAGCTGTCGCCGTGGGAAAGCTGGTGCAGAATAATGGTGTCGGTATAGCCGCGAAGAATATCTGCGGACAATGCCATATGCTTCACCTCCTATGGTTCATCCCTTGTCTTGGTATCTCGCCTTGACGAGTATTACTATATCACAATATACTTCTCCTGTCAAGGTATTTTGCGAGAATTATTTTGTTTTTTTGCAGCCTGTAGCCGCTCCTGTTCTTTTGCTGTTTCACCCTTGCGAAAAGGGAAGGCGTGGGGTACAATGGAAGCGTAAAAAAATCTGCGGTGCAAGGAAGCATCAGCGGAAAGGCAAGGAGAGCGTATTATTATGGAAAAGATTCAGATGAAAACGCCGCTGGTGGAGATGGATGGCGACGAAATGACCCGCATCCTGTGGGCAGACATCAAGCAGCTGCTGATTGAGCCGTTCGTGGATTTGAAGACGGAGTATTACGATCTTGGCCTGCCGCACCGCGACGAAACGTGTGATCAGGTGACGATTGACAGCGCCAACGCGACGAAGAAGTACGGCGTCGCGGTCAAGTGCGCGACCATCACTCCGAATGCCCAGCGCGTGACGGAGTACAACCTGCACGAGATGTGGAAGTCGCCCAACGGCACGATTCGCGCCATGCTCGACGGCACGGTCTTCCGCGCGCCGATTCTCGTCAGCGGCGTTCGTCCGACGGTGCGTACTTGGCAGCAGCCGATTACCATCGCCCGTCATGCCTATGGCGACGTCTACCGCAATTCGGAAATTCGCATCCCCGGCGCGGGCAAGGCGGAGCTGGTGTTCACGGGCGCGGATGGGCAGGAGATTCGCCAGACGATTTTCGATTTCAAGGGGCCGGGCGTCGTGCAGGGCATTCATAATCTGGATGCGTCGATTACGTCCTTTGCCCATGCCTGCTTCCAGTACGCGCTGTCGGTCAAGCAGGACTTGTGGTTCTCCACGAAGGATACCATCAGCAAGACCTACGATCACCGCTTCAAGGACATTTTCCAAGAAATTTTCGATGCGCAGTATAAGGAAAAGTTTGAGCAGGCGGGTATTACCTATTTCTATACGCTGATTGATGATGCCGTGGCGCGCGTCGTGCGCAGCAAGGGCGGGTTTATCTGGGCGTGCAAGAACTACGATGGCGACGTGATGTCCGACATGGTGGCGACGGCGTTCGGTTCCCTGGCGATGATGACCTCCGTGCTCGTTTCGCCGGACGGCAAGTTTGAGTACGAAGCCGCGCACGGTACAGTCACGCGCCACTACTACAAGTATCTGAAGGGCGAGGAGACGTCGACCAACCCCGTCGCGACGATTTTCGCGTGGTCTGGCGCGCTCCGCAAGCGCGGCGAACTGGATCATCTGCCGGACTTGATGACGTTTGCCGACAAGCTGGAAAAGGCGACCATCGACACCATCGAAAGCGGCGTAATGACCAAAGATCTTGCGCTGCTGTGGGAGGGGACGCCTGCGCAGGCGGTCAACAGCCGCACGTTCCTCGAAGCTATCGCGTCGCGCATGGCGTAAGATGCTGTAGTGACTTTTTGCCCATAGCTTCTTTTGCGGATGCTTTCCTGCTGCTTACGGGAGGCATCCGCTATTTGGTATGCGCGGAATGTGATGGTAGGATGAAAAACGTGTCTGCCCCTATCACCGCTTTGGACATGCCGCTTCACATTCGCAAGGAAAACATGGCAAAAAAGCGCGAATTAGCGTGAAATAGCCATTTTCATGTGCGAATGGAGTGTTGATTTTTGAACCAAAACAGACTATAATGGAATTGTACTGCAAATGGCATTTCAAGGCAGCAACGGATGAGAATCGGCTCATCCGTGAAAGGAGAATCTTCGCAAGATGAAGAAAATCATGCTTGTTTTCGGAACTCGACCGGAGGGCATCAAGATGTGTCCGCTGGTCAATGAGCTGAAGCGCCGCCCGCAGGTGCAGACAGTTGTCTGCGTCACGGGGCAGCACAAGCAGATGCTTCAGCAGGTGCTGGATGCGTTTTCGGTCGTGCCGGATTACGATTTGGCGATTATGCAGCCGAACCAGACGCTTTTCGATGTTACTACCGCTATCCTGACGCGCATTCAGGCAGTCCTCAATCAGGAAAAGCCTGATTTGACGCTCGTGCATGGTGATACCAGCACGGCATTTGTCACCGCACTGGCGTGCTTCTATCTGCATATTCCGGTTGGACATGTGGAGGCTGGGCTTCGTACCTACAACCTCGAAAGCCCTTTCCCGGAAGAGTTCAACCGGCAAGCAGTTTCACTGATTTGCTGGTATCATTTTGCGCCGACGGAAAAGGCAAAGCAGAACCTGCTGCGCGAGGGCAAAGACGAATCGTCTATCTTCGTGACGGGCAACACCTCCATCGACGCGCTGAAAACCACCGTTCGCGCGGATTACACCCACCCGGAACTGACGTGGGCGAAGGGCAGCCGCCTGATTCTCATCACCGCGCATCGGCGGGAGAACCTTGGCGAAGCCATGCACCATATGTTCCGCGCGATTCGCCGCGTATTGACGGAGCACCCCGATGTCAAGGCGCTCTACCCGATTCACCTGAATCCAGTTGTTCGGCAGGAAGCGGCGGAAGAACTGTCCGGGCTGGAACGTCTGCACATTATCGAGCCGCTGGATGTGCTGGATTTCCACAATATCATGGCGCACAGCACGCTGATTCTGACCGATTCCGGCGGTATTCAGGAGGAAGCGCCTGGTCTGGGCAAGCCTGTTTTGGTCATGCGCGACACGACCGAGCGCCCGGAGGGCGTTGCGGCGGGCACGCTCAAGCTCGTCGGCACGTCGGAAGAGACGATTTACCGCGAGTTTACGCGTCTGCTGGATGACCCGGCGGCTTACGCGGCGATGGCGCACGCCAGCAATCCCTACGGCGACGGACACGCCTGCGAGCGGATTGCGGATATTCTGTGTGAATAAACCGCGCTGGGCGCACATACAATCATCGTCGAAACATGGGGAGGAGCGTTCCGCATGAAAAAACAGTCATACCAACGCATCCTCACTGTACTGATCAGCTTGATGATTCTGCTGACGGCGGGCATGTGCATCGTCGGCGCCGGACTGCTGCAAACCCGCGAGGATTCGCCGGACATTCTGCCGGAAGCGACGGATACCGCAGATTCGGATGAGTTGCTGATGGCGTCCGACCTTGCACCCGACCCGGCAAAGTGGTTTTTGCCCTATGACGGAGATTTGACCGACGCGGACGGAAATCCGGTGCGTCTATCCGCCCTGCGCGGACAAACGACGATCCTGCTGTTCTGGTCAAGCTGGTGTCCGGACTGCCAGGTGTACTTGGCGGGCGACTTTGGGGCGGCGGTACAGGCCGCACAAGCGGCAGGAGCGCAAGTCGTCCTTGTCTGCCGAGAGGGGATTCGCGGCGACACACGCGAGAAGGCGGAAGCAGAATTGACGGAATGCGGCATTACAGGCATTCCGTTGTACATGGATGCGGACGCGGCGCTCTTTCACATGCTGGGACTGCGGAGCGTGCCGTCTCTGGCGGTTTTCGATTCGCAGGGGCAGCTGCTTCGCGCAACGGCGGATATGCCGAATGCGGATGAAATGGCGCAGCTGCTGGACGCGGCGCAGCGTCCGGCACAGCAGACACTCGCGTTTCTGAAACGGCTGATGCAGGCGGATGGGGCGATTCCATCCACCTATACGCTGTCCGGCGGCGCGGTTCATCCGGGCGATACTGTGCTTTCCGAGACGATGGGGCAGACCATGCTCTATGCGGCGCAAACGGAGGATGCGGCGCTCTTCTCCGATGTCTGGCGTTATGTCCGTGACAAAATGACTGTCGGTGGCTTAACCGTCTGGCGGATTCAGGCAGGCGAAAAAGCGGCGGCTAATGCGTCGCTGGATGATTTGCGCATTCTCCGCGCGCTGATGGAAGCGGATGCGGTATGGGGCGGCTATGAGCGTGAAATCCGCGAACGGGCGGCGGCGCTGTACACTGCCTGCGTAGTGGATGATGCGCTGGTCAGCTTTGCGAACGTCGATGGTTCGGGGCGCGGCGATAGTGTCACCCTGTGCTATCTGGATGTGCAGACGATGCGCGCCTTATCCGCCTATGATGTCCGATGGACAGCCGTCGCGAACCGCAGCGAAGCCATATTGACTGATTCGCGCGCGCTCATGAGCAGCGAACTCCCGCTCTACCGCGCTTCCTATACCCCGGCGAAGGACACATTCAGCAATGCGGCGGCGCAGATGACCGAAGCGGCGCTGACAATCCTGCACGCGGCGCAAATCAGCGCGGCAGGGGAGCAGACGCTGGATTGGCTGGATGCGCAGCTTGGCGCAGGCGCAATTTATGCGCAGTACGCGTCAAACGGGCAGGTCGGCTATGGATTCCGCTATGAAGCGATTGGGTCGTATGCTGTCCTGGCACAGGTCGGTGCCGTCAGCGGGCGCACGGAGCTTGCGCGGCTGTCGCTGGCGAAACTGGAGAACCGCCGCATTGCGACGGGGACATTCGCGGGCGCTTACGGCAGCATCAAAGGCGAAACATCCTATACATTTGATGAATTGGAAGCTCTTTTTGCGCTCATGGCCATGAAGCCGTAACGCAGGAAAGGAGAGTGCAGTGTGCGCGCGATTGCGTGGCTGATTGTGAAACTCAGCGGTTTGTTTGTCAAGCTGTACCACCTGATTTTGAACGCCATCCGCCGGTTTGACCGCGCGATGCGCAAGCGCTACCGCCCCAAGCACCTTGCCCTGATTGTGGTGTTGGTGATTGCGGTTACAGCGTCGATTACACTTTTTGTCCCGCCGTATCTGGGGCTGTCCAACGACGGCAGCTTTGCCGCTGTGCTGGCGGATACCGGGCTGTCCCGGCTTGACCCGTCTGATACAAGCGCTTTCTTCAACTATTATGAGCGTGTCTATAATGTCGGCTCGTCCGCGCTTCCGACCGGTACAACGCCGCTGGTTCAGCGGATGCTGGTGCGCACGGCGGTCGCCATCGACGAACTGGTGACGCATGACGGACTGTTTGACATGCGCTTCCTCGCAGCAATCTATCTGCTGATTTACATCCTGCTTCTCATCCCGATGCTCTCCAAGCTGCTGGGACGCGTCAAAGTCTACTCCGAGGGGCTGTTTATCGCGGTTTTTGCTGTGCTAATTTTCGGCGATACCGCCATGATAACCCGCTTTGCCTCTTTTTACACGCAGCCCATTGAGCTGATTTTGATGGTTGCCTTGGCGAACTGCGTCCTGCAGATTCCGGAAAGCCTGAACCGCTTTCTGCCGCAGATTGGGCTTGCCGTCACGGTCATCCTGATGATGGCGGTCAACCAGTACTGCGCGCTGATGGGCATCGTCTTTTCTGTTGCGTACTGGATGCTCATGCGTCACAAAGCGGATGCGCTTCATAAGGGGCTGTATTCGCTCCTTGCAGTGCTGCTGTGCGTCGTCAGCGTCATGCAGACGGGCGATATGGTCAACAATCAGACGATTAACGAGAAGTACGACCAAATGACGCGCGGTGTTCTCTTTGAGGCGACTGACCCGGAAAAAGCACTGGCGCAGTTCGGCATTGAGGCGCGGTATTCCGTGCTGACGGACACGTATTCCACGCAGAGCTACCCCGTTGTGCTGCCGGAAAGCGGCGCGCTGGATGAGGGCTTCCTTGATCAGTACACGACGTCGGACGTGACGCTGTATTACCTGCGCCATCCGATTCAATTGCTGGGGCTGTTTGAGGTCGGCGTGCGCAACGCGTTCTTCACGCGTACGGATTATTCCGGCAACTACGAGCAGTCCAGCGGAATGCCCGCGCGGGCAAAGGCACTGTTCCTCTCTATCTGGTCAACGTTCAAGGAGCGTTCCGCCCCGCAAACGGCGGCGTCGCTGCTCCTGCTGGTCGTCGCCTTCCTCTTCTTCCGCCGTAAAGCGGACGAAAAGCTGGAATCAGGCAGGGAAGCCGTGAGTGTCTACACCATGCTCAGCGTGCTGCTTTTCGCGGCGGTCACTGTCGAGCTGATGACGGTCGTCATCCTCAGCGGCGATAGTCTGCTGCTGCGCCAGAGCTTCTTGATGGGCTGTCTGATTGACCTGCTGGCGATTATGGCGTGCACTGAGGGACTCCACCGACTGAAAATTATTGAAACGGACGGGCAATAAAGGAGGCTGCCATGAAAAACGAAACGCAATCGGCACTGGTAGCGCGGGACGCGGCTATCATTTTGCTGCTGATCTGGGCGTTTATGCAGGCGCTGCTGATGATTTGGGCACCTGCGGATACGCAGACGACGTATTTGCTGCTGCTGTTCCTGATGGATATTGCCGTGCTGTGCGGCTTTATGGATCGCGTCAACACCGGCACGGCGCTTGCGGCGACGATTACCTGCGGCTGGGTGGCGTATAAGCTGTATTCTTTTTATGCCGTGGGCGAAACGGTGTACTTGACAGATTATTTTGTGACTGTACTGCCGCTGCTGGGATCGGGCGCGGCGGCGCTCTTCTCCCGCAGTATGCGCCACGTCAATGCTGAGAACAAGCTGCTGCGCCGTCAGGTGGATGAACAGGTGCTGGTGGACGATGTGACGGAGCTGTACAACCTGCGCGCCATGTATCGCGATGCGCAGATGATGACGGGTTACTGCGTCCGCAACCATCTGCCGATTTCGCTGATGATTATCCAGATGCGCTACGAAAGTGAACTGCACGGGATGCTGTCCCACAGCCGCTATATCCAACTGCGTAAGCGGCTGGCGGAACTGGTGATGGACAGCGTGCGCGTAGAGGATAAGGTCTATTGCATTGACGAACATGGCACGATGGCGATTTTGCTGACCTCCAATGAAGCAAACAGCGCCTATGTTCGCAGCCGTATTATTGCAGCGGTGACGAAGGAGGATGCTTTTGACGGCATTCTGGAGCGCGGGACGCACATGGATCTGCGCTTTGCCTGCAAGGAGTACGACGAGCATTTCGGCAAGGACATGATGGCGTTCAAGAAAGCCGTTGAGAGCGAGCTGGCGTATGATGTGTAAGGCGAAAGCGTGGGTACTGGCGCTGGCGGCGGGGCTGCTGCTTCTGCTGATACCCGCACAGGCGCGCGCGGATGTGACCCGTCTGCTGATTTTGAACGACGAGCAGACAAGTGAGACGAGCGCAGCGGCGACGGACGTCCTGCGGCGATTCGCGCTCTATTCCAGCTGGACATGTACGTTTGCCAGCAGCGAGGATGTGCCGGACACCGACGGGTACACCGCCGTCATCATCTGCACCGACCCGAATCGGGCGCTGAATGCGTCGGTGGCGCTGGCGATTCAGGAGAGCAAACTGCCTGTGTTTGTCATCGGCGCGGGCGGCTTGGCGGAGCTGACGAAAACGCAGGTACATGAAGGTTCACTGACATTGCGCTTGCAGACGCAGGCAAATGCCACGAACGATATGCTGCTTTCCGGCAATTCGCTTCTGCTGATGAAGAAAAGCGGCGAATCGCTCGGCGGACAGATTTTCGTCGGTGCGCAGGCATTCCCGCTTTGCCAAACGGCGGGAAACATCACCCATTTGGCGTATTTTGACCCGTCGCAGGAAGCGCAGTGCGCGTTCCTCTCAACGCTGCTGCAAACGTGGCTGTGGCCCTACAAGAATTCTCCGACTGCGTACGGGCAGTATCTCGTGCTTGACCGCATTTATCCGTTTGCCGACCCGAAGCGGCTGCTGTCGCTGGTGGAGATGCTCGAGACGGAAAATGTGCCGTACGTCCTGTGTGTCATGCCGATTTACGCCAATGCCGATTATCCGGCGATGAAGCGTTTCTGCGAGGTGCTGCGGTATGCGCAGAGCCGCGGCGCGGGCATTGTGATGCACGTTCCGCAGGTGACGCTGGTGAACGTGACGGTGGAGGATTTGCAGGAGAATATCGCCAATGCGTATTCCGCCTATTCGCGCTACGGCGTCTACCCGCTGGCGATTGAAGCGCCGGATGTGTGGCTGATGAGCGAAAAAGGCCAGGATGTCCTGCGCGGCTGGCGAACGGTGTTCCTCTTCCGCTCGGATGAAGCGCTTTTCGGCGAGAAGCAGGCGGAGAACACGGCGTTGCGCGATGGCCACCAAATCGTCGCGCCTGCCTACGCTGACGCGACCGCCTTCACCAATGCCTACGCACAGGCGATTTACCTTGACCCGTCAGAGGATATCGAGACGCTCCGGACGCAGGTCAATCGGCTGAAGAACTCCCGCACAGCGCTCAAGAAGCTTTCAGATGTGGAAGGCATCGTCTATGCGGGCGACCTGTATGTGCATTTTTATCCGGCGGATGGGCTGTATGTCAACGGACAGGCAGCGTCGCTTGCCTATCAGCGCTTCAATTACGATGAGGACTACGTCTACGACCGCGGCTTTGTGCAGTACATGACCGAGCAGATTCAGGCGAGCAACAAGCTGATTCTGGCGTTTGTGGTTGTAGCGTGCACAATTTTCATTGCCGGGATGATTATTTCCCGGCGGACGACGCGGCGGCAGCTGCTGGGCAACCATACGCACGCGAAAGACGAGCAGGAGGGGGTGAATCTGCATGACGGCGGCTGATTATTTGATGCTGATTTCGATGGTCTGCATCTGGGCGCTGATGGCGATTAACGTCTTTCTGTCCGTCGGCGGATTCCTGTATTACCATCAGTGCAGCAAAACGGACGGGCATATGCCGATTGACGAGTACCCGTTCGTGTCGATAATGGTGCCGGCGCACAACGAGAGCGTCGTCATCCGGCGCACCGTCCGCGCCCTGCTCAACTTCGACTATCCGCACGACCGCTACGAAATCATCGTCATCAACGACAACTCCACTGATGACACCGCAAATGTGCTCAAGCAGATTCAGGCGGCGAATCCCGGCCGCAACCTGATTGTCGTCAATACAGATAACGTTGTCGGCGGGAAAGGGAAGTCTAACGCGCTGAACATCGGCTATTCGGTAGCAAAAGGCAGCGTGTTTGCGATTTACGATGCGGACAACACGCCCGAACCGCAGGCGCTGCGCATTCTGGTGGAGAATCTGATGAGCGATTCGTCGCTGGGCGCGGTCATCGGCAAATTCCGCACACGCAATCGAAACGCTTCGCTGCTCACGCGCTTTGTCAACATCGAGACGCTGGCGCACCAGTGCATGAATCAGGCGGGGCGCTGGTTCTACTTCGGGCTGTGCACCATTCCGGGCACGAACTTCGTCATGCACCGCCACATCATTGAGGAAATCGGCGGCTGGGATCCGGACGCGCTGTCGGAGGACACGGAAATCAGCTTCCGCATCTACCGCATGGGCTACAAAATCAAACTTGTGCCGCAGGCGGTGACGTGGGAGCAGGAGCCGTTTCGTCTGGGAATTTGGTTCAAGCAGCGTACCCGCTGGGCGATGGGCAACCTGTATGTGCTGATCAACAATTTCAAGTATATCTTTGATCCGTCCGGCGGCAAAATGCGCATGGATGTGCTGTACTACGCGCTGGTGTATATCCTGATGGCGTTCACGCTCGTCTGCTCGGACACCATGTTCGTTCTGGGTGTGCTGGGGTACAGCCATGTGTCGCTGGGCGGCTTGTCCACGATGGTGTGGGTGATGGCGTGCGCGCTGTTTGAGTGCAACGTCATGCTGACGCTGGCGCAGGAGAAGAATGAGTTTAATCTGCAATCGGCGGCGCTGGTTCTGCTGATGCTGTTTACCTACTCGAAACTGTGGGTGGTTGTCGGCCTCCGCGCCATGTGGATGACGGTGAAGAAAATCGTCAGCAAAACGGATTACACTTGGTATAAGACCGAACGTTCCGCAGACTAATCAGAAGGGATGGACTGAGAACGATGAACACACGCTATTTCACAAGCCGTCTGCTGGCTTTGATGCTCGCAGCGCTGCTGGCTTTCTCCTGCGCTGCGGCGGAGGAAACCGAAATTCCCAGTGGTGTGGTGGACAATTTTGTCCAGAGTGAAATTGAAAAGCAGCAATCCGCCAGTGACGCAACGGCATTTGAGGCAGGCGCGGCGGCAGGGGAGTATTATGCTGATTTCACCTTCGGCGGCGTGCAGACACTCAGCGGCATTACGACGACGCTGAGCCTGTACGCAAATCTGCCGAAGTACGCCAAGCCCGTCAGCGCCGTGCTGCGCCTGAGCTACACCGCATCCGACCTGATTCTGACGGACATTTCCTCCCTGACGTACTATATGAACGGCACGCCGTTCGGCTCATCGAAGATTGTCACGCGTTCCGACGGCGCGCAGACCGTGCTGTATGTGAGCGTCCCGGTGGAACTGCTCACGACGGGCTATAATCTGCTCGAAATTCTCTCGTATGTCCGTCTGACGGACGACGAAGGCTGCCGCGACGACTACAATGGCGCGAACTGGGTCAAAATCGCGGACACGACCTGCCTGCGTATCTACTACGAGATTTCCGACGATGCGGATGAACTGTACATGTACCCGTACCCCTTCATTTCGCTGATGAATCCCGACGGCGCGGAGAGTGCCGTTGCCGTCAGCGACGCGGCGGACGAAGCCGAGCTGACCGCCGCCATGATGCTGATGGCGGGCATGGGCAACAGTCTGTCTGCCAAAAACGCCATGACGCTGTGCCGCCTGTCGGACGCGAAAAGCGAAAACGTGCTGTATGTGGGACTGAAGAAGAACACGCCGGAGTATCTACTGTCTCTGCTGACGCAAAGCGTTCCTGCAACGGGCGCACTGGTGCAGCGCGCGACGGATGGCGACACATCGTATCTGCTGATTGTCGCTGAGGAAGCAGCCGCGCTCAGCGAAGCCGCCGCGCTGCTCAGCGACACATCTCGCGTGGCGCAGCTCCACACATCGCAGACCTACGTTTCCGTCGGCGAAGCGCAGCAGTATGCCCTCGCGTCGGAAACGTCCGGGCTGACGCTTGCGGGGCAGTACACCATTAAGGACATTTCCGGCAACGGCATCAGCTTCTCCGGCCCCTTCACGCAGAAGATGACGATCTATCTGCCCGTCGCGAAGGACTATGTGCTGTCCAGCGAAAGCCGCTTCTCTTTCGACATTCGGTACAGTGAGAATTTGGACTTCGACCGCAGCCTCGTCACGTTCTACTGGGGCACGAACATCCCGCTGTATTCCCACAAGCTGACCAAGGAGGGCGCAACGGGCGAAACGCTGACCTTCTCCGTCCCGGCAGATGCCATCGGGGAGGCAGGCAGCAGCATTACCGTTGTGTTTGACCTCGAAATCAAGGATTTGGACTGCACCGTGCGGTCGATGAACACGCCGTGGGCGTATATCGCGGCGAACTCGTCACTGTACCTGCCGGCGGGCGAAAACACAACGCTGAATCTGGCAAATCTGCCGGCGCCGTTCCAGCGCGCAAGCCGCATGAACAACGTCGTGATGATACTCAGCGACGACGCGACGCAGACGGAATTGACGCTCGCAGGGCGCATCATGGCGATGCTCGGCGCGGGCAGCACGCCCTATGGCTTGCTGAAAGTCATCCGTGCGGAGAATTTCCAAGCAGCCGCCCACGGCAACAGCAACCTGATTGTCGTCGGTCTGTCCGACCGAAACAGCGTCCTCAAGCAGATCAATCCTTACCTGCATTTCCAGTACACGGACGATATGACCAGCCTTGCCGAAAGCACGAAGCTGGTGATGACGACGGATTATGCCCACGAAGCCAGCGTGCTCCAGCTGATGAAATCCCCCTACAACGAGACGATGGCGCTGCTGACTGCTTCCGCCGCGACCGAAGCAGGCTTGCAGAACCTGATGGCGCGCTTGAGCACGGAAAAGAACCGCTGGTCGCTGGGCAAGGAAGCACTGGTGGTAGACAGCTACGGCGGCGCATCCAGCTATCAGTTCACCGTGTCCACAGCGCTGACGCAGAACGCGGAAAAGCCGTCGTTCGCGGATGTTATCGTGCAGAATCGTGAGCCGATGACGCTGCTGCTGGTCGGCATGGGCTGCATGTTGGTGCTGCTGCTTGCTGCGGTGCTGCTGCTCGTGCGTATTCACCACCGCAGAAAGTACGACGATAAGTAACCTGATTTTCGGCGAGGCGGAGGAAGGAGACAAAGGCTCATGCTGTTCAACTCCATTGAATTTCTGCTGTTTTTCCCGGCAGTCGTGCTCTTGTACTACGCGATTCCGGGCAAACTGCGCGTCTTTTGGATTCTTCTGACGTCCTACCTGTTCTACATGAACTGGAATCCGGCGTATGCGCTGCTGCTGCTTTTCTCCACGGCGGTCACGTTCCTTTTCGGCTTGCTGATTGGGAAACGGCGTACCAAGGAGAAAGCAGCGGCAGAGGCAGGACGCCCGATTCACCAGCTTTCCAAGGTCTGGGTCGGCGTGTCCTTCGCCGTCAACCTCGCGATTCTCTTCTTCTACAAGTATTTCGACTTTACCGTCGATAACCTCAACGTTATTCGCGGGTGGATGGGTCTTGCGCCTGTCACACCCGGTTTTGACGTGCTGCTGCCTGTCGGCATCTCATTCTACATCTTTCAGGCGCTGTCGTATGTCGTTGATGTTTACCGCGGCGACGTGCGCATGGAGACGAATTTCATCAAGTACGCGGCGTTTGTCAGCTTCTTCCCGCAGCTGGTCGCCGGGCCGATTGAACGTTCGACCAACCTCCTGACGCAGTTCGACACGCCGCATAAGCTGGAATACGATAACGTCCGCGACGGTCTGCTTCGGATGGTCTGGGGCTTCTTCCTCAAAATTGTCATTGCTGACCGCGCCGCGATTCTGGTCAATCAGGTGTTCAATTACTGCAATTACTACGAAGGCCCGACCGTGCTGATTGCGGCGGTTCTCTTCGCGTTTCAGGTTTACGGTGACTTCGCGGGCTATTCCAATATCGCCATCGGCGCGGCGCAGGTCATGGGCTTTAAGCTGATGAAGAACTTTGAGCGCCCGTATCTCGCTGTGTCCGTATCGGACTTCTGGCGGCGCTGGCATATCTCGCTCAGCACATGGTTCCGCGATTACTTATACATTCCGCTGGGCGGCAACCGCAAGGGGACGGTGCGCAAGTACATCAACCAGATGATAGTCATGCTCGTGTCGGGCTTGTGGCACGGCGCGGCGTGGAATTACGTCATCTGGGGGGGTATCAATGGGCTGTATCAGGTGGCGGGCGGCATCACGAAGCCCTTCCGCCGCCGCATCCAGCAGAAAACCGGCGCGCGCACGAACACGCTGAGCTGGCGCATCGGGCAGGTTCTGACGACGTTTGTGCTGATTGACCTGTCATGGATTTTCTTCCGCGCGAACAGCCTCGGTGACGCCATGCACCTCCTGTCGAGCCTCTTCCGCGGCTGGAACACCAATATCTTCTTCGACGGCAGCCTGCTGAAACTGGGGCTTGACCAGACGGAGTGGCTTGTGCTGCTGGGTGCGCTGCTGATTCTGCTGGCGGTCAGCCTGATGCAGGAAAAGGGCGTGTCCGTGCTGGAAGCAGTCAAGCGGCAGCAGCTTTGGTTCCGCTGGCTGATTTACCTCGCGGCGATTTTCGTCGTTCTGCTGACGGGCATCTACGGCCCCGGCTTCGCGGCATCGTCGTTCATCTACTTCCAATTCTGACGAAGGGAGCGCGGAAAGAATGAAAAAGCTGATTCAAAAAGCAGTCAAGGTTCTCGCCTTCCTTCTGGTGCTGGCGTTGTGCTATGGACTGATGGATCAGGTGCTGAAAATCAAGACGGACGACATGGTGTCGATGGTCAAGCTGCGTCAGCTGCCGCCGGACACGGTGGATGTGCTGCTTGTCGGGTCGTCGCATATCGGGACAAATGTTGATAATCAGCAGATTTTCGATGAATATGGTATTTCAAGTTACAATTTGTGGGTTGGCATGCAACCGATCTGGAATACTTACTATTGCTTGAAAGAAGCGCTGTCAGCACAAAGCCCGCAGATTGTGATTGCTGAAGTGTACTTAAGCACGACAACAATGGACTATTCGCCGAAAGAAACGGCAATAAAAAATGTTGAATTGCTGAATTTGGGTATCAACAAAGTGCAAGCTGCTTTCGCATCTTATGAAAAGTGGACGGATGCCGTAGAAGCCTTGTGGGGATTGCCGTACTATCATGAACGGTATGATGATTTAACTATTGCGGATTTTGTGCAGGAAAATGATTTGTCGCTTCCTGCGCCGAGACGCCCGGAGGGTGGCGTGGCTATCCTAAAAATGCTGGATTATGCTTCCATTACAGATAAACTTCCGATTACTGGAAAAAACGAACAGTATTTGCGAAAAATTATTGATTTGTGCAAGCAAAAGAACATTACGCTAATATTGATGGCTGCGCCGTTTGAAGCGACAGAAGAAGCTGCTATGCGGCTGAACACTGTTGCAGAAATTGCCAAAGAAGAAGGCGTACCGTTCCTCAACTATGTGAAGGAATGGGATAGCCTTGGGATGGACGCAAACACTGACTTTTATGATGGCGGTCACTTCAATAATCAAGGTATTGTTAAGTTTTCCCGCATTGTGGGACAGTATTTATCACAGAATTATTCTTTGCGTGATTGTAGAAAAATTGAAGGATTTATATGGAATGCTTCGCAGACAACTGCTGATAAAAACAAAGCAGAGTTTATCTTAAGCAATCAGTTCTCTGGTGATGGTGTTTCTGAATACTATGATACAAAGATTAAGCTCTATGAAAATCGTTATAGTTCATGGACAATATTGACCCAAATTGGTCTGCCCTTGCCAGACACGGATGAAGGGCAGGTCGTTATGGCTTGCTTTGATGAGCAAAATGGCGAGAATTATCGTGGGTTGCTGATTCGCGGTGAAGGCAATGCGCTCCAAGTGATATTGGGGAACAATCGTACATTCATGCTGCCACTTTTGCATGGTGATTCCGCTACGCTTGCTATCACCAAGGACAATGAACGATATTCTATTTATCTAAATGGTGAAAAACTCTATGAGAATGAACAGCTTCCCTGCGACGCCTATTCCGGCACGCTCCTCCTCGGCTGCGAAGAACTCACCCCCGGCGGGGAGAAGTTCCGCTTCTCGCCTACGCGCGTGCTGAACCTCGAAGTCTATGACAGCGTACTGACGGAAAGCGAAATCCTTGCGTGGCAGCCGGAAGACCTGCCAGAAGCGCCCAAGCCGCTCGGCATCGGCGTGAAGGACGCGGCGGAAGTCTACACGCTTCCGGAGCAGTTCGTCGGCGGCGACGAAACGTATCGTCAGGCGTCGTATCTCGATACGCAGACACAGCTGTTTGCCTCCACTGCGACGCGCTTCACCCTGATGACCAGCGTCACGCCGAGTGAAAATCCCGGCAATGGCGTGTTCCTGTCCTGCTTCGACGAGAATGCCAAGAACTATCGCGGCTTGCTGATCCGCCAGCTGGACAACGCGCAGATTAACATCGTTTTCGGTCAGAACGTCGGCGTGACTGTGCCGGGCGAATTTGACCGCGAAATGCATATCGCCATCGTCAAGGACGGCGCAAGCTACCGCATCTATGCGGATGGTCTGCTCGTCGCCGAAGCCGAATCGCCTGCGGATAGCTATGACGGCACGCTGCTCATCGGCGCCCAGCGCGACGCGGACGGCAATATCTTCCGCATCAGCCAGACGCGGGTGAATCACCTGTCTGTCTACGCGGGCGTGATGGCAGAAGCGGACATTGCGGCCTACGACTTCGCCGACGCGCCGCTGCCGCCGGAACTGGTTGCGGAATCCGCCGCTTACACCATGCCCGGCGCGTTCGTCGGCAACGGCAGTGACCGTGCGCTCGACACGGGCGTGAAGCTCTACGACGTCGCCACGAAGGACTGGACGCTCGACACCGTCATCGACGTGCGCAAGGGCGTGAATAACGGCGTCTACATGTCCTGCTTCAGCGAGGAAATCGGGCATTACCGCGGCTTCATGCTCCGGCAAGACAATGCCGATACGCTCACAGTCTATGTCGGCAATAGCGTCGGCGTCACGGTGGATTTGCCGCAGGGCACGTCGCTGATGCACCTCGTGGTCGTCAAATCCGGCAGTCAGTACACGATTTGGCAGGATGGTCAGCTTGTCCAGCGTGTCGAAAGCGCCTGCGATAACTACGACGCGACGCTCCTCCTTGGCGCACAGCGCGATGCGGACGGAAATCTGTTCCGCTTCTCGAACGCGGGCATCCGGACGCTGAACATTACGGACGGCGCGCTGTCTGACACGGACGCAGCGGCGCTTTCCGCCCCTGTGAAGGACAACAGCCGATTCTAACCCATATCGAAAGAGAGGAATCTTGCGCATGGAACAGACACGACGGGCGAGGCTGACCGGATTGATGGCGGCTCTGCTGACCGTAGCGGCGATTCTATGGACGCTGTTTGCGTCGCCGTCCATCGGGGTGGTGGCGGATGGCAGCTATGCTTCGGCGGCGGAAGGGCTTGCGCTGCGCTATGCGGAAGAGAGCATCCCGACCGGGCAGCGCGTGGAGGACTTCGCCTATGAGGACACGGCGTATTCCACGCTGTTATTCGCTTCCCGAACCTCCGTCGGCGCGGCGGTTGCGCTTGTCCGGCTGGCGACACACCCGTTCGGTCTGGGTTTCAGCACGCGTTATTTGGCGGTCGTGTATGCGCTGCTGATGGGCTGGGGCGCGTACCTGCTGGCGAACGGGCTGGCGCGGCGGTCGCGC
>ULWF01030047.1_pt1 | contig 16354 bp, 15 predicted proteins | sample 1960081 | NCBI WGS metagenome assembly ULWF01 (sample SAMEA4835805, study PRJEB28245) | human gut metagenome | biome: gut microbiome; material: fecal sample | place: Denmark | collected 2008
CACTTGCTGCATCTGTTGTCTCTTCTGTCTGAGCTGCATTGTCAGCTGCATCATTGCTCGCACCGCAAGCACATAAAGAAGCAACCATAGCAACAGAAAGAAGAATGCTTAATAATTTTTTCTTCATAATGTCCTCCTCTTTAGACCTTTCATGAAATTTTAAACTACAAAGGTTACTTTATATTATTTTTTTGCAAATTTCAACACCCATTTTCAAATTATGTGCAATACTCCCGCGTATTTATGCACACAATCCGGCAAAGTACTCTATTCCCAGGCAAGTTCCGGCTTCTTATCGCGGAACATCAGGTCTTTAACCGCATCCTTTGCAGGCTTGTTTTCAAATAAGATCTCATTGACCTCTTCAATGATCGGCATATCGATCTTATATTTCCGTGAAAGCTCTCTGGCTGCCTTTGCGGAATAAACCCCTTCTACGACCATCTTAACCTCAGCCATGGCTTCTTCCATCGTCTTGCCCTGTCCCATTAAGATCCCCGCTCTTCTGTTGCGGGAATGCATGGAAGCACAGGTCACGATCAGATCGCCGATTCCGGAAAGTCCCGTAAATGTCTCCGGCTTACCGCCCATAGCGACACCCAGGCGCGAAATTTCCGCAATTCCTCTGGTGATCAGGGCTGCTTTTGTATTATCTCCACAGCCGAGTCCGTCTGCGATACCTGCTGCCAGTGCCACAACATTTTTCAGTGCCGCACCGACCTCGATTCCCAGAATATCAGGGCTTGTATACACGCGGAAATATGCATTGTTCATAAAAATATTCTGGATATATTCCGCTGTCTGCTTTGTCTTTGCACCGACTACACAGGTCGTCGGCATATCCTTTCCGACTTCTTCCGCATGGGAAGGTCCGGATAATACGGCAACATCCGCCTGCGGGATCTCCTGCTCGATGATCTGGGATAAGGTCATCAGCGTATGTTCTTCAATTCCCTTTGCTACATTGACAATGATCTGCCCTTCTGCCACAAACACGCGCATGGACTTTGCCGTACTTCTTGTAAAGGAAGAAGGGACAGCCAGTACAAGCAGATCCTTTCCTTCGATCGCTTTCTTTAAATCGGTTGTAAACTCCATGCTTTCCGGCAGTTTCACACCCGGCAGCTTATCGACATGCTCATGCTTTTCCTGCAGCATTTTTACTTCCGCTTCTATAATAGACCACACGATCACATCATGTCCGTTGTTTGCAAGCAGTCTGGAAAGTGCTGTTCCCCAGCTTCCTGCGCCGATCACACCAATTTTCGCCATTTTTTAGTCCTCCTTGTTAGCCTTAAACAGATACGTCTTTCGTTCTGTTCCCGCAAATAATCTCTTGATATTTTCTTTATGTCTGACAAATGCCATGATCATCAGGAATATACCGACCGCATACATTTCCAGAAGTGCAGGCTGGCTCATGCCAAAATATCCCTTCTGTCCTAAAATGATCAGCTCTGTGATAAATCCGATATAGACAGCCAGTGAACCGACCGAAACATAATGTGTTGTAAAAAACAAAATACAGAAGACCGGTATTGCCACGATGAGGAACGGCCAGTGAAATGCCAGGATCAGCCCTGCTGTCGCCGCAATTCCTTTTCCGCCCTTAAACTGCAGATAAAACGGGAAATTGTGTCCCAGAATAGCACCGGCTGCCGCATAGAGTGATAACAGCGGCAATATATCCGGATATGTGTGTTTAAAAAGCAATCTGACAAGTTCTACTGCAAAAAAGCATTTAAAAACATCTCCTAAAAATACGATCAGTCCCGCTTTTTTCCCAAGCACACGTAATGCATTTGTTGTGCCTGCATTTCCACTTCCATGCTCCCTGATATCAATATGGTTCATCTTTCCATAAATAAATGCCGTCTGGAACAGACCGAACACATAACCGATCGCCAGACAAATAACTCGTTCCATTTTCCTGCCCTCTCTTGTTTATCCTGATTATCTCTTTTATTGATCCTTCTCTTTCCGTTCCCGGATAATGAAATGCAGCGGTGTTCCTTTAAAGCCAAAGGTATCTCTGATCTTATTTTCGATATATCTTGTATAAGAGAAGTGCATCAGCTGCTTGTCGTTAACAAATATCACAAAGGTCGGCGGTTTTACAGCAACCTGTGTGATATAGTACAGTCTGAGACGCTTGCCCTTGTCGCTCGGTGGCTGCTGGAGTGCAACTGCTTCTGCCATGATCTCATTGAGCACGCCTGTTGCAACACGCATGGACTGGTTCTGCTCTACCATGTCGATCAGCTCATACAGCTTTCCGATACGCTGTCCTGTCTTTGCTGAGATAAAGGTGATCTCCGCATATGGCATAAATGACAGAATCTGTCTGACCTTCTCTGTAAAGCGGTAGATCGTCTTATCGTCCTTTTCCAGTGCATCCCATTTATTGACAGCAATGATAATGCCCTTTCCGCGTTCGTGTGCAATTCCTGCAATCTTGGCATCCTGCTCCGTCACACCTTCCAGTGCATCGATCAGAAGGATCACAATATCCGCACGTTCCACAGCAGAAACCGTACGCACGATCATATACTGCTCCAGTTCCTCTTTGATCTTATTTTTGCGGCGAAGTCCCGCTGTATCGATAAAAATATATTCTTTTCCGTTATAGGTCACTTCTGCATCGACTGCATCTCTTGTCGTACCGGCGATATCGGATACGATCAGTCTGTTTTCCCCAAGCAGCTTATTGATCAGGGAGCTCTTTCCGACATTCGGTTTTCCGACGATCGCAATACGCGGTCTTTCATCCTCTACATCTTCAGCTGTATCATCCGCAAAATGCGATACAACCTCATCCAGCACTTCACCGATGCCCTGTCTGTTTGCCGCTGAGATCGCCATTGGTTCTCCGATGCCCAGATTGTAAAATTCATACACATCGAGCATCATCTTTTCATAGCTGTCTACCTTATTGACAACCAGAATGATCGGCTTCTTTGACCGTCTGAGCATGTCTGCCACCTTGGCATCCGCATCTACCAGTCCCTGTTTGACATCTACCATAAATAAAATAACATCTGCCGTATCGATCGCGATCTGTGCCTGCTCACGCATCTGTGAAAGGATGATATCCTTGCTGTCCGGCTCAATACCGCCTGTATCAATCAGTGTAAAGCTGTAATTCAGCCATGTCACATCTGCATAGATACGGTCTCTTGTAATACCCGGCGTATCCTTTACAATAGAAATACGGGAACCCGCAAGGGCATTGAACAGGGTTGATTTTCCGACATTCGGACGCCCAACCACCGCAACGATCGGCTTTCTTTTTCTATTTTCCATATGCTCTCCTTTATACGATAAACCACTTTCTGATGCGGATCTTCTTTACGCTGCTCCACTTTGACTTGGAGGAGCCATTCACACCACACTCTGACATAATAGGTTTTATTTTTTTCCATATTGATTTATATTACAATATTCAGGTGGAGTTGTAAAGTGGTCGTGCCCTGCTCTGCAACTCCCGCTCCGTATTTTAGCTTGTCTTTCCCTGTTATGTATGCTATAAATAAGAATGGATTTTAACTGCACATATCTTAGGAGGGAATCATGCCAAACTTAGTCGAACTCGAATCCGCAATGCCGGTTGCTCCGCTGAAGCTTTTAGCACTTGACAGCTGTAAGGAGCTCGGTGACCGTGTCAACGAATATCTTGTGGATTTTCGCAAAAATGTACATAATGATATCAAACAGGATCCCGCATTCCGCGGTTATTCTGAAGAAAATTATCTGATCAAGGCTGCCTGCCCACGTTTTGGAAGCGGTGAAGGCAAGGGCGTCTTATCCGAATCTGTCAGAGGTAAAGATGTCTTTTTAATGGTCGATGTATGTAACCATAGTCTGACCTATACAGTCAATGGTTGTGAGAACCACAAATCTCCGGATGACCACTACCAGGATTTAAAGAGAATGATCGCTGCTATCGCAGGAAAAGCACACAGGATCAATGTTATCATGCCTTTCTTATATGAAGGCAGACAGCATAAAAGAAGCGGCCGTGAATCGCTTGACTGCGCTTATGCACTCAAAGAGCTGAGTGAAATGGGTGTTTCCAACTTCATTACGTTTGATGCCCACGATCCGCGTGTCCAAAATGCGACACCACTGAAGGGCTTCGATAATTTTACACCGCCGTACCAGTTCATCCGTTCTCTGCTCCGTTACGAGAAGGATCTGATCATCGATAAGGATCATATGATCGTGATCAGCCCTGATGAAGGTGCTCTTGACAGAGCAGTCTACTTCTCTTCCGTACTCGGTGTTGATACGGGTATGTTTTACAAGCGTCGTGATTACTCCAAGGTCGTAAACGGCAAAAATCCGATCGTAGCACATGAATTTTTAGGAGATAATATCGAAGGAAAGGATGTTATCATCATTGATGACATGATCGCATCCGGCGGTAGTATGATCGACACAGCCAAGCAGTTAAAGGCAATGAAGGCAAAGCGTGTATTTGTCTGCTGTACTTTCGGTCTTTTCACGGAAGGGCTTGCAGCCTTTGATGAGGCTTATGCAAACGGTGTGTTTGACCGCGTTGTCTGCACCAACCTGACGTATCTTCCACCGGAAATTTTAGAGCGTGACTATTTTGTCACTGCAGATATGAGCAAGTTCCTTGCCAGCATTGTTGATTTTATGAATCATGATATTTCCATGGGAAATGTACTGACACCGACGGAAAAGATCCATGAGGTGCTTGCGAAGTACAATGCCCGGGAGGATGTGCTGATCTAGGTTTTAAGTTTGTAATTATGAAAGAATATAAAAACGGCTCCTGCATGACAGGTATGCACGCTGCATATGCTTTTCTACTAGGGCACGTACTGTCAATCTATATGGCACGCGAACATTCGACATCCATGTCTCAGGTTCGCTGCCACGACATCCTTGTCGTGGCACCATATATCTTGTCAGTACTTAGCCAAGTAGAAAGACGCATACACAGCTAATCGCATTTCTTGTCATGCAGGAGCCGTTTTCTTTCATACTTTCATAAATTTAATTTCTATACCATTACTCTATACCATGTTAATGCGTATTATCCGTATACGCCGGGAAGTCGATGCTGACCTTGAACAGATCCCCGTCCAGATAGATCTCAAACTCTCCGCCCTGCGCTTTTACAAGATTCTTCGCAATGGAAAGCCCCAGTCCGCTTCCTTCCGTGCTGCGGCTGACATCCCCTCTGATGAAACGCTCCGTCAGCTCATCCGCCGCAATATTCAATGGCTGTGCGGAAATATTCTTGATCGTTATCTCAATTCTGTTTTCATTCGCTGCACTTGCGTCATAAGCTTCATTTGCATTTCTGCTTTCCCTTTTACCGGTCTGACACACATCATCTGCAGCATAACAGGGTTTCATGGCTGTGGTACGTCTGACATCACAATACACTCTCGTACCCTGCATCGCATATTTATAAATATTTCCAAACAGGTTATTGAGGACACGCCATGTTCTGTCGGAATCCGCCCAGATCAAGTAAGGAGGCTCACCATCCTTCGGCTCCACATCTGCCACAATCTGCAATCCCTTTTCTTTCCATTTATCCTCATATTCTCCAATTGCCTGCGTAAACAGTTCGGAAACATTGAGCTGCCCCATCTTCAATGTAATATTACCGGAGCTGATCTTGCTTGCTTCTACCAGATCCAGTGTCAGTCTTTTCAGACGCTGTGATTTTTCATCCAGTATCCTGATATATTCCTGCGCCTTTTCATTTTGGATATCTTCCCGTTTTAAAAGATCCACATAGTTGATGATGGAAGTCAGCGGCGTTTTGATATCGTGTGATACATTCGTGATCAGATCTGCTTTCAGTCTTTCATCCTTCATACTGATCGTCACAGCGTTTTGTACAGCATTTCCGATCTGATTGACCGCCTCTGCCATTACCTTGTTTTCGCCATACATTTTCTCTGTATCGATCTGGTATGTAAGGTCACCCTCAGAGATTCTTGTGATACCTTCCACGATTTTCTCCCGTGTCCGATTGCTGTAATAAATATAAAGCCCATACAGTATGATAACGATTAGATCAAGGAAAATGGCTATGCCGATCACACCGACACCGGCAAAAAACAGGTTTACCAGAAACAGTCCCAAAAGTCCGCCATACACCGGTACAAAGCTGCGGATAGCGAGTGACCGGTGGTTGATCACAGACCTGATACCTCTGCAGATCACATGGATACACTTTTTACATACTACCTTCACAATATGCAGAATTCTGTAACAGATACTGTTCTTCCAGAACGTCCCTGCCTTGATCCTTCTGACCAGAGATCCTGTGTAGGCAAGCAGCAGCAAATATAACAGGAAAAATGTCAGGAGCAGAATACCGCAAAATATCTTTGCCCCGATCTGCCCGCTGTAGGTGTCATATCCACTGCCACTCAGACTTGCCGCAATCTCCAAGCCAACAGCGCCAATCAAAACAGCACTGCCGATCGCAATGGCCGCTGCCAGCTCTGTATACCAGGTGTCAAAATAACGCAGCTGCTCTTTTTCCCGTTTTGGCTGCATAATGATAAATGCAAGATAGCCTGCAAGTGCAAACAATGCCAGTACCCCTGCGATTACAAGCAGCATCAAAAAGCCCATCAGAGGCAGTTTGTTTTTCAGCATCGTATAGCTTTTTGCTGCCTGTGCATAAGTATCATGCCCATTCCATTTGCCAAGCAGCTTTGAATTTGTTCCCTGATCTGCCTGTGTGCGCACGCAGATATACAGCTTACCGCCTTCCGGAAAACTGTAACGATAGGAATGGAGCAGGCTCTTATACGGCACTTCATTCCCTGCTTTTACCCCATCACATACAAGCTCATCCGTCTCATAGTCATAGCACATATAGACGCCACATTCCTGCATGGCAGTGATAAGTGCATCTGTATCCTTACTGCGGTCCAGATTCGTATACTGTACCTTACCGGATGGATCCACCATCAGATATTTTAAATTCATATCTTCTTTGAGCACCTGTTTATAATTGTTGTAAATCGCATAGTTTGTTGCAAGATCACATGCTGCCTGCTGCACAGCACGCACAACGTTGTCATATGTCATTCCTTCCGGAAGTGTCAGATCATACAGACTGTCTATATTGACCGGTTTGTATTCTTCGACAAGTCTTTCCATTGTCTGTTCTGTGGTATCATCCTGTGCTTCTTCTACCGCATCAGATAATGCCACTTCATCTGTTGTGTAAGCAGTGTCTGTTTCTGTCCTGTATTCGCCTTCTGACATCTCATCCGCCGTCTCTGCTACGATCATATAGGAAGCAGTCTCTTCGTTTTCTGCCGTTGTTTCCATACTTTCCTCCGGCATGCTTTCCGTAGAACCGTATGACTCATAGCTGAAGCTATCCTCACTATTCCACCAGGCGATCAGATCCCCTGTTTTGTAAATGAGTTTTGGCAGCTCCACCTTCGGCTTGACAGTTCTTTTCCTGTTGTCATAGGCAAATATATCGATTTCCTTATCAGAATCGTATTTTCCGTTCTTTTCCATCTGCGAACTGACAGCCATATATTCAGAAAGCTGAGACAGATCTACATGCAGAAAATCATAAAATGTACTCGTCTGCTCAAAATTTTCTTCGTCTGTAAACAGATCCAGCGTATAATAGCTGCCCTGTCTGTTTACCACATTCATGGAATATCCCAGAAATGCCAGTACAAAAGCCATTCCCATGGCACATATCAGGGAAATCGCACCGGCGATCAGCCGCTTACTTTTTTTTAACCAATTCTTCATTCTTATTTTCCTACCTCGTTTTACAGAATTCCTTCTGCGATTCCTTTTTATCTGTTACTTTTCAATCTTATAGCCTACGCCCCATACAACCTTCAGATAACGCGGCTCCTTTGGATTGATCTCTATTTTTTCACGAATATGACGGATATGTACCGCTACCGTATTTTCCGCGCCATAAGCTTCCTCATTCCAGATGTTTTCATAAATCTGCTGCGTTGAGAACACTCTGCCCGGATTCTGCACTAAAAGAAGCAGGATCTGATATTCGATCGGTGTCAGCCTGACCTGTTCTCCGTCCACTGTGACGATCTTTGCTTCATCATCGATCTCCAGAGAACCGACTACATAATTCTTTTTCGTGCCTGCACAGCTTCCCAGCATCGTATATCTTCTCAGGCTGGATTTCACACGTGCCACGAGCTCCAGTGGATTGAACGGCTTTGTGATATAATCATCCGCACCCACATTCAGTCCCAATATTTTATCTACATCCTCCGATTTCGCCGACAATACTAAAATCGGGATGGCGGAAAATGTGCGGATCTTGATCATTGCATGGATTCCATCCATCTCAGGCATCATAATATCGATGAGCAGAAGCTGGATATCTTCCTTTTGTAACACCTCGATTGCTTCTCTTCCGTTATATGCTTTAAAAATCTGATAACCCTCCTGTGACAGATAGATACTGATCGCCTCCACGATCTCCTTATCATCGTCACATACCAGAATATTTGCCATTTCTTTCACCTCCTGAAAGTATTATATAAAAAGAATCTTAATACCCGGGTAGGAAAAGTATTAAGATTCCATTAAAATTCCATCTTATATAGAGCATTTTGTGTAATAGGAACGGAGTTTTCTGTTACATCAAAAATGTCCTGCAACAACTATACCATTGTTGCAAGACATTTACAATAAATCTTTCGAGGTTATTCTGCATCCCTGATTGCTTTTCGCACAGGCAGGATACAGCCAGGCGAAACACTCAGCTCATCAATTCCTGTCTTGATGAAAATATTTGTCAGGGAAGTATCCGCACCAAGCTCGCCGCAGATGCCTGCCCAGATGCCCGCCTTGTGGGCATTGTCTATTACCATCTGGATTTCCCTTGCCAGACGATTCCGTTCCTTTGTCTGTGTTGCGGCTTCCAGCTGTCCCGTTTTCTTTCAGGCATAAAAAAGCACCAAGATTACCGCGTTTTCCGTTCGTTTTTCTGTGTGAGAACAGATATGCCGGATTATGTGCCGTGCAGACATTGGTCACTTCCAGATGCTCCGGCGTGATGCCCGCGTCTGTAAGCCACAGCTGATTGGCAAGCCACAGATCCAGCTGGTATTTGCCTTCCGCCTTCTGCTCCGGCTTCTGATATAAGAGCGTTTCCGCCCCGTTCATCCCTGCAAATGCTTTTTGAAATTCTTCTGCCACATCACTGCTGACCTCATAGCATTCCTGACAGATGGATGGTCCGATCGCCGCATGGATATCTGCCGGATCACAGCCAAATGCCGCATGCATCCGCTCCACCATCTTTTTACCCATACCGGCCACAGTTCCGCGCCAGCCCGAATGTGCCAGTCCGATCACTTCTCTGACCGGATCCACAAAATAAAGCGGTACGCAGTCTGCATAAAAGGTAGCCAATGCTAACCCTTTTTCGTTTGTGACCAGCCCGTCAATGTCCGCATAATCACGCTGTCTGTCGATTCCCTTTCCGGCATCTTCCTTCGTAACGATCCTGATATTCGTCGTATGTGTCTGGTCGGAGCAGACGATCCGGTCTCTTGTAACGCCAAGGACCTCTGCCACTCTGTCATAATTTTGCAGGACGCAGTCTCTGTCATCCCCACGCGTAAAGCTCAGGTTCAGGCTTTCAAAGATCCCGCTGCTTGTCCCGCCTGTCCGTGTTGTGAACAGATGCCTGACACATCCTGTCTTAGTCAGTCCCGGAAAAGTCAGGTATTCCATTTCCCAGCCATCCGGACTGTTATATTTGTTTTGTACAGGTACATTTTTTGTATCCTGTGTCTTTATAACACGCTGTAGATTGTACATATTTACCTCATTTTCAGATCATAAATCCACTCAAGTGCAAGCACAACATTGTTTTTGAATTTTGACTCCGACATTATTTGTACTAAAATATCGCATCTGCGCATGATTTCCAAGTGACTTTTGTCACAGATTTACCAAATCTGGTGCAGAAATGCGTTTCTGATCCAGGTGATCTCATTTCCCAGAATGGCAATCACATCATATCTGACCGGCTGCTGCTCCGGTATGTGATACTGGTTCAGATAAAACAGTGCCACCCTGCAGATCTGCCTCTGCTTTGCCACACTGACTGCCTCCTGCGGCAGTCCATTTCCTGCATTTGCCCGATACTTGACTTCAAAGAAAACAAGCGTGCCTTTCTCATAGCCAACTATATCGATTTCTCCCTGCCTGACTCTATAGTTAATCGTCTGAATGCGCACGCCTCTTTTTTCCAGATATACTTTTGCAGCCTGTTCGTGAGCTGCTCCTTTTCTTCTTTTGTTCATAGGATGTCCTCTCCAGACACATCCTGATCTCCCTAAACTTATCCCTATTTTTTCTTGTTCGCCTGTTCCATCTTTGCACGGATGCGGTCCATCTGATCCACAAATACAAGTATCTCAGCTACCACTTCATACAGCTCTGGCGGGATCAGCTCTCCGATCTCCAGCCTTGACAGAGTATCTGCCAGCTTACTGTCCTTATGCACCGGAACCTTTGCCTGTTTTGCTTCCTCTATGATCTTTTCCGCAAGTGCACCCTTACCGGTCGCAACGACCTTTGGCGCATCATCGTCCGGATCATAGGAAAGTGCGACCGCCTGTTTTGGTTTCTGCTCTTTTCCTGTCATATCAAGCCCTCACATCAAATGAATACTGATTGATACATACGCTTTCTTCTTCTTGATCTTTGCGCATTTCTTCCGTTACCTTGGAAGGTGTATCCTTCTGCGATACCTCCGTCTGCATCTGATAGCCTTTCTGCTCCAGTCGTTCATTCAGCAGATGAATATGTGCCTGTATAAAATCGATCATGGCATCGTCCTGTAAGTAAAAATGCGTATTTACCTTCCGGTTCTGCATGGCAACATACACATCCACAGGTCCTAAATGCTCCATATCCAGATGCAGGAAAGCACTGATACTGTCCTCTTTGGTCAGTCCCTTTTTATTGGCATACACATACAGATCCCCTGTTGTCTCCTGTCCTGCCATACGGAGCGGAAGCTGCACATACTGCATCGTCTGGGAAAGCTGGTGTAAGAAATCCAGATTTTCCCTCAGCTGGTTTGTCTGGGTAAAAAGCTGTGTCTGCGCCTTTCCCGCCTCCGATACCGTCTGCGCCAGACGCGACACCTGCTCCCGCAGCTTTGTAAAGAACTGCTCTACTTCTTCCTTATCTGCCACCATTTCCGGTTTGAGCAGGAAGTTCTCTTTCATCTGTTCAGTCAGAAGGTTACGAAATTCTTTTGAAGAAAACAGACGCAATAGCTGTCTGGTATCTCCCTTTGTAAACAGATCACTCTTCATCAGCTCTGCCAGAGAATCTACACCCGGCTGACTGCTGTTTTCCGCTGTTTCCGAAGAAACAACCTGCCCATCCGTGCTCAGTTTTTCCGCATTTGACCCCTGCAGCCGTCCGCCGTCTGCTTCTGCCTGCACCTGCCTGCCATCAGTCTCTGTCTGTACTTGTCCGTCAAATGCAAGCCGTGCATCTACGCCATTTTCCGCTGTCTGACCGCCTGCCGGCTGACCTGCCGCATCAGTCTGTCCTGTGCTATTTCCTGCTGCCGGCTGCTGATTTCCATCTGCAGGCTGCACATCACCCGGTACTTCCTGCCCTTCCAGTGGAAGCGCACCGACCTGCCCTGCCTCTGTCTGACTGCTTTCTCCCAGTAAAAGTACCAGCTCCTTCATAAAAGCAGCTGCTTCCTGCGGCGACTGCACCGCCATATCCGTAAATTCCGCAAACAGGCTGTCTGTCAGTGCATTTGCCGCCTGTGCAAGCTGACCGTTTGCATTTTGCAGGTTCTGAAACTGCGCCGCAGTCAGGTCATTGACCGGAATCTGCAGCCGGTTCATCAGCACGATATTTTCTCCCGTTGTCTGTGGATGATCCAGTACCTGACGATACATCTGCCAGAGCGAGTTTTTATCGACAGACATGCCTTCCCGCATCATGGCATCTACCATGGAAAGCGAATCCGCGGTCTGCGCAATTCCTGCCTGTTCCAATGCCTTTCCGAGTACCTGTGTCTGCGCACTGTTCTGAAAAAGTGCCTGCAACGTGATCTGTTTATCCGAGATCCCGCTGACAGCAAATGTCACCGACTGCCCGGTCTGCAGATTCACACCCTCCTGCAGCTTTGCGGTCAGTACCTCCGATGGCAGCTTCACATAGACAGTATCTCCCTCTACTTTGATCACCTGACCACTGATGGCAGAGCCGACTGTCAGACTGCCCGCCTGCGCCCCTTCTGCCGTCTTGCTGCTCATATCCGTCCGTCCCGCTGATGCAGAGGAAGAAAGTCCGGACAATGTATTTTGTGTATTCCGTTGCAATAATCCAGCTAAGTCAAAACTCATTCTTTTACCTTAAAATGTGTAATAAATGATCTACGATGGATTGGACTTGCCCCATAGACGGCAAGTGCTTCGATATGCTCCGCACTGCCATAACCCTTGTTTGCCGCAAAGTGATACTGTGGCATTGCCTTGTCATACTTCATCATCAGTCTGTCCCTTGTTACCTTTGCAATGATGCTTGCCGCTGCAATGGAAACGCTTTTCGCATCTCCCTTTACGATTGGAACCTGCTGCATGGAAAGCCCGGGAATCCGCACCGCATCATTTAATAATATATCGGGACAAACAGACAGTTTATTAACTGCCTGCCGCATTGCCTCATAGGTTGCCTGCAGAATGTTGATCTCATCGATCCGCTGCGGCGTTGCATAGCCGACACCGACCGACACTGCCTTTTCCATGATCTCATCATACAAAAGCTCTCTCTTTTTGGCGGAAAGCTGTTTGCTGTCATTTAAGTACAGGATCTCACAGTCCTTCGGTAAAATAACCGCTGCAGCCACAACAGGACCTGCAAGAGGACCTCTGCCCGCCTCATCGATCCCACAGATTGCCTGACAGTCTTTGTACTGTTCTTCATACTGATGCATAGCCATTAGTCTTTCCCGCTCTTTTTCAAGTGCATCCAACCGTTTTTGTGCCCTTTGCACAAGCTGCCGTACACCGCTTCTTTCGTCGCTTTCAAATCTTGCTATAAAATCAGGCAGCATCTGATCCTCTGCTGCCTGTAATAAATCTCTGATCTCTCCGATTTTCATCTGTCTGTCCTCTCTGCTCCGGTTACTTTCCATGCACCACAAAACCGATCTTATCAAATGGAAAAATGCGCAGCCATGCCCTGCCAATGATCTGATCCCGCTTGATCAGACCGACGGACGGATCCCTGCTGTCCGAGCTGTTATTTCTATTATCACCGAGTACAAAGTATTCATCCGAGCCCAGATAAATGCTGTTTGCCGCCATGCCCGGATCCTTGATGGCTTCCTTTCCGTAAGATTCAGAAAGCAGTTCTCCGTTGATATAAATATTGCCCAGCGCATCGATCATGACCGTTTCTCCCGGAAGACCGATGACACGTTTTATGTAATAGGTATTTGCCGTATACTGATATGGGAACACAATCACATCAAAACGGTTTGGCTCATGGAAGCGGTATGTGATCTTATCTACGATCAGGTTATCTCCGTCTTCCAGTGTATTTTCCATGGATTGTCCATGTACAACTGTTCTCTGCCCTACAAAGGCGATCACCAAATAAGTCAATGCCAGAACTGCCAGCAGATAAATACTGGTTCCGAGCACTTCCTTTAAAATCTGTTTCATTTTTTTACTCAAGCTTTTCTTCCCCTTTAATATTATGCCTGCTCTGTCGGACTTTCCAGTGTGATCCGTCCGATCCTGCCACTCCGGAAATCATCTAACAGAAGCGCCGCTGCTTTCCGGATATCCGGCTCATCACCTTTTAATACACATTTTCTGTTTCTGGCGATCTGCGCCAGCACCTCATAGGCATCCTGTTCGTTTTTACAGCTTTCTTCTGCCTCATCCGAAAGATCATAGCGCTTTGTCAGAAGAAACGGATAAACGTCCTTCAGATACTGGATCAGGCTGACCGCCATTTCTTCTATATTTAAGATCTCATCATTCATGGAACCGATCAGTGCCAGATTGAGTCCCACCTGCTGATCTTCAAACTTCGGCCATAAAATACCCGGCGTATCTAAAAGTTCCAGTGTCTTGCTGAGTCTGATCCACTGCTTTCCCTTTGTTACACCCGGCTTATTTCCTGTCTTTGCACAGGCTTTTCCGGCAAAAGAATTGATAAAGGTGGATTTTCCGACATTTGGGATGCCGACTACCATGGCTCTGACAGGGCGGTTCAATATTCCGCGCTTTCTGTCACGCTCGATCTTTTCCTTACATGCTTCTGCGACAACGCCGTTGATTGCCTTCATGCTGTTGCGGTTACGCGCATTGAGTGCCACAACAAAGCAGCCCTGCTTCTCGAAATATTGCTGCCACTTTGCCGTCTGCCTTTCGTCTGCCAGATCCGCTTTATTTAACAGGATCAGTCTCGCTTTATTTGCCCCAAGCTGATCAATATCCGGATTACGGCTGGATAACGGGATTCTTGCATCCACAAGCTCGATCACCAGATCGATCAGCTTGATATTTTCCTGCATCATCCGCTTTGCCTTTGTCATATGTCCGGGATACCACTGATAGTTCATCTATACACCTATTCCATAAAGCCGATCGGGCTGTCACCCGCCGCCAGATGGAACCATACCTTTCCGATTATATTATCCTTTTTCACAGCACCGATATTACCGGATCTGCTGTCCTCACTGTTGTTGATATTATCTCCCAGGGTAAAATATTCATTGTTCCCAAGGGTAATGGGATTTTCCGCAATTCCCGCATCTTCTATTTTATCATATTCGACATATTTATACAAAAGACCGTTGACATATAAGGAACCGTTTTTGATCTGCACCGTATCTCCCGGCAGAGCGATCACACGCTTCACATAGTAATGGGTGTTGGAGTTACCATTTGGCAGAAACACCACAATATCTCCGTTCTTGGGAGAACTGAGCTTATATACAAACCGGTTGACCAAAATATGCTGTCCGTTGTAAAGGCTTGGCTCCATGGAAACACCGATGACGGTTGTCCGCATGCCAAAACAGAACATGAGCACAAATGCCAGCATCCAGCAGGCGATCGTAATAAAGATCACATTCCAGATCTCCTTCATCACGGAAGCACTGATCTTTTTCTTTTTCTGATAAAAACTAAGTCCTTTGCGTCGTCTCATAAAACTTCCTTTCATCATGCATCATAAATGATGCATGACATTATTTAAAAAGGGACAAGATACACAATGTATTTTGTCCCTTTTCTTTGCTTAAGCGGCAATGACTATTTTACTAACTCTTTTACTTTCGCTTTCTTTCCTACGCGACCCTTTAAGTAGTTCAGTTTTGCACGTCTTACTTTACCCTTTCTGACAACTTCTACCTTCTCAACATTTGGAGAATGAAGAGGCCATGTCTTTTCAACGCCGACACCGTTTGATGACTTACGTACTGTAAATGTAGCGCGGTTGCTGCCACCCTGTACTTTCATAACGGTTCCTTCGAAGATCTGGATTCTTTCGCGGTTTCCTTCTTTGATCTTACCGTAAACTTTTACAGTATCACCTACGTTGAACTGAGGTACTTCTGCCTTTAACTGTGCTGCTTCGATTTCTTTAATGATTTCGTTCATTGTGTTTCTCCTTCCATTCTGGATGTTCTTAATACACTTCGTAACAGAGGACCATCTCTTTTTCACAACATTCATACTTTATCATAAAAAGCAATGGAAAGCAACTGATTTTTTCAACTTTCCATTGTTTTTTACAATGCTCTGTTTTCTGTTTGCATCTGCTGTTTCCATTTTACATTTTACATTTTACGATCAGTCCTGCAGAATTCTTGTCACCGCTACCGGTGTTCTGTAATAAGCACTTGCAATACGGATTCCGGTCTTCGGTGAGCTGGCACTGATCACCTGACCACCACCGATATAGATCGCTACGTGGTTGATCCTGCCGCCCTTTGCGTAAAAGACAAGATCGCCCGGCTTTGCCTCCGACATTTTGATCCTTGTACCGCTGTTTGCCTGCGCTCTTGATGAGTGTGGCAGGGAAATACCGTATTTTGCAAATACGCTCAGAACAAAGCCAGAACAGTCCGCACCCTTTGTCAGACTTGTTCCGCCCCAGACATACGGATTGCCGACAAACTGCTTTGCATATTCACAAAGCTCCACTCTGACATCCGATACACCTGCGCCATATAAAAACTCGGTCATGTTCAAGGCTGTTTTCAGCTTTGTATCAACCGTTACATAATCTGAGGATACATATAATTTGTTTCCGTCAAAATCAACACCGACCCAGTCGC
>ULWF01060543.1_pt1 | contig 16344 bp, 13 predicted proteins | sample 1960081 | NCBI WGS metagenome assembly ULWF01 (sample SAMEA4835805, study PRJEB28245) | human gut metagenome | biome: gut microbiome; material: fecal sample | place: Denmark | collected 2008
GGAGGTGCTGTATGACATCGCCGCGGGCCGCCCTGCGGGCACCAGATTTTTAACAGGAAGGGCTGCTGTATGACCACGATCGAGCTTCTGCAAAAGACAAAGGCCGCGTGGCCGGCGCTGAGCGCCGCGCCTGCGGAGGAGAAAAACCGGCTGCTGTTGGCTATGGCCGATGCGCTGGAGGAGAGCACCCCCGCCATTCTGGCCGCCAACGCGCAGGACATGGCGGACGCGGAGGGGCACATTTCCGCCGTGATGCTGGACCGCCTGCGGCTGGACGAGGGCCGCATCCGCGCTATGGCCGACGGCGTCCGCGCCGCCGCGGCGCTGCCGGATCACACCGGGCGCACGCTGGCGCAGTTTACCCGCCCCAACGGCATGACCATCACCAAGGTGCAGGTGCCTCTGGGTCTGGTGGCCATCATCTACGAGAGCCGCCCCAACGTCACCTCAGACGCCGCGGCACTGGCTGTCAAGAGCGGCAACGTCTGTATGCTCCGAAGCGGGAAGGAGGCGTACCGCTCCTGCCGCGCCGTCGTGGCGGCGCTGAAGGCGGGCATCACCGCCGCCGGAGGCGATGCCGACATCGTGAACATCGTGGAGGATACCACCCACCAGAGCGCCAACGATATCATGCAGGCCCGGGGGCTGGTGGATCTGCTGATCCCCCGCGGCGGCGCGGGACTCATCCGCGCCTGCGTGGAGAACGCCGCCGTGCCCTGCATCGAGACGGGCACCGGCATCTGCCACGTCTATGTGGACGCCGCTGCCGATCTGGACAAGGCCGTGCGTATCATCACCAACGCCAAGACCAGCCGGCCCTCTGTGTGCAACGCCGAGGAGGTGTGCCTGGTCCACAGCGCCGTTGCGGAGAAGCTCCTGCCCATGCTGCACAAGGCACTGGTGGCCGACCGCATCGCCGCAGGACAGCCGCCGGTGGAGCTGCGGCTGGACCGCCGCGCCGCCGCCATCATCAGCGGCACGCCCGCATCGGAGACCGACTTCGACACCGAGTTCCTGAACTACATTCTGGCCGTGGCCGTGGTGGACAGTCTGGACGATGCTATCGCCCACATCGCCGCCCACTCCACCCATCACAGCGACTGCATCGTCACGGAGGACGCCGCCGCCGCGGCCCGCTTCACCCTTCAGGTGGACAGTGCCGCCGTGTACGTCAACGTCTCCACCCGCTTCACCGACGGCGGAGAGTTCGGTCTGGGCTGTGAGATGGGCATCTCCACCCAGAAGCTCCACGCCCGCGGCCCCATGGGACTGGACGAGCTCAGTACCTATAAATATGTCGTCACCGGCGACGGACAGATCCGATGAAAAAAACACTCCCGACCGATGGTCGGGAGTGTTTTGCGCTTTATTCGGCCTCGTGGTGGGACTGACGCTCCGCCATGGGGATGTAGTGGCCGTGGGTGGTGACGGCGCGGTACGCCGGACGCATGATGCGGTGGCAGGTGATGAGCTCCTCCATGCGGTTGGCGCACCAGCCCGCGATACGGGCGGAGGCGAACAGCGGCGTGAACACGTCCTGAGGAATGCCCAGCATGGTGTACACCAGGCCGGAGTACATGTCCACGTTGGCGCACATGGGGGTGTTGTCACCGCGGCGCTCCTGCACCAGCGGGATGCCCAGCTCCTCCACCTTCTGCAGAAGGGCGAAGTCCTCGGCGTAGCCCTTGATCTCCGCCATGTGCTGGGCGTATTTCTTCAGCAGCACGGCGCGGGGGTCGGACATGGTATACACCGCGTGGCCCAGACCGTACAGCTTGCCGGATCTGTCGCCGGCCTCCTTGTCCAGCAGCTTCACCAGATAGTCGCGGATGGAGCCGTCGTCGTGGGGGTCCACATTCTCCTTGACATAGCGGAACATCTCCATGACCTTGGCGTTGGCGCCGCCGTGGAGCGGACCCTTCAGGGAGCCTACGGCTCCGGCGATGGCGCTGTACGTATCCGTGCCGCTGGAGGACATGGCGCGGCAGACGAAGGTGGAGTTGTTGCCGCCGCCGTGCTCCGCGTGGACCATCAGCATCATATCCAGCAGGTGGGCCTCCTCCTCGGTGTAGTTGGTATCGGGCCGGATCATCCGCAGGAAGTTCTCCGCAGTGGACAGCTCCGCCACGGGGAAATGGATGTGCAGGGAGTCCCCCTGGAAATAGTGGCGCTTCACCGCGTAGGAGTTGGCCACGATAGAGGGGAAGCAGCCGATGAGCTTTACCGACTGCAGGAGCAGGTTCTCGATGGAGGTGTCGTCGGCACTGGCATCGTAGGAGTACAGGCTCAGCACGCTGCGGGCCAGCTCGTTCATCATGTTGCCGCTGGGGTGCCGCATGATCATGCCCTCGGTGAAGCCCTCCGGCAGCTTGCGGGCCTGGCTCATGATGTCCTTGAACCGCTTCAGCTCGGCCTCCGTGGGCAGGTAGCCCATCACCAGCAGGTACGCCACCTCCTCATAGCCGAAGGTGCCGGCTCTGCGGTGGGCCTCCACGATGTCGGTAAGCTCGATGCCGCGGTAGTACAGGCGGCCCGGGGTAGGGATGCGCTGTCCGTCCTGCAGCAGGTAGCCCTGCACGCTGCCTACCTTGGTGACGCCCACCAGCACGCCGGTGCCGTCGCTGTTGCGCAGACCCTTTTTGACCTCACCCTGATAGAACTGGGGGCCGATGGCATACTCCTCCTGAATGCGGCGGCTCAGCGGTTCTGTGTAGCGCTCCAGAATACCGGTATCCTTCTCAACCATAATGCTTTCCTTTCTCCCGCGGCGTCCGCAGGCTTTCATCCTGTTGGGGCGATTATAACGCGCCCATTTGTGTTTTGCAAGATGAAAATACGCGAAATTCATAAATGACGGAAAAATTTCTTAAAAACAGGGGAAAATCAGGGGGCACGACACATGAAATGCAATAATTAATTTTTTAACTTTCATTTTAGGACTTGCACACGCAAAATTATCTGCTATACTATACCCATCAAAAATGATACGTCAAAAATTCTCCGAAAAGGAGCGTGACCATATGATCCAGCTGCACCACGGCGGCGTCACCCTGCAAAACGGGGTGCCGGCGCCCGCCAAAACTGCCGCACCGGCCCTGCGTGACAGGACCATGGCCTACCAGATCCTCCGCCGCCACGACAAGCCTGCGGGGGACGGCCTGCTGCACCTGACCTTTGACAGTCTCATCTCCCACGACATCACCTACGTGGGCGTCATCCAGACCGCCAAGGCCAGCGGCATGACGGAATTCCCCGTGCCCTACGTGCTGACCAACTGCCACAACAGCCTGTGCGCCGTGGGCGGCACCATCAACGAGGACGACCACGTGTTCGGCCTGTCCGCTGCCATCAAGTACGGCGGCGACTACGTCCCCGCCAATCAGGCCGTCATCCACCAGTACGCCCGGGAGATGATGAGCGGCTGCGGCCGCATGATCCTGGGCTCCGACAGCCACACGCGCTACGGTGCGCTGGGTACCATGGGCGTGGGGGAGGGCGGTCCCGAGATCGTCAAGCAGCTGCTGAAAAACACCTATGACATTGCGGCGCCGGAGGTCATTCTGGTGTGGCTCACCGGTGAGCCGCCCCACGGCGTCGGCCCCCACGACGTGGCCATCGCCCTGTGCGGCGCGGTGTACAAAAACGGCTTCGTGAAAAACAAGGTGCTGGAGTTCGCCGGCCCCGCCGTGTCCCGCCTGCCCATGGACTACCGCATCGGCATCGACGTGATGACCACGGAGACCGCCTGCCTCAGCTCCATCTGGGAGACGGACGAAGCCGTGGCGGACTATCTGGCCCTCCATGGCCGCCCCGAGACGTTCACCGCCCTGCACCCGCAGGACGGCGCGTACTACGACGGCATGATCACCATCGACCTTGACCGCATGGAGCCCATGGCCGCCCTGCCGTTCCACCCCTCCGAGGCGGTGACGCTCCGCGAGCTGCTCCATGATCCCGGCGACCACCTGCGGGAGGTGGAGAAGCGGGCCGCCGCCCAGTTCGGCGGTAAGGCGGGCCTGCACCTGACGGACAAGCTGGCGGACGGCAAGCTGGTGGTGGAGCAGGGCATCATCGCCGGATGCGCCGGCGGCATGTACGACAACATCGCCGAGGCCGCCGCCATTCTGGCGGGTCACGATACCGGCAGCGGCTACTTCTCCCTGTCGGTATATCCGCCCTCCGTCCCCGTGAATCTGGAGCTGATGGAAAACGGCGTCCAGCAGTCCCTACTGGCCTCCGGCGCACTGTTCAAGCCCTGCTTCTGCGGCCCCTGCTTCGGCGCGGGGGATGTCCCCGCCAACAACGGCCTGTCCATCCGCCACACCACCCGTAACTTCCCCAACCGGGAGGGCTCCAAGCCCGCCGATGGTCAGCTGGCCGGCGTCATCCTCATGGACGCCCGCTCCATCGCCGCCACGGCGCGGAACCACGGCGTCCTCACCTCTGCCGCCGACGTGGACTACACGCCGCCCGCGCCGGTGCAGCGCCGGTTCGACCGTGCGGTGTACGACCGCCGGGTCTACTTCGGCTTTGGTAAGGCGCAGCCGGATGCGCCCTTGAAGTACGGCCCCAATATTGCCGAGTGGCCCGCCATTCCCGCCCTGTCCGACGACCTTCTCATGCAGGTGGCCTCCGTCCTGCGGGACGAGGTCACCACCACCGACGAGCTGATCCCCTCCGGCGAGACGTCCTCCTACCGCTCCAATCCCCTGAAGCTGGCGGAGTTCGCCCTGTCCCGCCGCGACCCGGACTATGTGCCCCGGGCCAAGGCCACGCAGGCGCTGGAGGCGGCGCGTGCCGCCGGTACGGTGATGCCGGAGCTGCAAGCGGTGCTGGCGGCGATGGACCTGCCGGAGAGCGCTCTGGCCCGTATGCACATCGGCTCCGTCATCTTCGCCAATAAACCCGGCGACGGCTCCGCACGGGAGCAGGCCGCCTCCTGCCAGCGGGTGCTGGGCGGCTGCGCCAACATCTGCTATGAGTTCGCCACCAAGCGCTACCGCTCCAACTGCGTCAACTGGGGCATGCTGCCCTTCACGCTGGCGGATGGCGCGCCCTTCAACGCCGTGCCGGGGGATTTCATCTTCGTCCCCGCTGTCCGGGAAAAGGTGGCGCGAGGCGACGGGGAATTCCCCGCCGTTCTCGTCCATGACGGAAAGACGCAGCCCCTGACCCTGTACCTGAAAAACACCGGCGCGGAGGAGCGTGAGCTGCTGCTCACCGGCTGCCTCATGAACCACTACGCCGCGCAGAACCGGAGGTAACGATGGAAAAGATCAAAATGCCTGTCCCCATCGCCGAGCTGGACGGCGATGAGATGACCCACATCCTGTGGGGAATGATAAAGGACCAGCTGATAAAGCCCTTTGTAGACCTGAACACCGAGTACTACGACCTGTCCCTGCCCAACCGGGACAGGACGGAGGATGCCGTGACCCGGCAGGCGGCGGAGGCCATCAAGCGCCTCCATGTGGGCGTGAAGTGCGCCACCATCACCCCCAACTACCAGCGGCAGGAGGAGTACGGCCTCAAGCAGCTCTGGAAGTCCCCCAACGCCACCATCCGTGCGGCGCTGGACGGCACGGTGTTCCGCGCCCCTATCCTCATTTCCCGTGTGAAGCCGGTGGTGACCTGCTGGAAAAAGCCCATCACCATCGCCCGCCACGCCTACGGCGACGTATATAAGGCCGTGGAGTACCGCGTCCCCGGCCCCGGTAAGGCGGAGCTGGTGTTCACCGATGAGCACGGCGCGGAGCTGAGCCGCCAGACCGTCTACGATTTCAACGGCCCCGGCGTTTTGCAGGCCATGCACAACCGGGACGACTCCATCCTGTCCTTCGCCCGCTGCTGCTTCGCCTACGCGCTGGACGTGCGGCAGGATGTCTGGTTCTCCTCCAAGGACACCATCTCCAAGGACTACGACCAGACCTTCAAGCTGCTGTTCCAGAAGGTGTTCGACGAGGAGTACCGCGCCGCCTTTGAGCAGGCGGGGCTGCATTACCGCTACGCCCTCATTGACGATGTGGCCGCCAAGGTCATCCGCTCCTCCGGCGGCATCATCTGGGCCTGCAAGAACTACGACGGCGACGTGATGAGCGACCTCATCGCCGCCGCGTCCGGATCTCTGCCCATGATGACCAGTGTGCTGGTGTCGCCGGACGGCAACTTCGAGTACGAGGCAGCCCACGGCACCGTCACCGACCATTTCTACCGCTGGCGCAAGGGGGAAAAGGTGTCCACCAACCCGCTGGCCACCATGGCGGCGTGGTCCGGCGCCCTGAAAAAGCGGGGCGAGCTGGATGGCAGCGCCGCGCTGGTGCATTTTGCCGATTGTCTCTATCAGGCGGGGCTGGACGTGTTCGAGGAAGGCTATCTCTCCGAGGATCTGGCGCCTCTGTGCGACCCGGCGGAGCTGAAGGAGATGCCGGACAATGACCGGCTCATCGCCCTCATCCGCGCGCGGCTGGAGATGCTGCTGGCCCGGTAAATACGCATAAAAAATCCCCCACGGCACCGCCGTGGGGGATTTTTTGCTCATTTGAAGAACTCAAACCGTGGGGAATCCCTGGTGACAACGCCGGCCTCGATCTCGATGCCGTCCCCGAAGAACCTGTGCAGCAGCGCCGCCAGCTCGTCCGCGGCGGCCTGCACCTCGTCGGCGTTCACATCGGAGAAGCCGTCGATGGGGAACAGGATGGCTTTGGTCTCCTCTGTGATCTTGCCCCGCTCCGACTGCCGCCACGTCCAGCGGCGGGTGCGGATCTCGCTGCCGGAGGCGTACACCGCCTCGCCCATGTCCGGTGTCTCCTCCTCCGTACTGCCGAAAGGAATGAAGGTGTCGCCCTCCTTGGCCAGGCGCACGTCCAGCCCTTCATCGATGGTGTCCAGATCGTGGGCGCCCATGGGCAGCCGGTGCTTGATGGACACGGCGTTGCCCAGATCCACGGCGGCGTTGATGTGGGGGAAGCCCTTGCCCTTGGCAATACGGGTCAGCAGCGCTTCAATGGAGCACAGGAACTTGTTGGGGTTGATGCCCAGCGCCGTAAAGGCGTTGCGGTAGGGGAGGATATCCTCCGTCTCCTTGGGCTTCTTTCCCGCGAAATACGCTTCGCAGGCGGCCACGTTCTCCGCCAGCATCTGCTCCAGCTGGGGGATGTCGTGGGTATTGTCCAGCCCCCGCACGGCCACTGCACCGAAGCAGGCGTTGGGCAGCTTCTCAAAAAATTCCTGGGATACCTGATAGTACATGTGGTTGCCTCCTTTTTTTCCGGCTTTCCCGTTCTGTTGCGGGTATTATAGACCTCTTGCCGCCGTTTGCCAAGGGCCTGTAAAGAAAAAAGCGCTGTCCTGTGTGAATGGTGTCGTTGTTTACCAAAATGTGAAAAATGCGCATGAGCTGGAATGGATCCCTGTGGCCGCCCCGGTCACGGTTGGAACATCTGCTGAAAAAATGTATACCGCCGTTATGCTTCAGCGTGATCCGCAGACGCAGAGACTATATCTGCATGATGCGATTACAGAAAAAGAGCTCGACATTCGTGGTACCGAGCACCTCAAAACCCATAGAGGGTCAGACACCACAAATAGCGAACTCTATACTGCAGATATACTACGAAATGCCTTGAATGTCAAGAGCCGGCAGCTTTCCACCGGCCGGAGCATCGATGAGATGGCGGGAGAGGATGCGGACACATGGCGCGGCGTGGATACGGGGCGGGTCACGCAGGAGAACGGCCTGTTCCGACGTGACGCCGGCCGCCCAACACACATAAAGAGAGCCTGTGGCATTGCGTCACAGACTCTCCATTTGTATATGTATGATGCGATTCTCCGCAGACGGCTCACTTCTCGCCGAAGGTGTAGGTCAGATCGCCCTTGCTGCAGATGTAGTGGACCTGATAGCCGGAGGTGGTATTCTGCGCCTCCGCCGTGGGCACGGCCACGGCCACGTAGCCGGTCTGGAGCTTTACCGTGGTGCCATCGTCGTACGTGATGGTATCGGTGACGTTGTACTCCCAGCTGAGCCCGAAGTCGCGGTAGGTTCCTGTGGACATGTAGTCCTGCTGCAAATAGGCGTAATAGGCCCGCACGTTGGCCAGATCTGCCGACTCCCTGGCTTTGTGGATGCTTCTGCCCATGGCGGGGATGGCAATCGCCGCCAGCACCGCAATGATGGCCACCACGATGAGCATCTCCATCAGCGTGAAGCCCTGTTTCCTTTTGTTATGTACCATCGAAATACCTCATAAAAGCCGAAATATCGGCGAAATCTTCAGGGCAAAACAGGCACGACTGGAGGTCGTGCCTGTTTTGTGCAAAGGACGGTTAAAATCGATATTTTTGTTTTTGGTGCAGAAGGGGCCGCAGCTTATAAAACAGGGCCGGTCTGTTCAATGCCAGCTTCCTGTGCTGGGGCAATATTCAGCTCAGGCAGAGTGTTCAGATAGCGTTCCACATTCCGGTAATGCACTCCATTTTTCAATGCGACATCCTCGCCGCGGTACAGGACATATCGCCCCCGGATCGGGCCAAACCGCTGTTCGGTCTTATCGCATTTTTCCTGGTCGAGCAGATGCCGGTATTGTGCCGGGACTTGTTTGCCACTGTGCTTGATCTCGAAAATCTCGCAGCAGTTTTCCTTCTCATCATAGATCACCATGTCAAACTCGCCGACTGCAAACTGCAGCTTGAACACCCGGTGTTCTCTGTCAGCCGACTTCATGGTTTCCAGCAGGACGATATCCTCCAGCATCCGGCCCCGCACTTCTTCGAGGATCCTGCCCGCAGCCTGGGTCTTCTCCAATTCGCTGAGAGCTGAAAAGGTCTCGTCCTTCATCAGCGAGTGGACAAGGGCCTGTGCCTGACAGTATCGCATCCCCGGCTGGGTAAACAGGATGTGTTCCACAGATTTTGCTCCTGGGTCAGCGGTTTCAATGGGACAGTTTACGATCAGTTCCAATGCGGAGAGATACTCTTTGATCTCCCGGATATGGGTATCTGTGATACCGATGGACTGTTCCTCTTTGTTGCGGATATCCAGCAGCTCCATCAGGCGCTGGGTGACCGCTTCTGTATCAATGTTGTCCAGTATCTCGGTACGCTTTTCGGGGTCACGCTCTTTCCGAAGATTCGAGGCGGTCAGCCGTAGATCGTGAGATTGGAAATCATCGGTCAGAACCGAGAGCAGGAACCGGTGGTTCATGTCCTCGATAATCCGGTTGATGGCGCTGGTCAGCTCACCGGCCTCATACAGAGAGTACAGATGGCGGAAATGCCCGCCTGCCTCATAGCAGGCCAGGGAATGCTGAATGTTTTTGCAGATCGCTGTATCGATGTATCGCCGTGTGGACTCATCATCCCGGAAGGAGGCGTCCTGGGCGTTGACATCTTCATCGTCAAAAGCAAGCTCACCGGCCCGCAGCGTCCCGCCATAGCGGATATATTCATCAATGCTGTCGATCCCCAGCAGGCGGCTGTATTCCCGGTATGGGATGAAGGTGGTGTGGATGGGCTTTGCCCGGTCGTAGAGCTCCTGATCCATCGCCAGCCAAAAACCGAGGGAGTCCGTGCCAGAGAGGATGATCTTCATTCCCATCGCCGCAAACACATCGGAGAAGAGAGCCGCAGAATCGATGAAATCCCGCATCAGGGTGACCTCATCAATGAATACATAGCGGAAGCCCGCATCGAACAGTTTTTTCAGATCCCGGTTCATCATGGCCATGGTATCGCTTCTGCGGGCTTTGATATAGGCCGTGCGGCTGAGGTCCTCTCTGCTCATTCGGGCGATGGCCTGCCGGAGCATGGTAGTCTTTCCGGTCCTGCGCAGGCCAAAAACCAGGCAGACCCTGTCGCTTTCATTGCTGTAGAGATAATCCTCCAATTGCCCGAAGCAGTCACGGAGACCCCAGCCCTTTACGCCCTGCGACATGGCGTCCAATCCTTTACCAACAATTACACTGGTTTCAAAGTCCAGCTTTGGCTGGCGCACTTTGGGCATCTTGGCTTGCAGCTCTTTCAGCTGTGCCTGCAATTCTTTGCGCTGCTCTATTTGCTCCTGCAGCGGCTCCAGTTCGCCATCCCGCAGATATTGGCTGTGCTTCTTCCCATTTTCTGTCCACTGATGATAGTAGCGTGTCTTTCCGTTGATCGTCTTCTTGGAAATATAGCCGATGGGAAGGGCGGCGATCTGCCGCTCCAGTTCCTGAATCTTTTCTTTCATACCGCACCTCCATTCTGCTAAATTTATTATACCCCATTCCTCTTATATATTCAAGGGGTTATAAGGGGTTATATTGTTGTAAGCAGTGCCGCACAGAGCAATTTCTGTGCGGCACTGTTATGATTTTCTCGTTTACTCAAATTTCTAATCCGGAAATCTGCTCCCACTGGAGGATATATCTGTCATTGATGATCCGGTTGTCGTGGTAATGCCCGAAGAACCAGTATGTAAACTGGCACCGCTGATTGACCGTTTCCAGAAAATCGGTGAGCTGGTCACTTCCATAGGAGGGGTCGATTTTCCGCACGACACTGCTGGGACCGCAGTGGGACAGGATGCAGTCTACCTTCCAGTTTACCTGCTCCAGATTTTTCAGTGCCTCTACATATTCACGGGCATTTGGCATTTCTTCCCCCCACCAGGAGCGTCCTTTGACCCGGAACATTCCCCGCATTCGGCGCAGCAGCCAATACTTTTGTTCGAAGTCGGGGTCCTCCGGATCAAGGACGCCATCCTGAATGTCGTGGGAGGAGGCTCCTCCCATCGTGAACCATGTGAGACCACTGAAGGTGAATATCTGGCCCCTCATCAGGTGGAGGATATTTTCCCTCACCTCATGTACTCTGCCGCCGTGCCATTCTTTTTCCGGCAGGGCATTCAGCAGATCAAAGTTTTCATGGTTTCCATCCACAAACAAGGTGGTGAAGGGTTTCTCAGCCAGCCAGTCCAGCCAATGCTGGTCTTTCTGGCCGCCGTCCCACAGCCCTCCAAAATCACCACAGATGATCATGCAGTCATTTCGGCCCATCTGCGTTTGCTGGGGGAAGTATTTGCTTCCGAACCGCTGGAAGCCGCCGTGGGTGTCACCGGTGATATAGATCATGCGGTCTGCCTCCTTTGCATGGCCTGAGTAATTTCTGTGCCGTCCTTGAAGCAGATGAGCAGGCTATCCTTGTCCAACACCTTGATGTTGCTGATCAGCTGACGGACGGTGAGTTCATCAAAATCCGTAAGGGTACCGCTGGCCTGCTCCAATGCCATGTCAAGTTCTGCCAGCCTGCTCTCGAAGGCCGCCGCGCCTCGCTGTTCCTTTTCCAGCTCCGCTTTTTGGGCCATGAGCCTCGTCTTGGCTATGTTGACCTGTTGAAGCTCATCATCATAGTCGGTACAGTCAGCGCCGGCACTGACTATCAGCTGGAACAGCTCCAGCTGTCGTTCCTGCAGGTTCCGGATCTGAAGCTCCACGGCAGGCAGGCTCATCGTCTGTTCTTCTCCGGCAAGGACTGCCGCAATACCGGCTTTCACCGCGTCCTTGGCGGCCTGCATCCGGAACAGCTCGTTCATGGCGGAGATGACGGCGTCGTGGATGTCGCCCTCATCCAGAGTGGGAGACTGCTTACAGATCTTCCTGCCATGCTCCAGCCGATTCTGGCACCGCCAGACGACCCGTTTGGCCCCTTTCTGCGTCCAGATCACCCGGCGATAAGGGCTGCCGCACTCCCCGCAGACCAGCAGCTCGCTGAGCACATACTTTCCGCAGTATTTCCCGAGCTGCGTCTTCGCTTTGGAGGATGTTTTCTTCAGGCTGGACCGGCGGGCCAGCTCCTCCTGTACCTTTTGGAAGGTCTCCCGGTCAATGATGGCCGGGTGGCAGTCATGGACATAGTATTTGGGAAGCTCGCCGTTGTTCACCCGCTTCTCTCTGGTGAACAGGTCAGCAATGTAGGTCTTCTGGAGAATGGCGTCACCAATATATTTTTCATTGCAAAGCATCTTCTGGACCACGCTGTCATGCCACACTGTTTTCCCTGTGGCTGTTTTGATCCCATCCGCCATCAGGTCGGTGGTGATCTGCCGGACGCTGTGTCCCAGCAGGAACCGGGAGAAGATGCGCCGGACAATGGCTGCCTGCTCCGGGTCGATCTCCGGCTGTCCGTCCGCACCCCAGCGGTAGCCGAGGAAGGTCTTGCAGTGGTAATAGACCTTTCCATCCTTGAAGTTCTTCCGGTGGCCCCACCTCACATTGCCGCTGAGGGATTCGCTTTCTGCCTGGGCCTGGCTCATCATAAAGGTGAGGATCATCTCGTTGTCCATGAAGAGGGTGTTCACATTCTCTTTCTCAAAGTAGACTCCCACGCCGTGCCGTTTCAGGCGGCGGACATAGTTCAGGCCATCCAGTGTGTTTCGGCAGAACCGGGACACCGATTTGGTGATGACCAGGTCGATTTTTCCACGCTCACAGTCCCGGATCATTTGGAGGAAATCTTTGCGCTTTTTGGCCGAGGTGCCGGTGATGCCCTCATCCGCATAGAGGCGGACCATTGTCCAATCCGGATTGGCGTCGATTTTTTCCGTGTAGTATTCGATCTGTGCCTCGTAGCTGGAGAGCTGCTCCTCCTTGTCAGTGGATACCCGGCAGTAAGGCGCAACTCGCAGGTGCTTTTTTCGAAGATCCCGTTCTGTCATCTGAGGGTCAGCCGGAATCATAGTGACCAGTTTGGGGGTGGGGGCGGTTTTCTGTATGTTCATGAGGCACACTCCTTTTGATCTTTTTGGGATAGGCTGATCTCTCCGCCTTTGCCGATGCACACATGGGTTACTGCCGACTCAAAAAGTTCCCACAGGGTTTCTTCGTTCTCCGGCTCCAGCTCCAGCTTCTGCCGCAGCAGTGCCCGCCTGTGGGCCGGCGTTGGATCGTTCAGGCCGGCATACCGCTCGGCAGCGGCGGCCATGATCAGTGTTTTCATATATTCCGGGTTGATATCGGCCCGGTTAAAGCAGAGGGCCAGTTCATTTTCGATGCGAAGGGCATCTGTTGAGGCAGGGGCGGCTTTAGGAAGCCGGATACACTCAGGAGAATGAGCCAGCACTTTGAGCTTCTGCACCACTCGTTCCAAAATGATGCTGTCATCAAGATATACACTGCCGCCGCACTCTGGATTTTTACACCGCCAGCGTGGGCGGCCACGGGATTTGGTATCCCGCGCCATCTTTTCTCCACAGAGGGCGCAGACCGCCTTGTCCCGTATAGGGATGATCTCGCTTGGGCATGGAGCGTAGGTGTTCTGTTCTCCCCGCCGCAGGCGGACAGCGAGAAATTCCTCATCTGTCACCAGCTGGGGATAGCCATCCATCCCGAGATATCGTTCATTCTCCAAAATCCGCTTGACCATGTGTTTGTTCCACTGGGCAGTATGTTGATGATAGCGCACACCTTGCTGGGTCATCTCGTCAGCAATCTGACTGTAGGAGCCGCCCAGCAGATAGCGGGAGAAGACAGCCCTTACAAGCTCTGCTTCCTCCGGATGGCAGTTGATTCTGCCGTTCTGGACCTGATAGCCGAAAGGAATTTTCCTTTGCCACGCCATTTATCGCACCGTCCTCTCTATGTTTTCTGCCAGTTCCATCCCATTCAGCAGGCGGAACTTCAGCCGTTCCGGGCTGATAATGATGATCCGCTCAATCAGTTCCCCAAACAGTTCCGCGGGAACCTCATCCAGCCATTCCGGACCATCCTCCAGATACTCCATCATTCGCTCTGTGTCATGGATCTGCCGGTCTTCACCGGCTGCCTCCAGAAGACGGCGTCGCAGCTTCCTGAGCTCCCGCAGCTTACGGTCGATTTCATCCATCTGGGATAAATAAAGAGCAGAATCCACATACCCTTTCGACTTCAGCCGAACAAGGACGAGATTCTGCTCTGAGATACGGGCTATTTCATTGTCAATATCACTGATCTTGCGATTGGAGCGGAGTTCCCGTTCCCTATCAGCAGATGCAGGCCCCGTTCTTCCGGTACTCTTACAGATTCATTTGTGGTTCCTGTCCCGGGCTTTGCTCCAAACGCTCTGCCAGATCTGGGACGGTGTATTCGATCTTTGTTCTTGAAGTCTGCAGGGCCTTGAGCTGGCCATCCTCCGGCTCAGGTCCCTCATCCAGCAGATAATCTGTGGCCCGATAGAGCTGGGTTAACTCCTCCGGTGAAAAAAGCTGGGCTTTGGAGATCAGCCCGGAGCGGACGGCGAAGTCCTGTTTGGCTCCCTGGAAATCCTCCTCATAATAGTGTCCATGACTCACCCCGGTCCTGTCATGATCCCAGATCCAGGTGACAAATTGATAACCCCAGCCGTTTTCCAATTCACGCCCAGCCAGCACTGCGCCGCCAAAATCCGCCAGCAGATGGAATTCCTCACTCAGACCGCTGGCATGAAGGAGGGGGGCGGTCTGGACCGCATCAACATAGGCATACACTTCATCTGCAGTCTGGGCAACTTTATGGTATAGTTCACCGGCTTCCGGCTGATTGCTTCCGGCAGGGAGGAGGAACACATCACTCCCCGCCGAAACAGAGAGGACCGGCTGGTTGTTCAGCAGCACTGTCAGCCGGTTCTTCTCCGGACGGCCTGCGGTGATTCCGGCTGCCCGCAGGCGGCGGGCTAACTCTGCAAAATATTTATTTTCCAAACTCATTCCTCCCCTGAAAATGAAAAAGCCGGAACCTCTTTTGAGATTCCGGTCAAAAAGAAAGAGCGGCAAATATTCCCCGCAGGAAATATAGCCGCTCTTTTCTGTTCCCTATATCATCTGATACCCGCGGGTTTGACTCTTATCAGAGTGAATAGCGCAAGGTCAAATATCGATAAAATGAGGCCCGTAGATTTACTCATCTACGGGCCTCGGAAGCCTTGAAAACACTGGGCTTTTACACCCAATATCTTTTTTAGCCTCCCTTTTTGGTCGGAGTGGGGGGACTTGAACCCCCGGCCTCTTGGTCCCGAACCAAGCGCGCTACCAACTGCGCTACCCCCCGTCAGCCGTTCCATTATAGGCGCAAATGCGCCTGCTGTCAAGGAAAATTTCGCCGCCGCTGCACCCCCCCTGTATTTTGCTGCCGATCCGGAGCCATTCCGGCGTCTAACGCCGGACAGGCGCGCATACACTGTGCCGGAAGGGAGGTGTATCCGTATGGCACAGCGTTCCACGGCGCCGCAGCGCCGGACGGCGGCCCGCCGCGCGGCCTACCGCGCCCGTGTCCGCACCACAGCAGACAGCCGCCGTCCGCCCCAGCCGCCGCGCCCTGCTGCGGGCAAGCCCGCAGCCCGGAAACCGGCATCTCCGCAGGAGAAGCGCCGCATGGTACAGCTGCTGGTCAGCGGTGTCCTGTTGGTGGTGGCTATCGCCGTCAAGCTGCTGATGCCCGACGTGCTGGACCGCTATCGCGCACGGGTGCTGGATCTGCTGGGGGCCGATACCGACTTTGTGGAGGTGTTCTCTGCTGCGGGCCGCGCCTTCTCGGAGGAGGGCGCCATCGGCGGCGCACTGACCGATGCCTATACCGCGGTGTTCGGCTCGGAGGAGGTGACGGCGTCGCCGTCGCCCACGTCCGCCGTCTGCACGCCGGAGGCGCAGCCCGCCGATGCGGAGCTGCTCCAGCAGGTACTGGGCTTCGCCTATACTGCGCCGGTAGAGGGGCAGCTGTCCTCCGGCTTCGGCCTCCGCACCGACCCGCTGGAGGGCGTCGGCCGCTTTCACTACGGGCTGGACATCGCCGCGCCTGAGGGCGCGGTGGTGTCCAGCTTTGCCGACGGGACGGTGACGGCGGTGGGGGAGAGCAGCGAGCTGGGCCGCTACGTCGCCGTCTCTCACGCCAACGGCTTTTCCACGCTGTACGCCCACTGCACCCGCGTCACCGCCTCCGCCGGACAGCAGGTGTCACGGGGCGATCCCATCGCCGAGGTGGGCGATACTGGCCGCGCCACCGGTCCTCACCTCCACTTTGAGCTGCACCGCGGCAGCACTTACCTGAACCCTGTTTATTATGTCACGTTCTCCTGATGTCACTGTCTGCGTCCGTCCCTCCGCGCTGCTGACGCCGGCGCTTTTTCTGCTGCTGACGGATACGCCCATCCTGCTGGCGGCGCTGCTGCCGGCGGCCCTGCTCCACGAACTGGCCCACTACGCGGTGCTGCACCTGTGCGGCGTCCGTACCGCCCGCTTCACCCTCACCGGTCTGGGCGCATCGCTGTACGTGCCGGAGCTGCACCGCCTGTCCTACGGCGCGGAGCTGCTCAGCGCCGCCGCGGGGCCGCTGATGAACCTGCTGCTGTGGGTGCTGCTGAGCC
>ULWF01051484.1_pt1 | contig 16083 bp, 24 predicted proteins | sample 1960081 | NCBI WGS metagenome assembly ULWF01 (sample SAMEA4835805, study PRJEB28245) | human gut metagenome | biome: gut microbiome; material: fecal sample | place: Denmark | collected 2008
AAGCCATACCGGCTGGGTTAGTACAGTTAAATATCATCTAATGCTAGTTGATTTATATACAACTATATACATCAAAGCTGATGATAGTGACATAGATGATATATACCATGCTTTACTAAATCCGCCGGTATATCCATCATTGGGCGAATATGGTGATTTATGTAAGATTGAAGCAGTAGATATTGTAGAACTTAAGGAGCTTGACAAACCTATATCAGCTCCATTAGATACGCAATCTTATATTCCTGTTAATAAAGGCAATTTTGCAGGAACTATCTATAGAATTAATAACAAATACGAAATCATCAAGGGTCTTAGGCGATTCCAGAAAGTTTCTTGTTATTTGGTGGATAAAGGACAGGAAGTTGTTAGTAATCTTTTTGATGACGATAAACCGATTATTTTTATAGATTAATTTAAACCCCACGGAATATAATGCAACTTTTTTGCTACCTCCGTGGGGTTCTCTTTTATATTCGCAATTTCGATTTTGACAATTTTTAAAATCCGTTTCGGATTTCGTTCAAATCCTACTTAAAAAATTGAAAAAATTTTTTAAAAATTTTAAATGCGCCGTTTCAAATACCCCCGTCATATGCAATTTTGAAATCCAAAAATCGGTTGAAAACTTTTATCAGATTTTGACCTCGATTTCGTTTAGATTTGCCTTGAAAAATTGATGAAAAACTTTAACAGATTAAAGTGCATTATATAAACTTGACCGGCTACGGTTCGTGCTTATTTTGGTGTCGTGGCTTTGTAGTTTAACTTGTACGGCGGTTTTATTTTACAAGTACATAATTGCAAGGGTTAACACCTGCACGCCTTAAAACGCCTTTAACAGCGTTACATAAAATGGGTATAATATGCCCTTACAAATTGTGGAAGCTGTCGCCAGTTCTGGAAGATATACCAGAACGCACACCGCCCCCGACTAGGTACACTTGTACACCTGAAAAGGCATAAAAAGCCTTATATATAAGCATAGCATTATTATATTAATTTTTCAAGGTACACAAACAAAAGCATATAAAAATATATACTTAATGCTTGCGGCTAGAATCAAACCAACCAGAACCCACAGCAAGCCAAAAAGGGCGCAACCTGTACGCCCTTAAAATTAAATATAACAAAAATCGCCTTGCATTCCTGCATTTATAATCATTTTCCCATCATCGCGGCGATAAACCACGCCGCAACCGCCATCATGTAAAGACCAAATAAGCCACCCCGGCGGCGTTGTTGCTTTTTTGTTTTTATAGTCAAAAAAACAATAGTGCGGTTTTATTCCGCTTTTTTCTTGCTCAAGGGCATTATTTATAATTTCATCGTCTGTCAATAACAGCTGCGCCCCGTTTTTTAAATGTCCGCAAAATCTCATGTTTTATACCTCCATATTCTTAATATTATTTCTTAAAAGGAAAAATCCGCCGCCGGTATCGGTCCGGCTGGCATTCTCTGCGGCGGTTAGTTTTTTCCATAATAATTTATAAAATCATTCTGTATATTGTTATCTTTAACATATTTGTAAAAGTTTAAAAGCATTACAAAGTCTCCTGCACTTATATTATATCCTTTGTTGTCTTCAGTGCTTACGCTTATGTTTCCGTCGTGCTTTGCTTGGCAAACTTCCAGCTTCCCGCCGTTGTTTGCATCAAAAGAAATTTTTCTCATTTTCATTTCCTCCATATTTTCAAAATTTCCCGGTTATCCGGTAAAGCAAGCCGGAGGAATCGAACCCCCGGAAGTGTGCCAGCCTTGCTAATTATTTGCTTGCTAAAATCTCCCTTGCTAATAAGTCCCAATAAAGACCATCGCCGCGCTTATCAAGCCATTTTTCAGCTTCTTCTGTACTTTCGTCTAACCATTCAGCCATAAGTTGAATAATATCGTAGTAACTATAATCAACGCCAACGCCTAAGCCTCTAAGCCATTCTATGCAAGCGTTACGCTCTCCAAGTCTTGCGACTGCCCAGCCGTATTCATTTATAAACTTGTTCTTGATGTCTTTAATTGTGTTAAGTTCTTCACTCTGTGCAACCTCTGTTAAATAATTTCTAACTGCTGCCTTAACTTCCTTGCTGTTTGTTCTTCTCATTTCTTTTTACCTGTGCTATAATATAGCTACCTTTCTTTTTTTGATTGGTGGCGGTTCGTTTCCTTGGTCGGGGCGACCGCCTTTTTATTTGCAAGATTATAATATCACTTTAAAAAGAAATATGCAAGTGCTTTTATAACTTTTTTAAGAAATATTTTTATTGACTTTTAGAACTTGCTATATTATTATAAGAAATAAATAAAACAATATAGAAAGGAGCTGTTATAATGCTTAAATATCGCTTTAATGTCGGGGATGCTTTAGAGCGTGCTGGATTTAACACATATAAAGCCAAAACAAGCGGATTGTTGAGCCAAGACACGCTTAAGAAGATAAAAAACGAAGACACAAATATAAATGCTAAAAGTATAAATAATCTTTGCTTGATTCTGGATATGCAGCCGAAAGACCTCTTCATATATGAAGAGACAGAGGAAGAAAGAGAACTAAAAAAGAAATTGTAAAATATTTTAAAATATCACTTGCGAAAGTGATAACAATATGATATTATAATTGTACAAATTAAGAAAGGACAGCCGAAAGGCTGAAAGGTGGAAAGGATGAAAACAATCGAATTATTAAACAAGGCTGTTGAGCTTGGATTTAGCAGAGAAAAGGCGCTTGCAGACATAGACACAAGCCTTGACGAAATAATCGGAGCAGAGAACAGAAAGCCAATCACAGAGGAAGAAGTCAGCGAAGAGCTGGCGAATGATGTTTTATTTGGGTTTGAATGTGAAAAAGAAAGCAATTAAGAAAGGTTAAAAGGTGGAAAAGATGGAAAGAGACGACTTTAAAAAAATAATTAAATTAAGGTGTGGCTTAAAGGATAAAAAAGCTAGTAATAGTATTAAAACGCCTTATGATGGTTATTTAAAAGAATATATTACAAAGCTTGTTAAATCACAAATGGAGATTGACAGCCTTGGTATTATGTTAAATGGAAATTTATGTTTGGCATATGGCGGTGGTTGGAATGTTGAAGAACAGCGTACCGACGACTATACGCTTATATCTGGCGATTATTACAGCGAAACCTGTTCAACCGAAGAAATGAAGCAGCGAATAGCTGTTTTAGCGGCTGAAATAGTAGACGATTAAAGAAAGAAGATAATATGATTTAGGCGGTGTATATTGTTATACATCGCTTTTTAATGCCTATTGATTAATTATATTTATTGTGTTATTATATTGCTAATAATTAAATATATAAGATTTACACCCGATAATATTAGTATTGTTATCGGGTTATTTTTATGTTATTAGATATATAATAATTAATTAGCTGGAGCAGATCCAGCAGAAAGGGGAACGAATGGAAAAAGTACAGGAAGCACCAGACACGCCCGAAGTATTTCAAAACGACATAGAACTTTATTTATCGCAGTTTTGCGAAGAACACAATATCGAAGATATGACCAAAGAACCACAAAGCCGATGGAACGCCGCCCTAATGTATATAAATAAATACGTTTTCAGTGATAAAAGTATATTAAAGTTAAATAAGAATATTAATAAAAATAATACTAACTGTATTATGGATAGTAATTTTTATATGTATGATTTAGATAAATTAGAGTATATATTATATATATATTATTATATGTGTTCTATGTATGATAAAGAATGTAGTATATTAGGCTTTAGCTTATTAACTGGAATACACAAAGATACTTTTATGGATTGGGGAGCGAATGAGAGAAAGCTAAGTACAAAGGGCTTCGAATTGGTTCAAAAACTGCGAGATTTTAGAGAAGAAAGTTTATCAAACAAGCTCGCAACTGGCAATAAAAACCCTGTTGGAATCCTTGCAATACTCAACAGACACTTTGCTTGGAATCTCCCAGGTGTGAGCAGAGAAAGCGCCACAAAGACCATTAAAACAGCCGCAGACCTTCCGCAGCTCGGCACATCTGGCAACGCTCAAGGCTCTAATGTTCGTCAAATTGCACAACAAGAAATCATTGTGCAAGATGTACAAGAAATCCCACAAAGCCAGTAAACGAGCGGACTCTAGCTGTTTGGTTCACGATAACATGATTTCGCTAAAGTTGAGTTTAGCGAAGTGATAAAACAGAACATTTGAACGATAAAAGTACAACAAAGCCAGTAAACAAGCGGATTGACAGCGATTGTGTGATAATTATTTATTGCGCAATGGCTCCGCTTTGGCTGATTTCGTTGTGCATGATGTACAAACGCAGGGCGTGGGGGTTATATATCCACGCATTGCACGCCTAACTAAGTCGCTCAAATATTCTCAAAAATAAAAAGGCTTATTATATATATTTATATATACATAACCAACCAATAATAATTTATTAAACTATATACAATAACCATTATATTTATTAATATATAGCTTTGATAATAACCCATATAATATAATCAATTAAATCTACTGTACAAATCTGATAGATAGGTGTATAATAGACACATCTTAATTATTCACAAGATATTCAATGAATACACACATCAAAACGGCTAATTCAGCCGAGTAAATTCCAAAAAATTTTAAAAAATAAAAAAGAGTTAGGAGTTAGAAATGCAGGGAGCAGAGTATCAGGCTTTGGCTATGCGTACTAACGATAAAAAGTCTACAGATAGGCTTCTGAATAAGATTAATAACTTAAAGATTGGTAATCGCGGTGAAGATACGCCAGAGATTGAATTAGGTGGTGTTCTTAATGCTGCATTAGGTTTATCCGGCGAGGTTGGAGAACTTAACGACATGCTTAAGAAATGGATTTTCCATGAAAAGCAGTTAGATGCCGAACATTTAAAGCGTGAAATCAGCGATGTATGTTGGTACTTAGCTTTGATGTGCGATTCTTTTGAGTTCAGCCTTGATGAAATCATGCAGATTAACATTGATAAGCTGAAAGCAAGATACCCAGAGGGATTTGATACTTACAAAGCTAATCACAGACAGGCAGGTGATGTCTAATGAAATCAAGAAATATAATAAATATGTGCCTTAATTGTGAAAATAGGCTGAAACTATTCAATCAGCGACCATGTAATGATTGCGTTGTAAGTGGTGGGGAAAATAACAATTTTACACCTCTCAAAGATGTTGCACCTAGCGTCAATGAAAAACCGGTAAATGACAATGTTAATCATCCTAGCCATTATGCAACCGGTAAATATGAGTGCATAGATGTTATGCTTGAGATATTTGGTGTTGAAGCTGTAAAGACATTTTGCTTGCTTAATGCTTTTAAGTATAACTACCGCACTGGCAACAAGAATGGCTTAGAAGATATTAAAAAAGCTAAGTGGTACATTGACAAATACATAGAATTGTCAGAATAGCCATATCAATGCCTCATAGCCAAGCGGTAAGGCACCGGACTTTGATTCCGTTAGCGTGGGTTCGAATCCCACTGGGGTAGTTTGTCTTACTTTTATCGTAGACTACCATGTTTTGCATTTTAAGGTAGTCCTCCTTTCATGTACCTCTTTGGATTTTGTTCAGTTAAAAGCGGTGCAAGACCGCTTGAGAGGGCTTGGCGTGTATATACACAGTCATGTGAAAACCAACTTATCAAGAAGCACTCCTTACGAAAATACCCCTAATATTTTATTGTTTCTGTTCTTGTTTCTTGATAGCCGTTATAAGCGGTATTTGCCGATATGGGATAAAGGTATTCCAGTAGCTTGCTAAGCTATCCAACAGAAATGTTGTTCGTGTTCGATTCACGATGTCGGCGTTTTGAAAGCACTTCTTAGGTCTGCGTGCGTAATGCTGTTTGCGGACTTATCCTAGGTTAAGAGGTGTGAGTAAGTTGCTATGTGCTGAAATAGGTAGCCAGTATTGCAGTAGATTTATGAGTTGAAATCTGCAACTTAGATAACTCGTCTTAAGTGTCATGTGGAGGTGCAAATCCTCACCATAGCAAGTTTTCGGGTAGCTCCCGAATAAGCAGGCGTTGCAGTATTCCCTGCTGAAATAATTAAAATGTTTGTGTTGGTTGATTTGCGAACAGGATGGCAAATAGTGTAATGAAGTGCCATAAATACTTTCCAACACAAGAAACTGTACAACGGATAGTGGTTCAGTTGAGAGTAACGCTTGATTTGTTCAAGTAGTCACAGGTTCAAGTCCTGTCTATCCGATTACAACAAACTAGGTTAGCTACCGAAAAGCACAAGCCTTAGTGCCTGTTTGTTGTTTTGTTAATAAGGCTATTATCAGAAAGGCAGGTAATAATTATGCTATCAGAAAATGAAATCCAAACAAAAGTTAATTTCTTATCATCAGCAAGGTGCAATCACACATTTCACAAATATATTGACATAACAGGTGATTTGATAGAGGGTACGCTGTTATCAAGAATTTTATATTGGTTTGCACCAACTAAAGATAACAAAAGCAAGGTCAAGGTATACAAAGACAGTGAATATTGGATTGCAAAGCAAAGAAAAGACTGGTGGGAAGAGATAAGAATTACTGAAAGGCAGTATGACAAAGCAATTAAATCGTTGGTGGAAAAGAAATTTGTAATTACAGCAAAATACAAATTTAATTCAATGCCGACTATACATATACGACCTAATTATGATGTTATCAATGCAGAGGTTAGTAAATGGGAAGATAATATCAGGCAAGAAGTTATAGCAGAAGATAAAGGACAGAAATTACAAAATGAGAAAAACGGGAATGACACAAAATGTAATTCCCAAGGGAATAACACAAAGTGTAATTCGGGAGTGCCACAAGATGTAACTCTTTTAACAGGGATTACTAACAATGATTACCCTAACACTAATTACGAAACATTGAGTACAAAATGTAATTCTCTTAACAGAGAACAATGTAATTCTTTTTTACCCAAAGATAAAAAAGTGAAAGAGTTTAAGCCGATAAGCGAATACTCTCAAAGTGATTGGGAAGTTGCCGAGGAAAGAATGATAAGCAGAGCTGGTAAGATAGCTTATGATTGGACTAATGATAAAACACTTAAAGAAAATGTAGAAGCATTCTTTAAATACTTTTTAGATAAACACGGAGAATGTACTGGAGAATATCACTACCCATTAACAGATAAGGTTTTATCAAGAGTAGTAGATAATTTAACAAAAGAAACCGACATAGAGCGTGACGGATATACAGATACCTATTATGCGGCTATAAGTGATATGGACGATAATACAGACTACAAGATGCTAGTTGATGAATATTTCAATACAAAGTTTTCGGCAAAATGTGATTATAGCTTAGTTCATTTTTCTTCGGAGAATGTTTTAATCAACATTATGAACCACGCTTGTAAGAGTAGTTGGTGTGAAAGTAAGGAATTGTAGGAGGTATTTATTATGAGTTCATATAAAGATTTACAGACCAAGATTTTTGAAAGAGATAATTATACTTGCAGATATTGTGGAAAGAGTAGCAGAGAATACAGAGCATTGGTAATGACACATATAAGAACAGCTTCAATGTGCGGCGATGATAGAGAGAGCAATTTAATTACATTGTGCAGACATTGTTACAATCACATTTCTAACAATGAGATTAGGGCAAAGTTTGAAACAAAAGAAAATGCTGATTATTTTTGGGGATTATACCACGAAAAAGTCAAAGGGTATTGTTATTATACAAATTACATCAAAAAGGTATTTACTGAAAATGGTGTACTTATGACAAGACCGCAGATTGATAAATATGTCAGTATATTTGTTAAAAATGATGATGATTTCAACGCTTTCAAAGCAGAACTTCAAAATACAGGTTATAAGAATATGCCATCTAAAATGCGTAGTGATGTAAGAAAATATAATCATCAAGTTGAAAATCAAAGTAAGGAGTGATTATTATGGCAGCAGGTGTACATCCACTAAATAAAGATAAATTCTATGAAGCAATTAACCTGTACATATCGGGACAGGCTTCACAAGTAAAGGCGGCAAAAGTAGCAGGTTGTAGCGTACCGACATTTAAGAAATACGCTAACAAGATTTATGGCGGCGAAGAGTTGCCAAATAATTTATGGGGGAAGAATAATGATTGAGAGAATTGTTAATCGTTGGATAAGACACAAGACAAAGAATTTAACAAGAATACCATTGTTTATGATGACATTTAACTATCGTAAATATAAAGCAGACGGAAAGAAAGACAGTTGCATGTTTTACGCGCATCCAGATATTGCCAATGATGAATTTGTGAAAAGCAAATTACAGGAAGTTGTTGACTATATCAGAGATAACTATGATTTGGATATATTTACGAAGATTTGAGGTGTGATATGAAAGATTGCTCAATTTGCAAATATTGTGATGAAGATTTTGATTTTGATGAAGAAACAGGAGAAGAATATCCGGTTTATGAATGCCAAAAAGGGAATGATACATCACTTGACTATGAGTGCAAGGATTTTAAGAAATACAAGCCTCAAAAATATAAAGAGAAAAATACCGAATGCGATATATGCGAATACAGAGAAGAATGTGCAAAATATAGTTCCGGGATAGACTGTACAACCAACATGGATATAAAAACGCATATTATTTATCCACAAGACAAATGCATTAAAAGGGCAAAAGAACTAGGTGTTGAAATACCCAAAGATATCCAGAAAGCTACAGATTGTAAATATTATGAAATGTTAAGTTACGGAGTGCTTGGCGCGACTCATACATGCGTGAATGAGAAAAGTAATTGCTATTTAGATTACCCAGTTATATGCCTTAAGGGGTGCGGATTTTATGAAAAAGACAAATCTATATATAGCATGAAGCACTTTGAAATAAATAACATATCTTTCGATGTTGGTTACGGAGAGCAATATGCTATTGATGTTACAAATGAACGATTAGACATTGTTGGCATGCAGGTGCTTGGTAGAAAACCTATAAGGATGGTCGAAAAGGACTATGTGAGAAATGGCATAATAATTAAGGCACTTGAATACATAGCTTGCAATAACTGGAGAAAAAGACACGGATTGCCAATGTTAAAACACTATTCACACAAAACAAAATAGTCAATAACGGATTTTTATTTAATAAGTGAGGGCGGCTTATATGAAACATCAAAAAGAATGGCACACTTGTGACAGGTGCGGAAAAGAGATAATACCTAAGAGCTGGAAAGAAGTTAGATTTAAGCAAGTTGGATGTTGCGGAGATATAGTTCCCACTTTTGAAGATAATGATATGTGCCTTGAAATCGAGAATGTCCGTAGATATAAATTTTTAGAAAAAACATATGAATTATGCCCTAAGTGTAGGAAAGATTTTGAGAGGTTTATGAGGAATGAGTAATGCTTTTACGGTTATGTTTTTAATTGCGATTATAGTAACTGTGGCACTTATGATATCTATATGCATTGCAGGAACAGTGTTTTTGCTTGAAGAAACAGGAGTGCTTGATATATTTAGAGAGATTATTCATAAAAAAGAAATGCCAACCAATAGAAAAATTCAATACATGCGATACAAACCCTGGTTGCGAACTAGAGCCTATGGAATGCAGTTTTGCGGTTGAATATTCCACATGGGAAGAAGCTAATAACGGAGCACGCAAATTTATGTGCGGTCGTGATAAATGCAAATATTAGAAACGAGGTGGCAAATATGAAAGCAATCAAAAAATTAGAAATTGACAGGACGGAATCGCCAGTGAAGATTTACATTGATGGAGAAAGACTTGATTTGTCAAATGTTGTAAGTATGAACATAGTGCTTGATGTGGACAGGATGACGGTTCATATAGTCAAAAATGAAGTAATGGTTTTTGGCGATAAATAAATATATTACCGGCTAACAAAAGGAGTTAGTCGCTACCCTAGAAAAATTATAGGCAGAGGTCTATAAGCGCCTTTGCTGAAAAGTGGAGGTGCTTTTCTTATGGCTAGTCAGAGCCTTATTTCTACAATCAATGGATATGAAAATTACATAGAGAGAAATGGAATAGATGAACAGGTAATTGATGCCTATGTAGACGCTTGCAGTGTAGCCATAAACGGCGAGAAAGATATTGAGTATGGACTACAACTTACTAAGAGGGCAAAAGAGCTTATAGAGGGCTTCTGCATGACTAAAACGGGCGGTACAATTTGGGATTTAGAAAAGTATGCGTTTGCAAATAAAACGGAATATGAGCTGATTAATTGGTTTTACGATATTTTACTGATTGAAGCGCAAAACAAGGTTGTTGACAGTTTTTTTAGATACATAGAAAAGAAACGTGAACCTAAAGAAAGATTCTATATGCCGAGAAGAAAACAGTTTATCAAAATAGGCTTAATAGAAGCATTACAAGGCATGATTGATGATAAATATGATATTTTATGTATTTCTCTCCCACCCGGAACAGGAAAAACCACAATCGAAAAGTTTTTCCATTCTGCGGTTATAGGTTGGTACTCAAACGGATATAACCTTTTTTATTCACACAGCGGAGACATTACACGAATGTATTATGATGGAGTATACGATATTGTCACAAACGCTGACGAGTATACATGGGGAGAAGTGTTCCCTGGACTTGAAGTAACAAGTACAAATGCAAAACTTGAACAGTTTAACGTAGGAAAATATAAGCCATTTCAATCTGTACAATGTACATCTGTCGGCAGTAAAAATGCCGGTAAAGTCAGAGCCAATAAATTTCTGCTAGTTGATGATATGATAGGCGGCATTGAAGAAGCACTAAACCCAACCTATCTTGATAAATTGTGGGATAAATATGCAGTAGATGCACGACAAAGAAAGATACCGGACGAGGATGGAAACCCATGTAAAGAAATACATATTGCTACAAGGTGGAGCGTTAGAGACGTAATAGGACGTATTATACAAGCTTATGAGGGAAACAAACGAGTTAAAGTAATATCCGTACCTGATGTAGACCCAGTAACAGGAGAAAGTAATTTTGACTTTGAATTTGGTGGCTATACAGTAAAGGATTTTGAAGATATTCAGCTGCTTATGGATGAAATCTCATATCGCTGTCTGTATAAACAAGACCCTATAGAACGTGAGGGCTTATTATTCCCGGACGATAAAATCCGCAGATACCTTAATCTGCCACACGGAGAACCAGAAATTATCACAGCTCAATGCGATACTAAGGGCAAAGGTACGGATTACTTTGTACTACCGGTATTACAGAAATACGGAGAAGATTATTACTGCATTGATTGTGTATGCGATAACACAGCGGATTATGAAGAACAATACAGAAATGCCGCAGCAGTACTTGTGAATAATAAAGTACAAGAGTGTGAATTTGAACGTAATGCTGGCGGTGATAGAGTGGCTATGGAAGTTAATAAGCGTGTTGAGAGTGTAGGTTGGATATGTAACATTACTGATACACCGACCGAAACGAATAAGGAAGCAAGGATATTCCAATGTTCTAACTGGATATTACAACATATTATTTTTAAAGACGCATCACTTTATAAGCCTAATGAGCCATACGGAGTGATGATGTCACTGTTAAAGCAATATTCGGTATCAGGCAAAAAACAATTAGATGATGTTCCAGATGTTTTCTCAAACTTTGCACTAAGAATGACACAAGGTAATAGAACAGCTAAAGTTGAAGCTGCTATAAATCCATTTAGGAGGTATTAATTTATTATGACAACTAAGGACTATCTTAATCAAATAAGTTATTACAACAAGATAATTGATAATAAATTGATAGAAATAACACAGTATAAAGAATTATCATACAGCATTTCAGCGGTTGTTAATGAAGAAAGGGTCATGTCATCATCAGATCCGGACAAAACAGGCTGTGGATATGTCAGACTTGAACAAATGGAAGAAAGCCTTGACAAGCTTATAGACAAATACATTGATGTAAAAAATAAAATAATAGAGCAGATAGAACAGATAAACAATGAAGATTATTATACAGTATTGTTTCTAAGATATGTCAGAAAATTCACGTTTGAAAAAATTGCAAATGAAACAGGCTGGTGCTGGCGACAAGTACATAGAATACATGCTAAAGCACTACAAGCCTTTGAAGACAAATATGGAAGTGAATATTTGTAAAAGATGTCATAGAATGTCACATTGCCGGCGTGGTATAGTATATCTGTAAGAAGTCACAAAGATGTTTCTTCATAAACACATCCTTATCGGAAGCACCGTTGCTTAATTGCGGCGGTGCTTTTGTTATGCAATGAGGTAGAGATATGAATTTTTATATGAATAAAGATAAATCAATAATGTGTCCGAACTGCCACAAGTTCTTAACTAAGGCAGACAGCAAAGATCCACGAACACATAAGTTAGCGTGCAAGCATTGCCACAAATGGATTTGGTATGTGCCTAACGATGATGATAATTTTCAAATTAAGGAAATACCACAAAGCAGAAGTTCAAGCGGTATGACATTTTATTAGGAGCAAGATATGAACACAATGTATTTTCAAGACCTTGTTAGAGGTTGTTATGGTAGAAAAATCGCATATACGAATGTAGGTACAATAACTGCTAACAATGTTGTTAAGGTTATTGGAAGTACTATAGGTGTATTTAATTGGAATAAGCCAGTTATTAAGTATCTGTGGAATTACTACAAGGGCGACCAACCTGTTTTATACAGAACCAAGCTGTCTAATGAAGATATAATTAATAAAATTGTCGAGAACCACGCTTATGAATGGGTTCAATTCAAGGTAGGACAAAGCTATGGCGAGCCAATCCAGTTTATTAGCCGCAAAGATGATGAAACTATCAATAAAGCGGTTGATAAACTTAATGATTTTATGACAGATGCCAATAAGCAAGAAAAAGATATTAAAGCTGGAGAGTGGCAGTCGGCAACAGGAACATCTTTTAAAGCAGTCCAACCTAAAAAAGGAGATGTACCATTCAGAATTGTAGCACCTACGCCCCTTAATACTTATGCTATTTATAATGAGAGTACTGAAGAACAGATACTTGTTGTGCAGGAACTTAAAGACGAAGATGGAAACTGGTATAAGATGGCATTTTCAGACACTATGTCTTTCAGAATTGTTGACAGCAAAGTAGTTGAAGCAAAACTACATACATATGGCGAAATCCCTATTGTAGAATTTCCGAATAATCACGAAAGACTTTCTGACATTGAACTTATTATAGGTATGCTTGATGCAACCAATAATATGCAGTCCAACAGAATGGATAGCATACAGCAGTTTGTTGAATATTGGGTTAAGTTCGTGAATTGTGAAGTCGACGAAGAGACTTTTAAAAAAATGAAAGAAAACCATGCATTGGTTGTTAAGTCAATGAATAAAGATAACAAGTCTGATGTCGATATTATGACACAGGAGCTTAATCAAACGCAAAGCCAAGTAGCCAAAGAGGATTTTGTAGACAATGCTTTATCTATATTGGCTATTCCAAACAAACAAGGTAATACAGGTGGAGACACACAGGGAGCGGTTGAACTTAGAAATGGATGGGATTTCTCAAAATCAAGAGCAAAATTAAAAGACCCTCTTATTAAATCATGTGAAAAGCGACTGGCTGTAGTGGTTCTTAACATCTTGAGACTCGCAGGAGAAGATTTAAAGTTGTCGGTCAGAGATTTTGATGTACAGATAAATCACAGTCCACAGGATAATATGTACACTAAAGCACAGACACTTACAGTGCTGCTTCAAAGCGGCATACATCCACTTATAGCGATTAAGACAGTTGGTTTATGGGGAGATGCGGAAAAGACATTCCTGTTATCAAAACCATATCTTGATAATATATATAAGACTATTGATGATGTGGAAGCACAAGAACAAAAAGCGCAAAAGATAGTTAATCAACTCAATAACAATCAGCAAAATAAGGCAGTTATCGAATAATCGGTAGCTGCTTTTATTTTATACATTTTGCAGCTATGCGGTAAATAGCAGAAAACACAGCAGGAGCGACCTGCGGTAACAAAAGCGTGTGTTTAACGGAGGTAATTATGACAAGAGAAGATGTATTAAAACTTTTTCCAGAAGCAACAGATGAACAGATTACAAATCTTCTTAATCAGAACAATTCAGAAGTTGCTACGGAGAAAAACAAGGCAAAGCAGTACAAGGCTAAGGCTGACACAGCTGACAGTTTACAGAAGCAGCTTGACGATTTGCAGGCTGGCAATCTGACAGAGCTTGAAAAGGCAAATAAAGCCCTAGATACAGCTAATCAGCAGATAGCCGATTTACAGAAATCTAACGCTATCAGAGACCAGAGGGAAGCAGCTATGACTAATTTTAAGATTACTGCTGAACAGGCAAAGACAGTTGTTAAAGATGATGGAAGCCTTGATTACACCGAACTTGGCAAGATTATGTCCGAGAAAGAAACAGCTGCGGCACAGGCTAAGGAACAGGAGATTGCTAAAAATCAAGATATTCCGGGCGGTGGCAGTAATAAAGGCGGTGCAGACAATAAGACAAACGCTGAAAAGATAGCAGAAAGCCTTATATCTAATGCACCTAAGAACAATGACGTTTTATCGCACTACATTCAGTAATAACAGGAGGTAAGAAATGGCAAAGGAAATGAATATGCAGTATGAAAAGACTTCATACGCAGGAGATGTTCAGATTTTAAAGAGAGAGCCTAACGAAGCAATCCCATTAACACTTGATTTTTCAACGGTAACAGAAAAGGATGCGAATGGAAAAAAGATTGTAAAAGCTGGTACACCTGTAAACAAGTCAGGTGTGGCTGATAATACAGCAACAGCAATCGGAATCTTAAGATTTGATGTAACAGAGGACAGACCACAGGGAGTAGCACTTAAAAAGGCATATCTTAATACAAAGGTAGCGGAAACACATTCCGGCGTTACATATGACGCAACAGTTAAGACAGCTCTTCCAATGATTGTATTTGAATAATAACAGGAGGTAAATAGATGTTAATTAATGAAGTATTAGACAGTAAGTCTATCGCATTATCGGCAACAGAAAACGCTAGTAACCAGATACCTTATCTCGGTTTACAGTGGTTTCCTGAAAGAAAGAAACAGGGGCTTGATTTAAGCTGGATTAAGACACACAAAGGACTTCCAGTATCGCTTGCACCATCCAACTTTGACACAATCCCAACACTTAGAGCTAGAGAGGGATTAAGCAAAGAAAAAACACAGATGGCATTTTTCCGTGAGGGAATGACAGTTGGCGAAGAGGAAATGCTTGAAATCGAGCGTATTCAGTCTGCTGACGACCCATACCTTGCAAGTGCTTTATCAAGTGTGTATGACGATACAAATAACCTTGTAAGCGGTGCAGAGGTTGTGCCAGAGCGTATGAGAATGTCGCTTCTTTCTACAAATGCAGGTCATCCGGTAATTGCTATTGTAAGTGATGGCGTTCAGTATGCTTACGATTATGACAAGGATGGTTCATACGCAAAAGACCATTACGCAAAGTTATCCGGCACAAGCATGTGGAGTGATACAGCTAATTCAAAGCCACTTACAGACCTTAACAATGCAAGAAAGAAGTTACAGAAGCAGGGCAAGATTGCTAGATATGTGCTTATGAATAGCAATACATTCCAGTATTTACTTGATAATGCACAGATAAGAAACTCAATCCTTGCACAGAACCTTACAGCAACCATTGAAGTTGACGATGATACTGTTATTTCAGTAGTGCAGAAGAGAACAAAGCTCACTATCGTACTTTACGATAAGATGTACATTGATGACGATGGCAAGGAGCAGTACTTCTACCCAGATAACAAGGTTACACTTCTTCCAGAGGGTAGTCTTGGTAGCACTTGGTTCGGCACTACACCGGAAGAAAGAACTGCAAGACAGGTAGCTGATGTAGATGTAACAGTATATGGTGTAGGTATTACAGTCGCTACAAAGACAGAGTACGGACCACCTATGAAGATGTCAACATTTGCTTCCGAGGTTGTACTTCCATCATATGAAAATATGGATAGCACATTCGTATATGAGGTTCATAGCGAAGAGTAGGAGGTACAAGAGTGAAAAATAAAGTAGATTTTTGGGCGCACTTATA
>ULWF01060685.1_pt1 | contig 15853 bp, 15 predicted proteins | sample 1960081 | NCBI WGS metagenome assembly ULWF01 (sample SAMEA4835805, study PRJEB28245) | human gut metagenome | biome: gut microbiome; material: fecal sample | place: Denmark | collected 2008
TATTAATATATAATTGAAAAAAAAGAAATAATACTATATAATGGAAAAAACAAAAGAGAAGGAAAGTGATAAAATGAATAAAAATGGAAATATAAAAATACCTTTAGTTATAATAATAGCAATTGTAGTAGTTATTATTTCAATTGTTGCAGTTATTGTAATAGTTACGATGCCTAAGAAAGTTAATGTTCAAAATCAAATAGTAGAAAATCAAATACAAAATGAAAATAAAATAGTAGAAGAACAACCAACAGAAGAAGATTATAAAAAGAAATATGAAGAAAACATTGCAAGTGTTGAACTTCCAAAAGTGGAGGTTGGAACTATAGCAACTCAAAACTCAACAATAGATGGAAGAGTACCATCTTTTTATAATCCAGTAATTCCAAAAGGCTTTAGAGCTATAACAAGTAATGAAGACTCAACAATAGATGCTAATGCTATATGGGGACAATTAAATTCATATTTATATGGTTTGGTTATAGAAGATAGCAACAAAAATCAATTTGTATGGATTCCAGTAGAGAATATGGACTTGTTTAAAACTACAGATTGGCAGAAAAATGAAGCTAGAAATACTATAGATTCAACATATGTAGAACCTAATAAAACTATACAAGAAGATTATTACAAAATGTATTATAAAGTAAAAAAATATGGTGGATTTTATGTAGGTAGATACGAAACAGGAGATGCTGATGAGCAAAATACAAGAACAGAAGTAAAAAATTCAGATAATATAGGTATAAGAAAAAATTTAGTAGTTTACAATTATGTACCATTTAAATTATCAACAATAAATAAACGTGAAATAACAGGGTCAAATGAATTAGCTAAAAAGTTTGCTGAAAACAATTCATATGAAAATGTTACAACAACAGTAATATATGGAACACAATGGGATAGTATGTTAAGATTTATAAAAAGTGAGAAAAATAATGTAAATGATAGTGTTACATGGGGAAATTATCCTGTATCTGTGTTTAATTTTAAAGATATTAATGGAAATGAATTTATAAAAAGTAATACAGATGTGTATCTAATAAAGACAGGTTCTAGTGAACAAACTAAAACTAAAAACATATATGATATAGCAGGTAATGTTGCTGAATGGACAATGGAAACAACTAAAAATAATGTAAATATAGCAAGAGGAGGAGCTTTCAATTCAACAATAGCACAACTTGCAGCAGCTAGATATGCATATCAAAACAATACTGCAAGTAGTAATGTAGGATTTAGAATAAGTATGTATGTAGAATAAATACCCCAAAAGGTCCAGGTTATAATGGGGTAATAGATAATTTATTGAATAATTGTTACCCCATTATAACCTGGACCTTTTGGGGTAAAGACACTTCAAACGAAGTGTCTTTATTTTTACCTTATAATATTATACAAATTAATCCACCACTGCCTTCATTTACAATTCTTTCAAGAGTTTCTTGTAGTTTTTCTTGAGCATCTTCAGGCATTCTACAAAGCTTGTTTTGAAGCCCTTCGTTAACTAATTCGTGTAAGCTCTTGCCGAATATGTTCGATTCCCATATTTTTTGAGGATCTGATTCAAATTCAGAAAGAAGATAATTGACTAATTCTTCAGATTGTTTTTCACTTCCAACTATAGGAGATACTTCTGTTTCAATATCAGCTCTTATCATATGTATAGAAGGGGCTTTAGCTTTTAATTTTACTCCAAAGCGAGAGCCTTGTTTTACCATTTCAGGTTCGTCTAGTATAAGTTCTTCCATAGAAGGAGTTACAATACCATATCCTTTAGCTTTAACTTCTTCTAATGCATAGGAAATTTTATCATATTCTTTTTTAGTGTTAGCAAGAGTAGTAATTGTTGAAAATAAATCTCCCTCGTTTGAAATTTCAATTCCAGATATTTCTGTTAATACCTTGTAAAATAAATCATCCATTAATTGAACAGAAATATTTACATTTCCACTTCCTAGTAAAATCTCATCTACAATTGTTTTATTTATAATTTCTGTAGATTTTATTTTGGATAGACCAGTATCAATTTGTTTTAAAAGACGAACATCTTTAAAAGCATCTTTAATTTGAGAGTATAGTTCCTTTTTTAACCAATGTTCATAAGGTAAGCTATCTACCCAATGAGGAAAATTTAAGTTAATTCTTTCTATAGGAAATTCATATAAAATCTTGTCAAATATATTATTGATATCGTCTAAATTTAAAGTAGAACAGTCAGTAGGAATAACCGGAACACTATATTTTTCTTCTAATTTTCTTGCTAATTCTTTTGTATAGTCAGAATTACTCTCGGCAGAATTTAAAACTATAACAAATGGTTTATTTAAAGCTTTTAACTCATTTACAACTCTTGCTTCTGCTTCTATATAATCTTCTCTTGGAATATCAGTTATAGTTCCATCTGTTGTTACTAAAATACCAATTGTTGAATGTTCTTCAATTACTTTTTTTGTTCCAATTTCAGCTGCTTGTTCAAAAGGAATTTCATCTTCACTCCAAGGTGTTTTTACCATTCTAGGCATGTCATCTTCTAAATAGCCAATAGCATTATCAACTAAATATCCTACACAATCAACCATTCGAGCTTTTAATTTAATATTTTCACCTAAAACAATTTCTACAGCTTCATTTGGAATAAACTTAGGTTCTGTAGTCATAATAGTTCTTCCAGAAGCACTTTGTGGTAGTTCATCTAGAGCTCTTTCTCTTTTGTATTCATTATTAATATTGGGAATTACTAAAAGGTCCATAAAGCGTTTTATAAATGTAGATTTTCCAGTTCTAACGGGTCCAACGACACCAACATAGATATCTCCATCTGTACGTTTCGCTATATCTTGATATACTGTTAAATTATCTTCCATGAATATAGATACCTCCTTAAAAATGTTTGTACTAATAAACTTGTTTAATTAATGTATATTTGAATAAATAAAAAGATATGACTAAATTGATAAAATAATTGAACAAAATTAATAAATGTGTTAATATGATATAGAAAAAGGAGAATTGTATGGAAAATTATGAAAATATAAAAGAACTATTGGAAGAATATTTAAATAATGAAAATAAAAATGAAGATATTAATATAGAGAATTTACCATATACAGATGAAAATAAATTAGAAGAAAATGAAAAGCAATATTATATTAAAATCGGAGAAAAAATTATATCAGAGGGAAAATATGCAGTTGTAACTATGGCTGGAGGACAACGGAACTAGACTAGGTCATAAAGGACCAAAGGGAACTTTTTTAGTAAATATAAAACCACGTCCAAAATATTTATTTGAAATATTAGCAGATGTTTTAAAAAATGCAAATAAAAAATATAAAACTGTTATACCATGGTATATAATGACTAGTGAAGAAAACAATGAAGAAACTATATCTTTCTTTGTAAAAAATAATTATTTCGATTACCCACAAGAAAGTATAAAATTTTTTAAACAGGGAGAAATGCCATTAATAGGAAAAGATGGAGAAATGCTATTAGATGAGAATGAAAATGTGAAATTTGCGTCTAATGGTAATGGAAGCATTTACAAGTCAATGTTAGATAGAAAAATATTAAACGATATGAAATCTAAAAATGTAGAATGGATTTATATATGTTCAGTTGATAATATTTTATTGAAAATGGTAGAACCTTTACTGTTAGGCTTAACTGTAGCACAAAATAGTCAGATAGCTTCAAAAACAATAGCCAAAAGAAGTCCTGAAGAGAGAGTAGGCGTATTTTGTAAGAAAAACGGAAAAATATCTGTTATAGAATATACAGAAATACCAAAAGAATTAGCTAACATGAGAAATAGTGATGGAGAACTAGCTTTAGGAGAATCGCATATAATGTGTAATTTATTTTCAATAAATGCATTAGAAAAAATTGCTAGTAAAACTTTACCATATCATGTAGCTATAAAAAAAGTAGAGTGTTATAAAGATGGAAAATTACTTGAACCTACTGAACCAAATGCCTATAAATTTGAACAATTCATTTTTGATGGTTTTAACTTTTTTGACCAGATAACTTTATTAAGAGGAAAGAGAGAGGAAAATTTTGCGCCAATAAAAAATAGTAAAGGAGAGGATAGTCCTCAAACGGCGATAGAACTATATAATAAAAATCACAATTAGGTATTATTCCTAATTGTGATTTTTTGTTACATTTGTTGTTCACCAGGTAAGAAGTAATCAACAACACCGTATATTAAAGCACCAACAATAGCTGCCATCCAAGAAATTGTGTATCCTGCTACAAAATATTGAGTTACATATAAAACTATAGCAGAAAGTACAAAACCAACAAAACCTTTTCCGAATGAACTAGCATGAAGTCCAGTAAATTTTACAATTAAATAATCTATTACAGTAAGAACTATAGCAGAAATAGCTAATGTCCAAAAGTTAGCAATATGAAAACCAGGTGTAAAAAATGCTGTAATTGCAAGAACAATTGCTGCAGTTACAAGTCTACCTGCAATTTGCCAAACTGTGCTAGTTGTATTTCTTGATTGACTACGAGTTTGATTTTCTGACATAACAAAAACCTCCTTATTAAAAAATTTGCAAAATTATTGCAATTTATATGGTTTTATAGTTTTATTATTGACATCTTTTTTTAAAATATACAATGAATGAATAATAAATAAAAAGATGGTAAAAAATAAAAACAAAATAAAAAATGAAAATAGAGGAAAAATTAATGTTATTAACGTTTATTAGAACAATTATATTATATATAATTGTATTAATTGTTATGAGATTTATGGGAAAAAGAGAAATTGGACAATTGCAACCATTTGAACTTGTAATATCAATTATGATAGCAGATTTAGCTACACTTCCTATGGCAGAACCGGGAATTCCGATAACTAATGGTATAATTCCGATTTTAGGTCTTTTAGTTATGCATTTAACAATTTCTGTTTTAAATTTAAAAAATGTCAAGATTAGAGAAATTATTTGTGGCAAACCTTCTATTTTAATATATAGAGGAAGAATAAATGAAAAAAATATGAGAAAAGAGAGATTTACAATAAATGAATTAGAAGAAAGGCTAAGAGGAAATAATGTTTTTAATATAGGTGATGTAGAATATGCAATTTTAGAAACAAGTGGTCAAATTACAGTAATTCAAAAACCAAATAAAAGAAATTCTATTCCCGAAGATTTTGGAATTATGCCTGAATACGAAGGAATTGCTTACGATTTAGTCGTAGATGGAAAAGTTATGAAACAAAATTTAGAAAAATTAGATAAAGACTATAATTGGCTAGTAAAACAAATAAGCGCTTTTGGAATAAAACCAGAAGAAGCTTTAATTGCAACAATTGATGGAAAAGGAAATTTTTTCTGCCAAGAAAAAGGAGGAAGAAAAAATAATGCGTAAAGAATTAATCATTTGTATTATAGTTATAATATTTGTTATAGTGGCTAATATTTTTACTCAAGGATATACAAGAAAAACAATAGAGGATTTAGTAGGAAAACTACAAGAGTTAAGACAGAAACTGTTAGAAGACAATATAGATAAAAACAAGATTGAAGATGAAATGAAAAATATAATGAGTGCGTGGGCTAATTATTTTAATAAATTAGCATATTTTATAGAACATGACGAATTGGAAAAAGCAGAGACGGAACTTACAACTTTAAAAGCTAATATAGAAATACAAGAATATGAAGAAGGAGTGTTAGATGTAGATAAAGCTATATTTATATTAAATCATATTAAAGAAAAATTTAGAATTGAAATAAAGAATATATTTTAAAACAAAAAAGGGACTGTAAAAAAAGTCCCTTTTTTAAACTAATATTAATAAACATAAGAAAATATATGCATATTTATATAATTTATGTTTAGCTAAAAACGAATTGTAAAAATTAAATGATTCTTGAAGAGCGCTGTATTTATCTACAAATGTAATAACAAAAGATTCAGGATATTTAGGAAGTTTTAAAGTAACTGGCCACATGTGTTTTACAATTATATCTCTTTCTTTATCTGTTAAATCAAATAAAGAAGAAGCATTTTTTAATGCAGTTTTTGGATGTGTAAAAGCATGCATATCAAAAAGTTTTTTAGATTTACTGCTATGTCTCCAATCATAAAGGAACAAATCATGTATCATTCCACCACGTGCGGCAGCTTTGTAGTCTAATCCTAATTTTTTACATATTTTATAACTTATAAAAGCTACATTAAAACAATGTTCAAATGTAGATGTTTGATAGTGCTGTCTGTAATTTTTCATTTCTTGTACAGTTTTATTAGATATTAAATCTTGTACAAGAAATGAAAATTCAGTATATTGATTTATATTAGTTTTTTCAATAGTTGAATTCATAAAAACTCCTTAAAAAATTCTTTTGTATTTATATATATTCTATAAATTTATAATTGTTACCTATCTAAAACTAATTATAGCACAATAATTTTGAATATAAAAGTAGTTAATTAAAATTTAAGAAATAGATTTAAACTTTTTTATATTTTCTATTAAACTTTTTTTACAATTATCACTTAAAGGAACTAAAGGTAAACGTGGAATACCAAAATTAAAACCATATAAATTTAAAGCTTCCTTTATAGGAATAGGATTAACTTCAGCAAATAAAGAATTAATCAAGTCTAAAGCATGAAGTTGATATTCTAAAGCTTTATTAATGTTACCTTTTAAATAATTTTCTACTAATTCATGAGTAAAATTAGGTTCAATATTTGATAGAACAGAAATTACACCAATACCACCTAGAGATAAAACAGGAACAATTTGATCATCATTACCAGAATATATGTTTAAATTTTGACCACAAAGAGAAGCAATTTTAGATACTTGAGAAATGTCACCAGATGCTTCTTTTATTGCAACAATGTTTTCTATTTCTGATAACTTTAGACAAGTCTGAGGTAAAATGTTTACACCGGTTCTACTTGGAACATTATATAAAATTATAGGAATTTTAATATTACTTGCAATGCTTTTATAATGAGAAATTAAACCTTCTTGAGTGGTTTTGTTGTAATAAGGAGTTACAACTAATACACCATCAGCACCAACATATTCAGCATATTTAGAAAGCTCAATGGCGGAATTTGTATTGTTTGAACCTGTACCTGCTATTACTGGAATACGTTTGTTTACAATATCAACAACAAATTTTATAGTCTGTTTTTTTTCTTCTAAACTCATAGTAGCACTTTCACCAGTTGTACCACAAACAATGATAGCGTCTACTTTTTCATTAATTTGAAAATCAATTAATCTTTTTAATTCTTCAAAATTTACACCATCATTAGTAAATGGAGTTGCAATTGCTGTACCACAACCTTTAAATAATATTTTTTTCATTAAATCATCCTTTCTAAAATTTGTATAGCATTAGTTGCTGCTCCTTTTCGAATGTTATCTGCTACTACCCATAAATTAACGCCAGAACTTATAGAAAAATCTCTTCTAATTCTACCAACAAAAACTTCATTATTATTTGTAGAATTAATAGCCATAGGATAAATATTAGACTTAGAATCGTTTTGAACAATTATACCAGGGCTATTTTTTAAAGTATTAATTAAATCGTTTAAATCAAACTCTTTTTCAAATTCCACATTTATAGATTCACTATGTGAATTAAATACAGGAACTCTAACAGTTGTAGCAGTTACATTTAAATCAGGATTTTTTAAAATTTTTCTTGTTTCATTAATCATTTTTTCTTCTTCTTTTGTATAACCATTATCTAAAAACACATCAATATGAGGTAAACAGTTGCTAAAAATAGGATGTGGGAATTTATTTAAAGAATAATCTTCGTTTGTAGAAAAAGCATTAATACCATTTTCTAAATCTAATATTCCTTTAGAACCAGCACCAGAGACTGCTTGATAAGTAGAATAAACAATTCTTTTTATATTATATTTATCATCTAATGGTTTCAATGCAACAACAGCTTGAATAGTAGAACAATTAGGGTTTGCTATTATACCTTTATTAGCTTTTATATCTTCAGAATTTACCTCTGGAACAATAAGAGGAACATCACAATCCATACGAAAAGCACTACTATTATCTATTACAACACACCCATTTTTTACTGCAATAGGAGCAAATTTTTTCGCAACACTTGTACCAGCAGAGAAGATTGCAAAATCAAAACCTTCACAAAAAGAGTCTTCGGTTAATTCTTGTATAGTATAATTTTCTTTCATAAAACTAATTTGTTTTCCAACAGATTTGCTAGAAGCAAAAAGAACATATTTTGAAATAGGCAGATTTTTTTCTTCTAAAACTTTTAAAATACACCTTCCTACTACACCTGTAGCGCCTACAATAGCCAATTTATAATTTTTCATGTAAAAAACCTCACTTTATAAATAGTTATAAAAATATAATTATATTTTTATCATATTTGTATTATATGATATAGGATAATAAAAAGAACTTTTGAGTTATAACGTATAAATAAAAAATAAATAGGTAATAAGACTTTAAAAAAGCTAAACTACATGATAAAATAAAAAGCAGATAAATAATAAAATATGTGGGTGAAAAAATGCAAAAATTAGAAAATGAAGTTCAATTTATAAAAGGTGTAGGACCAACAAGAGCACAATTACTTCAAAAGCTAGGAATATATACGTTAGAAGATCTAATTACATATTATCCAAGAGATTACGAAGATAGAAGCAAACCAAAAATGATTGCTTCTCTTCAAGATGGAGAAGAAACTTTAATAGAAGCAATGGTTGTTTCAAAAATGAATGAGCAAAGAATAAGAAAAAATATGACCATTTATAAATTAATTGTAAGAGATGAAACAGGAACATGTATATTAACATGGTTTAATCAAAAGTATTTAAAAAATAAATTTGTATTAGGTCAAAAATATAAGTTTTACGGAAAAGTAAGCATAAAATACGGAAGAATTGAAATGAACTCACCTGTGTATGATGCAGATAATACTAATAAAAATACAGGAAAGATAATACCATTGTATCCTTTAACCTTTGGACTTTATCAAAATACAATAAGACAAGTAATGGAAAATGCAATAGAAATAGTAGAAAAAGAAGATATATTGAAAGAAACTTTACCACAATATATACTTGAACAATATCACTTGGAAGATATAAAAAAAGCAACAAAACAAATTCATTTTCCAGATAATTTTAAGGAATTTGAAGAAGCTAGAAAACGTTTAGTGTTTGAAGAATTGCTTACTATGCAATTAGCATTAATGAGCCTAAAGAATAAATATACAAAAGAAGAAAAAGGAATAACTTTTGATAAGAATGTGAAAATGTCAGATGTAATAAACGAACTTCCTTTTAGGCTAACAAAAGCACAATTAAGAGTTTTAGAAGAAATAGATAATGATATGGAAAACTCAAAGCCAATGAATAGATTATTACAAGGAGATGTTGGCTCTGGAAAAACAGTAGTTGCAATGATTGCAAGTTATAAAACTGTGAAATGTGGATATCAAGTAGCAATTATGGCGCCAACTGCAATACTTGCTAGCCAGCATTTAGAATCTTTTAATAAAATATTAGAAAAATTTGGAATAAAAAGCGAGTTACTTATAGGAAGTGTTACTAAAAAGAAAAAAGAAGAAATATTACAAAAGTTAGAAAACGGAGAAATTGATATTTTGATAGGTACTCACGCATTATTAGAAGAAAATGTAGTATTTAAAAATTTGGGACTAGTAGTAACAGACGAACAACACAGATTTGGAGTAAGGCAAAGAGGAATAATAGTAAATAAAGGAAAAAATCCAGATGTACTAGTAATGACAGCAACACCAATTCCTAGAACATTAGCCCTTATTTTATATGGAGATTTGGATATTTCTATAATAGATGAATTACCACCAAATCGTAAAAAAATAGATACTTTTGCAGTAACAAAATCTATGGAACAAAGAGTAAATAATTTTATAAAAAAACAAGTAGATGAAGGTAGACAAGCATATATAGTATGTCCGTTAGTAGAAGAAAATGAAGAAATAAATGCAAAAGCAGTATTGGAATTATTTGAAAATTATAAACAAGATGTATTTCCAAAATATAGAGTAGAATATTTACATGGAAAAATGAGACCAAAAGAAAAAGATGCTATAATGCAAGAATTTAAAGAAGGAAAAATAAACATATTAATATCTACAACAGTAATAGAAGTTGGAGTAGATGTTCCAAATGCGAGTATTATGGTTATAGAAAATGCAGAAAGATTTGGTCTTGCACAATTACATCAATTAAGAGGAAGAGTTGGAAGAGGAGAGTATAAATCATATTGTATATTAAAATATCAAGGAAAATCAGAAATTATAAAGAAAAGAATGCAAACAATGCAAGATACTAATGATGGATTTAAAATAGCAGAAAAAGATTTAGAATTAAGAGGAAGCGGAGAATTTTTTGGAACAAAACAACATGGTCTACCAGAATTTAAAATAGCAAATCTATTTGAAGATATGCAAACATTAAAATTAGTGCAAAGCTTATCTATAAAAATAGAACAAGAAGATCCAAAGTTAGAATTAGAAAAAAATAGATTATTAAAAGAATTAATCAATAAAAAAATAAAAAATCGTATAGAAATATAAATCAAAAATATTGACATTTACATAAAAACATAATAATATATTAATGAAAAAATATGAAAAGGAGAATGGTTTTATGCATACACAAATGCTAACATCAAAATATGGAGCAGAATTAGTTAGTTTCAAAATAGATGGACAAGAAAAAGTACACCAAGGACAAGATTGTGTTGATATAAATGGAAGAGTATACTGGAAAAGACATTGGCCAGTATTATTTCCTACTGTTGGAAAATGCAAAAAAAACCAAACAATAATAAATGGTAAAACATATGAAATACAACAACATGGTTTCGTAAGAGATATGGAATTTGAACCTATTACAAAATTGGATAATTTTCATTCATATGTATTAAAAAGTAATAAAAGGTTACTAGAAAAATATCCTTATGAATTTTCATTATATGTTACATATAGATTAGATGAAAATAGATTAACTACAATATATAAAGTTATAAATGACGGAGATGTAGATATGCCATTTGGCATAGGAGGACATCCAGCTTTTAAAATAGATGAAAAAGCATTAGAAAATGGAGAATATTACTTACAATTTGAAGAAGATGAAGAAAAAATACATTTCTTATATTTAGTAGATGGTTTAATAGGAACAGAATATGCTAAAAATATATTAAAAGATAAAAGAATATTGCCAATAAATGACCAAACATTTAAAAATGATGCAGTTATAATGAAAGGAATACAATCTCATAAAGTTAGTTTAATGAGAAAAGAACAAAAAGTATTAACTATGGAATTTACAGGTTTTCCATATCTTGCTATATGGTCTAAACCTAAGGCACCATTTTTATGTATAGAACCTTGGATGACTACTGCAGATAGTGTAAACGGCTCAGGTGTATTTAGACAAAAAACAGATATATTATTATTGGCACCAAAAAAAGAATTTGAATGTAAATACACTGTAGAATTTTTTTAAAAAGGATGTAAAATAATGAAAGAAATATGTATATTAATTGGAATAATATTAATTATGATAGGCGTAATAATGATATATGATGCAAGGAAATTGACTAGAAAATGGTTTCGGATTTAATGATCAAAATGAAGGCTCAAAGTGGTTTAAAATAGGAGGATTTATATTAGCTATTATAGGAGTTATAATAATAATGTTAGAATTTTAAAATTTTATATATTGAATAATTAAGAGTTTCTACCCAATTTGTTAAGTAGAAATTCTTTTTTGTTTTTTTAAGTTAAAAAATAGATTTTATAGAAACAATGTGATATACTAGAAAAAAATATTACAGGAGGACAAAATAAGTGATAAAACAAACAAAAGAAGAGCAACAATTAATTGAAGAAAAATTAAAAATAGTAGGATTAAATTTAGAAAAAATACCAAAAATATTTGAAAATACAAATATAGTAAAATATAGAACAAAAAAAGAATGTAGCGATTCAGAATATAAAATATATAGATTTGTAGATATAAATGACATAGAAATTTATATTACACCAACAACAAGACTGGAGGATGTTACAAAAAAATATAAATTAGCAAAACCATTGTTATGTTATTTAGAACCAGAAAATGAAGAAAATATAGAAGAGTATATAGAGCTTTTAAATATGGTAAAAGAATTAGATATAGAAAAATTAAAAGAAATTGAAAATGAACAAAAAGAATTTAGAAAACAAATACCATATGGTGTAAAATATAGAGATAATTTTATGTGGGATATATATTATTCTGAAATAGAAGATAAATATTTTATGATGTTTCCTTCAAAAGAAACTCAAGTGGAAACATTATTTTATTTAATAAAAGAAAAAATAAAATTACAGAAAAATAAAAAAACAGAGAAAATATATATACCTATAAATCAAGAAGAATATTCAAGTCAAATATTAAAAAAATCAGAAATAGCAGATTTAGAAAATTACTTATGGTACTTCACAGGTAGATGGCCAGTAACATATGAAGTTAAAGACGAAGAAGGTAAAAATACAATACAGATAGTAGGCAAAACACAGGTATATGAAAAAATAAAAAGTAATTACAAATATATTTTTACAACTAAAGAAGAAGCACAAAAAGAATTTAAACTAATAAAGGCACTTTTTATATTACAATCAAATTTAGAACAAAATTATAACTTTAATACAGTTATTAATGAAAAAGGTTCTTTAGATTTTTGTTTTAATAGAAATTTAATAACTTATGAAAGATTACCAGAATTTATAAATAATGAAATTATAAAAAATAAACAGAAATTAAAATACGTATATGGACAAGATTTACTTGAACAAGAAAAATTATTTTTACTAGAAGAGAGTGTGGAAAGACAAAAAGAAGAATATGCAAATAAAGAAAAGAAAATAGTAACATTTCTAGAATGCAAAAAAACTTTTTTTGGAAGAGTAAGTTATTACTTTAAAAGTAGAAAAACTAAAAAAGTTAAACCAGATGTACAAAATCAGAAAAAAGAAACTATAAAAAAAGAAGAAAATGTTGAATTAGAAATAGAAGAAAAGGAATCATATACAATAGAAGATTTATTAAAAATATGCAATATATTAGATGAAAAAGAAAAACAGTATAAAAATAGACAAATGGATATAAAAGCATTAGAACTAAAAAAAGAAAATTTGGAGAGAAAAATAAAAAATGCTACACTATATATTAATGAGATAGAAAATCATAAAAAAAGCATATTTGAATTTTGGAAATTTACAAATAGAGATGAGGTATCTTTATTACAAGAAGGAGAAAAAGTAGAAAAAGAACAAAGTAAAAACAAAATTAAGAAAACATTTTCATATGAAGAAGATATAGAAGACTTTTCTAAAAAAATAGATGAAAAACAAAGAAATGTATTATTACCAAAAGAAATGGATAGTATTTTTGCAATAAGTAAAGACATAGAAACATTTAATATATTATCAAAAGAAAAAATATTGAAAAAAGATGAAAAGCAAATAGAAAATAAACTAAAAGAGATAAAAAAACAATATGAAGCAGACTTTGAAAAAATAAAAGAAAAGGATTTTGATATATTTGGAAATGTTGTAGAAGACAAAACAAAAATAAAAATACTTAATAATAAAAAACATAGAGAAATAGAAAAAGATGTTTATAATATATTAAACATTCATGTAGATACTACAATAGAAGAATATAAAGAAATAATAAAACATTATTTAATTCTGTTAAAAGATGCTTATAAAAAGGTAGGAGCACCTACAGATTTTAGCATTTATAAAATATCTTATAAAGAAGAAAAACAAAATCAGTATGAAATATTTGATATGAATGAAAATGAAGTTCTTAATAATATAGACTTATCTCAAGATGAAATTATTCTAAATAAAATTAATATAAAAGAAAAAATGCCAATAATATTTTATACAAATATTATGTACTATGATAATAATAACCAAACCTTACCATTAGGAATGGATGTAAGTACAAAGGCTTTACTAGATTTGAAATTATATGATACAAAATTAGTCTCAAGAAAAGACTTTAACATAAACTTTTTAGAAAATGAATATACCAATAAAGTAAAAACAATAAAACTTTATGAGTATGATATAGAAGAAAGGAAATAAGTATGATAAAAAGAGTAATTACAATTGTATTAGATGGATTTGGAGTAGGAGAATCGCCAGATGCATATGTTTATAAAGATGAAGGAAGCAATACTATTGCAGGAATATATAATAATACAAAATTAAATTTACCTAATATGAAAAAAATGGGGCTATTTAATATAGAAAAAATAGGAATAGAAAATAAAGAGGAAAATCCAATAGGGGCATATGGAAAAGCACAAGAACAATCAGTAGGGAAAAATAGTCCGGTAGGGCATTGGGAAATATCAGGACATATTACAAATCCTGGATTTAAAACATATCCACAGGCATTTCCAAAAGAAATGATAGAAGAATTTATACAAAAAACAGGAGTAAAAGGAATACTATGTAATGAAGTAGGATCAGGAACAGAAATATTAAAACGCTTTGGCGAAGAACACATGAAAACAGGATATCCAATAGTTTATACATCTGCAGATAGTGTATTTCAAATAGCTGCACATGAAGATATAATTCCAGTAGAAAAATTATATGAAATATGTAAAATAGCAAGAAAAATGCTAGATAAGAAAGAATATAATGTAGGAACAGTAATAGCAAGACCTTTTATAGGTACTTGTACAGAAAACTTTACAAGAACATATAACAGAAAAGATTTTGAATCAAATACATTTGGAAGAACAATGCTAGATGTTATATCAGAAAATGGAAAAGAAGTTATAGCAATAGGAAAAATAGAAGACTTGTTTTCTGGACGTGGAATAACAAAAGCAATTCACACAAATGGAAATGCAGATGGAATAGAAAAGACAATAGAAGAAATCAAAAATGATACAGAAGGATTAATTTTCACAAACTTAGTAGATTTTGACATGCTATATGGACATAGAAATAATATAGAAGGATATGCAAAAGCGTTAGAATATTTTGACAGCAAACTTCCTACTATAATAGAAAATATGAAAGACACGGATATGCTAATAATAACAGCAGACCACGGAAATGACCCATCAACACCAAGTACAGACCATTCAAGGGAATATATTCCTATTGTAATATATGGAAAACAAATAAAACAAAACGTAAATATAGAAACAAGAAAAACTTATGCAGACATAGGTGCAACAATACTAGATATTTTACAAATGCCAAAGTTAGGCGTTGGTGAAAGCTTTAAAAATGAAATAGTGAAGTAAAAATATAAAATATAACACTATATAATCCAACAAATGAAATTTATTCATTAACAAAAAGAGATATTATAATAAAAAATAAGAATTTCTACATAGTATAAACTATTAGAGATTCTTATTTTTTATTCTAGGAAAGAAAAAGCAGGCGAAATACAGCAATATAATTATAATTTTTAAGAAAAGTAAAAAATAAAATAAAAAATAAAATAAAAAGTGTTGACAAACAAAATAAAAGGTGTTAATATAAGTAACAGCTTCTGAAAAAGAGCTATGGAAAAAGCATAAAAAAGTACTTCACTTTTTTTATTTTTTTGACTAAAATACCAGTAAAAGATGAAGAAGGAAATTTACTAAAAAAATAATTAAAAAAAATATAAAAAAGTGTTGACATTAAATACACATTTATGCTAAAATAAAAATTGTCTTCGGACACACAACATTGAGTTACTAAGAGTACATTGAAAAGTAAACAATAAACAAACCTTTGAA
>ULWF01022059.1_pt1 | contig 15688 bp, 13 predicted proteins | sample 1960081 | NCBI WGS metagenome assembly ULWF01 (sample SAMEA4835805, study PRJEB28245) | human gut metagenome | biome: gut microbiome; material: fecal sample | place: Denmark | collected 2008
CCGCAACAGGCATTATTTGCGGGGCGTTCATGGTGGCGCTTGCGTTCATTGGAAACATTTTCGTTGCCCTTTGGAACTTGGTTGTAGATGTATTCGTGCTTATTTACAACTTGGTTGCCGAAGTCGCAAACTTTATCGGAAACGTGTTCACCGATCCGATAGGTGCGGTTTGCCGCCTGTTCTTTGGCTTGGCTGATACGGTGCTGGGCATTTTACAGGCGCTTGCTTCCGCTATTGATGCGATTTTCGGTTCAAATTTGTCGGGTGCAGTTCAGGGCTGGCGTGATTCGCTTGGCGGCTGGGTTGATGAAACATTCGGCAAGGGCGATGAAATCATGGCGAAAATGAACGCCGATGATATGAAGCTGGGGCGGTTTGAATACGGTGCGGCTTGGGATGCCGGATATAATTTCGGCGAAGGGATTGATGAAAGCATTGCGAATTTCGATCCTTCTTCCCTGTTTGATACCAACGTCCCCGGCGCTGACGATTACACAAATCTTGCCGATTACGGTTCAGGAATGGATTTAGGCGGCATTGGAAGCGGGGTTGATGATATAGCGGGCAATACCGGGGCAATCGCTGACAGCATGGATATTACGGAAGAAGATTTGAAATACTTGCGTGATATTGCAGAGCAGGAAGCGGTCAATCGGTTCACAACCGCTGAAATCACGATTGAACAGACGAACAACAATAACATTTCGTCCAACATGGATTTGGACGGCGTTGTTTCCGGCTTGACGGATGCCGTCAATGAAGCCGTGGACAGTATAACGGAAGGGGTGCATGATTAAATGGCAAGAAAAAGCGGATATGATTTCTACTTGGACAAATGCCTTCTTCCCATTGCCCCGAAGAAGTTAGAAATCAAAATAAACAACGCAAACGACACGATCACCCTGATAAACGAAGGGGAAATCAATCTTTTGAAAACCGCTGAACTGACGGATATTGATTTTGAATGTATGCTTCCGAATGTTCAGTACCCTTTCGCAACCTACAACGAGGGATTCAAAAATTCAAAGTATTTTTTAGACTACTTTGAAAAGTTGAAAACAAGCAAGAAACCGTTTCAGTTCATTGTTTCAAGGGCTTTTCCAACCGGGAAAGCCCTGTTTTCAACGAATATCAAGGTATCATTGGAAGATTACAAAATCACGGAACAGGCAACAGATGGCTTTGATGTAACAGTCAAGGTATCATTGAAGCAGTACCGGGATTATGGCACAAAGACCGTGAATATTAAAATTTCACAGTCGAAACCAAAAGCAACCGTTGAAAAACCACGGGCAGGAACACCGCCCGCTTCAAAGAGTTACAAAACGGGCGATATTGTGAACTTCCACGGGGGAACGCATTATTACAGTTCGTACAGCGGCGCAAAGGGATATTCCGCACGGGCTGGAAAGGCGAAAATAACCCTTGATCCGAATTGTGCGGGCAATGGCGGCGCTCACCCGTGGCACTTGATCCACACCGATTCATCGTCCAACGTGTACGGTTGGGTTGACAACGGAACATTTGACTGAAAGGGGGTGCAGCGTTTTGAATGTTGAACTTTTAATTGCGAACGAAAGCGGTTCAAAGGTATTTCAGCCCATTTTGGAAGAAGGGGTTGAATGGTCAACGGAGCGGCGCAGCACCCCCGGAAAGTTGACCTTCAAGGTTGTCAAGGATGATGTTCTTGACTTTTCGGAAGGTTCAGCGGTTCGGATGCGTGTTGACGGGAAGAACGTGTTTTTCGGGTTCGTGTTCAGCAAAAAGCGGGACAAGGATCAGATTATCAGCGTTACCGCCTACGATCAATTACGATACCTGAACAACAAAGACACCTACGTTTACGAAAACAAAACCGCTTCACAGCTTATAAAAATGTTGGCGGCTGACTTTTCTCTGAATTTGGGAACAATCGAAGATACCGGGTTCGTGATTGCTTCACGGGTTGAAGATAATACTTCCCTTTTCGATATGATTGAAAATGCCCTTGATCTGACGTTGCAGAACAGCAAAGAAATGTTTGTTCTGTATGACGATTTCGGGAAGCTGACCTTAAAAAACATTTCTTCAATGTATGTCGGCGAACCGGGGGCGTATTTGATGATTGACGAAGAAACCGGGGAAGATTTTGAATACACTTCCAGCATTGACAGCGACACTTACAACAAAGTGAAGCTGACTTATGACAATGACGAAACCGGGAAACGGGAAGTTTATATTTCGCAGGACAGTTCCAACATAAACAAATGGGGTGTGTTGCAGTTCTACGATACACTCTCAAAGGGAGAAAACGGGGCGGCGAAAGCCGATGCCCTTCTTTCCCTGTATAACAAAAAGACCCGCAACCTTACAATCAAAAAGGCGCTTGGCGATGTACGGGTGCGGGCGGGCAGCATGGTTGTTATAAATTTAGCTTTGGGTGATATGAACCTGAAAAACTTTATGTTGGTTGAAAAGGTTACGCACACCTTCAAGCTGGATGAACATTTTATGGAATTGACAGTTAGAGGGGGTGAATTCGTTGCCTGATGCGGTCGGATTGGTAAAGACGATAAAAAGAGCCGCCACGGATGCGGTAAAGGCTGAAAAGCCTGTTGAAGTGTGTTTCGGGAAGGTAACGAGTACAAGCCCGCTTCAAATTTTGGTCGAACAGAAAATGACGTTGGGGAAAGCGCAGCTTGTTCTTTCCCGAAATGTCACGGACTTCAAAACCAAAATTTCAGCCGGGAACATTCAAAGTTACTATTACACGGGGGGAACGCCGCCCGATGCACCAACCGCCCCCGTTTCCCCGCCCCACGTTCACGCCGTGGGCAAGATCGAAATCACCGTTTACAATGGGTTGGTTGTCGGTGATGAAGTGATCCTGATCCGGCAACAGGGCGGGCAGAAATACGTTGTTATGGATAGGATCGGAACATGATACCTTCAAACACGGGATTTCTTGAACAGGATTTTGAACTTGAAAGACAACCAACCTACACCCACAAAATGAACCTTGAAGCGAACCTGATCCGGGGATATACGGACGGACAGGAAGCAATGAAACAGGCAATTTACAAAATTCTACTTACAGAGCGGTTCAAGTACGTTATGTATAGTTGGAATTACGGAATTGAATTGCTTGATTTGTTCGGGATGCCCGTTTCGTATGTTTGCCCCGAACTGGAACGGCGCATTACGGAAGCCCTGACGTGGGACGATAGAATTGAAAGCGTGGATAATTTTGAATTCGATCTTTCAAAAAAGGGCGTGGTTCATGTTTCATTTACGGCGCATACGATTTTCGGGGACGTTGAAGCGGAAAGAGAGGTGAACTTTTAATGTATGAAGTAACATACAGGGAAATTCTTGAACGGATGTTGAACCGGGTATCAGACAAGTTCGACAAACGGGAAGGTTCGGTTATATTCGACACCCATTCACCGACAGCCCTTGAACTTGAAATTCTGTACGTTGAATTGAACAGAATGATTGCGGAAGGGTACGGCGATACCGCTTCACGGGAATATCTGATCTTACGGTGCAAGGAAAGGGGTATCATTCCATACCCCGCTACATACGCCGTTTTGAAAGGCACGTTCACCCCGGCAACGGTTGACGTTATCGGAAAGCGGTTCAATTTGGGTTCATTGAACTACATTGTAACGGAAAAAATCGCCGATGGCGAATACCGGGTACAATGCGAAACCCCCGGCACGGTCGGAAATCAGTATTTCGGGCAGCTTATCCCGATTGAATACGTTGAAGGACTGGAAACCGCCACGCTGACGGAAGTTCTTATTCCCGGCGAAGATGAAGAAGATACGGAAGATTTGCGAACCCGTTATTTCAATTCGTTCGATGAAAAGGCGTTCGGCGGCAATGTCCGGGATTATATCGAAAAAACGAACGCTATTCCGGGCGTTGGAAGTACGAAGGTAACAAGGGTTTGGAACGGCGATATTCGCCCCGCCGATATGATCCCGAATGAAATTGTGAATGAATGGTATGAAGGGATTATTGGAACGGTCAATCCCACGGTGAAAGCATGGCTTGAAATCGTGTATTCGGCAGCAAAGGCGAAGAAATTGACCGTTGGGGGAACGGTGCTGTTGACGATCCTGAATTCTGAATACGGCGTTCCAACCCCTGAACTGATCCAAACGGTGCAGACGGCGATTGACCCCGAACAAAACGCCGGGGAAGGTTACGGGCTTGCGCCGATTGGACACGTTGTAACGGTGAAGCCCGCCGATGCCGTCACAATTAACGTGAAAACCACAATCACCTTTGATGTGGGGTACGGGTGGAACAACTTGCAATCTTCCATTGATGAAGCGATACAGGCATATTTGCTTGAATTGCGTAAAACGTGGGCAGATAACCCGTATTTGGTGGTTCGTGTTTCTCAAATCGAAACCCGGCTTTTGGCAATTTCGGGGATTGTGGATATTGAGAACACCCGGATCAATAACAAAACGGACAATCTGACACTTAGGAAATACGAAGTTCCGATTTATGGGGGTGCGGGCGCATGATAAGAGAAGTTGACCTTGTATCTTACCTTCCCCCATTCCTTGCAGACTTCAAAGAAACCGCCGTTACACTTGAAGCGGAAAACCCTGAATTCCGGCTTGTATGGGAAGGAACGGACAGGGTTTTGAAAAATGAGTTTATTGCAACGGCTGACGAATACGGAATTTCCCGATTTGAAAAGCTGTTGCACATTTTCCCTTCAAGTGAAGATACCCTTGAAAGCCGCCGTGCAAGGGTACAAATTCGGTGGTTCAGTTCCATTCCGTACACATGGCGGGTTTTCGTGGAACGCCTGATTGCGATTTGCGGCGAAAACAATTTCACCCTGAAAGCGCATTTTGTAGATGGCTATTTGGTGGAACTGGAAGTAAACCTTGAATTGTACGGGCAAATTGAAGAATTGGAACACCTGATTGAAACGATGTTCCCGTGCAATATCACCTTCACGGCGAAGAACAATATTCCGTGTGTTGCGAACGGCTTTGCTTTTTGGGCTGGCGGCGTTTGTTTTACGCACAGGTTCTTTATTACGAATGACGGGAAGATTGTTCAGACGATCAGCGGCGTTGCCCTTGTCGCTGGCGGGGTTGCAGATGCGGCGCTGTTGCCGCTTGTCACGAACGACAGCGAAGAACATTACAGTTCCAGCGGCGAAGCGCTGAATGGCGGCGCTGTTGTGGATGCAATGCGCTTCTTCACCACGAACGACAGCAAGGAAAGCGTATCGGTTGACGGTGCGGCTATTCCGGGCGGCGGTGTAGTAAATACCGCAAAAGTTGTTATAACAAATGACTTCAAAGAACAGTTCAATATAAACGGTCAAGGTTCGGTTGGTGCGGGTGTATTGTCAACGGAATTCTTTGAAGCAAACAATATTGACGAATAAGAAAGGATGAAAGACGATGGCAGAATTTTCAAAGTTGGTTATCACCGACAAAGGACAGGCGCTCATTGCAAAGATGATCGCCGGAACGGGTAACATTGAGTTTACCAAAATTGCAGCTTCTTCCCACACCTACACGGAAGGGCAGCTTCAAGCGCTGACGGCGCTTGCGGACGTGAAGCAAACAAGCCTGATTTCCAAAGTCACCCGCACGAACAATGTTGCGATTAAGGTTGAAACCGCCTTTACCAACACCGAACTGAAAGCGGGGTACTACATGAAAGCGCTTGGGCTTTATGCCCGTGATCCGCAGGAAGGGGAAATCCTGTACGCCGCAACCGTGGAAACTTCCGGGAACTGTTATATGCCGCCTTACAACGGGATCACCGTTTCCGGCGCTTACGTTACCCTTGTTACCACGGTGGGCAATGCCGAAAATGTTTCCCTGAAAGTCGATCAGGCGGCGGTTGCCACAATCGGCGATATTGAGGATTTGCAGCAGCAGATTTCCGATTTACAGGCGATTCTTGGCTATACTGACCCGGATATTGTCGGCGTGGAAGTTGACCTTGCGAACAAGAAATTCACCCGCCTTGCCGGAGCGGTGAACCGCACGGGCGGCAAGGGCTTTGATGATATTCATTGTTTCGGCGGTCGCAGACGTTGCAACGTGGCTGACGATGGCACGGTGAAAGCCTATCACGGCGGCGCTGGTTACAAAGAGGACGGCACGAACGGGCAGGTTATGGTTGAACAACCGAAGTTTTATTACAAGGTTGTTCCGCTGGTTACTGAAATTATCAACGAAGGGCAGAATCAGGGACACCATATCAGAAAAGCCCGTTACTACGTTTCCCCGCAGCCGAAAGCCGGGTTCAAGGTTCACCCCGCTTTTGTCGAAGATGGCAACGAAAATGATTTCATTTATCTTGCCGCTTTTGAAGGAAGTATTTATGACAATGACACCGAAACATATATCAAGGACGATGCTGTTACCGCTGATTTTGCCGCTGATAAACTTTCCAGCATTGCGAACGCAAAACCCGCTTCCGGCATTACGAACGCCCTGACAAGGGCGAACACCCGCAAGCTGGCAAACAACAGGGGCAAGGGCTGGGAACAGTCTTACGCCGCAACCGCCGCCGCTTCACAGCTTCTTATGCTGGTTGAATATGCGTCCTTCAATATGCAATCGAATATTGGCATGGGCGCTGTTTCAAAAGTTGACGATGGCGCTTCCAGCATGACGGAAAACACCGGGGGCAGCGCTTCTTTGGGTAACGCTTCCGGGGCGGTCAACAATTCCAACGAAGTTCAGATTGTTTCTTACAGAGGGGAAGAAAACTTTTGGGGCAACATTTGGACTTGGGTTGACGGCATGAACGAACAGAATCCCGCTGACTGGACGAACACCACGCCGGAACAGTTCGCCGGGCAGCATGGGCGGCTTTTCGTTGCGGATCATGGCTTTGCCGACGATAAGGGAACTGACCCCTACGTTGACACGGGCATTTGTCCCGTATATACAACGGGCGGTTATATTTCCGCTTTCGGTTATAGCGAAGAATTTGATTGGCTGTTCATTCCCACGGAAAACGCCGGAACAAGCGCCCTTCCCGTTTCAGATTATTTTTGGAACGCTTACAATAATTGGCGGGTTGCTATATTGGGCGGTAGATGGAGTGACGGCGCTAGTGCGGGGGCTTTCTATTGGTTTCTGAATGGTGCTTCCAGTCATCGTTATCGGGATATCGGCGGGCGGTTGGTGTATGTACCGTCCAAAAAGAGCGCCGCAGCGTAACGCCGTTCAAATCGCTTTGAATTAAAATTGAAATAGGTGTTCCGGGGAGTATTGTTGTTTCATCCGATGAACAACGAAAAGCAAAATAGAAACCATGAAAAAGGTTACTAAATTAGGCAGTAAATGGAATAACAGCGCTAATGCAGGAGCTTTCTATTGGAATCTGAATAATGCTTCCAGTAATCGTAATCGGAATATCAGCAGGCAGTTAGTAAATGCACGAAACACCCCGCCTTTTGCCGGGCGGGGTGTTTTATATATCTGTATTCCCGGACACCGTGCCACATGGCAAAACAACCTTTTCATGGGGCAACCCGTGGAAAGGTGGAAAAATAAACAGACTTGTATTGGTAGGTTTTGAAAGTTTACTTTCAATTCTCGAAGGTTCAGGTTAGTGCATACAAAAAGGAATCCGACACATGAAGCGAATAGGTAATCTGTATCAGCAAATTTGCAGTATGGATAACCTACGAAAAGCACACCTACACGCAAAGAAAGGAAAGGGCTGGTATGAGGAAGTAAAAGCGGTTGATGCGGACGTGGACGGTTATTTGCAGAAACTTCAAGATATGCTTGTCAACCACACATACCGCACATCGGAATATGAATCGTTCATCAAGAAAGAAAACGGCAAGGAACGTGAAATTTTCAAGTTACCGTATTTCCCGGATCGAATTTGTCAATGGGCAATCTTACAGGTGATTGAACCGTATATCTTACGGCATTTGACGGATCACACCTATTCGGCGATACCGAAGAAGGGAATTCATGCGGCACTTCACGATGTTCAAAAAGCTATGTGGACGGACGTTCCGAATTGTCAATACTGTTTGAAACTTGATGTTCGCAAATTCTATCCTTCCATAAACCACGATATTTTGAAAGCGAAGTTCAGGCGGCTTTTCAAAGACCCTGAATTGCTTTGGTTGTTGGATGAAATTATAGACAGTATTTCAACCGCAAAGATTGAGAATATGCGGGATATATGGTTGCTTGATGAAGATTATGATTCTGAAACGGGCATACCGATCGGGAACTACCTTTCCCAATATTGCGGAAATTTCTATCTTTCTTCATTCGATCATTGGTTGAAAGAAGAAAAGCGGGTGAAGTACGAATTCCGTTACATGGACGATATACTGATTTTCGGCAAATCGAAAGAAGAACTTCACAGGTTGCGCCGGGAGATTGATTTTTACTTCCGAACCGAATTGAAAGTTCAGATAAAACCGAATTGGCAAGTGTTCCCGTCTTATGTGCGGGGTATTGACTTTGTAGGTTATCGTGTTTTCCTGAATTACACCCTTTTGCGCAAAAGTTCTTGTATCAAGTTCAAGCGCAAGATGGTTGAAATCAGGAAGAAAACAGAGGGCGGGCAGCTTATGAACTATTCCGAATGGTGTTCCGTGAATTCTTATAAGGGATGGTTGAAGCATTGCGACAGTTACCGCCTACAAAACAAGTATGTTGCGCCTATTCAAAAGGATGTGGATAGGTATTACAACGAAATCATAAAACAAAGAAAGGTGGTCGTAAATCATGGTTGACTATGGGAAAGTTAGAAGCACCGTCAAGCCTGATCCGATTGTCATTGACGAATTCAGCGTGTGGGTTCACACCGATATTCAATCCGTTTCTGAAAACGTGGGAACGGAAAATGAATTTGTCGGGTACGAATTCAACATGAAGCAGTTCGACAAGGACGAATATATTCAGGCACAGGCAACGGCAAACGCCGAAACGAACAGGATCGTAAATATTATGCTGGGGGTGAATGAGTAATGAACAAGGAATATGTTGCCGCACAGGTAAACCGCTTCATTCAGATGCAAATTCAGGGGGCGAACCTTCCTGACACACAGGCGATGGAAGTTGCCGATCTTTACCCGGCATGGGCAGAGGGTAAAGCCTATACGAAGGATGAAATCGTCAAGTACGGCGTAAATCAGGATAACGAAACGCAGCTTTGGAAGGTTGTGCAGCCGCACACTTCACAGGCTGATTGGACACCTGATAAAGCACCTTCCCTTTTCAGCAAGATCGGCTTTGACCCGTCCGGCGTTCCGATTTGGACACAGCCGCTTGGTGCGCATGATGCGTATCAGACCGGGGATGTTGTTATGCACAAAGAACAGAAATGGCGTTCCACTTGCGATAACAACGTATGGGAGCCGGGCGTGTACGGGTGGGAAACCGTTGACGATTAAACTATCAAGGCAGAGTTAAAAACCCTTATATAAGGCTTATATAAAGCCCTGTATAGGGGTTTTTGCTATCTATCACATAGAAAGGAAGGTACAAACACATGAAAGAAGGAATTTTTACGGGCATTGGAGTTGTGGGGGGCTTTATTGCTTCCCTGTTCGGGGGTTGGGATGCAGCCCTTGTAACGCTCATTATTTTTATGGGCGTTGACTATTTGACCGGGCTGATCGTGGCGGGCGTGTTCCACAATTCCGAAAAGACCGAAACGGGAACGCTTGAAAGCCGGGCGGGTTGGAAGGGACTTTGCCGAAAGGGTGTTTCCCTTTTGGTGGTGCTGGTTGCTTGCCGCCTTGATCTTGTTATCGGTTCAAATTTTATTCGTGACAGCGTTGTGATCGCCTTTATCGCAAACGAAACTTTGTCGATTGTCGAAAATGCGGGGCTTATGGGTATTCCCATTCCGGCAGTTATCGCAAGGGCGATTGACGTTCTGAAAAAGAAAGCAGAAAGCGAGGATGAAAAGAATGAGTAATTCCCCATTAGTAGGTTACACGAAACTTTCCCCGAACCATTCCTGCAAGCGAACGATGGCGATTGACCGTATCACGCCGCATTGTGTGGTTGGGCAGTTATCGGCAGAATCCATTTGCGGGTGTTTCACCGATCCGGCACGGGAAGCAAGTTGCAATTATGGCATTGGTTATGACGGCAAAATTTCCCTTTGCGTGGATGAAGGAAATCGTTCGTGGTGTACTTCCAGCAATGCGAACGATCAGCGGGCGGTTACAATCGAATGTGCTTCCGATAAAACCGAACCTTACGCTTTCAAGGATGCGGTTTACAATCGCCTGATTGACCTTTGCGAAGATATTTGCCGCCGCAACGGGAAGAAGAAACTTCTTTGGTTCGGGGACAAAGACAAAACCCTGAATTACAAGCCCGCCGCCGATGAAATGATCCTGACGGTTCACAGGTGGTTTGCGAACAAGAGTTGTCCCGGAAACTGGATGTATGCCCGCATGGGTGATCTTGCTTCCAAAGTTACCGCAAGGCTTGGGGGCAGCGCACAGCCCACAAACCCGACACCCACGCCCGCCCCGGAAAAGTCGGATGTTCTTTACCGGGTACAGGTGGGCGCTTATTCCGTCAAGGCGAACGCCGATGCGCAGCTTGCGAAGGTGCAAGCCGCTGGATTTGATGCGTTCGTGACGAAGGTTGATAACCTGTATAAAGTACAGATTGGGGCTTACAACGTGAAGCAGAACGCCGAAAATCAGCTTGCAAAAGTCAAGGCGGCGGGGTTCGATGCGTTCATTGCAACGGTAAATCAGAGCGGCGGCAGCACCCCGGCAGCACCTTCCCTGAAAGTTGGGGACAAGGTGAAGATGGCGAAGGATGCGCCCGTGTACGGCAAATCTACAAAATTTCAGAGTTGGGTTTACAATTCCACCCTTTACGTTCGGGAAATCAGCGGGGACAGGATCGTTGTTTCCACCCTGAAAACCGGGGACGTTACCGGGGCGGTGGATCGCAAATACCTGACGAAAATTTGATACTGATTTGTTACTAACTACCCCATTTTTGCGAGGTTTTGAGAGGGTTTATATAATGAACTTTCTTGAATTTATCGGCATTTTGGGCAGTTGTAAATCGGGCTGAATTATGAAATAATATCGCTGAGAGACGAGTACAGCAAGAGATTTATGCTCAGTGATGGTAACGTACAAATTGCACGTTATGATTCTGCTGTCCATTTTCTTGATGAAAACGGTGAGTGGAAGGATATAGACAACTCTTTACAATCAAGCGATGCAATTGACAGTGAAGATTTCAACGGATATGAAAATAAAGCCAATGAGATCAAGGTCAAATTTTCAAAATCCTCAGACGCAAGCAAACTGTTCAAATATCAGTTTGATAAAAGCAGTATTACATGGGGACTTAGCCACGCTGATAAAAAAGCGGCTAAAATCAGTAAAAGAAATGCTGTAGTTCATTCCGATGATGATAAACTTGCGTTGGAAAATACACAATCCGGTGTTACATATACTGATATTATGCCAAGCACGGATTTGCAGTATACGGTTATTGGTAATACGATAAAAGAAAATATTATTATTAAAGATAGAAAAGACAGTTATGATTTCACTTTTGACATTAAAACCAAAAAGTGTACATTACAATTGGAAGATGACGGCTCTATTTCTGTCTTTAATAAGGATAATGAGCAAGTTGCATTTATTCCCGTTCCGTTTATGTATGACAGTGAGGGCGTATACTCTCAGAATGTCAGCTATTCTCTGAACGAGTACAAAAAAGGTAAATATCATTTAACAATAAGTGCTGATCCTGAGTGGATAAATTCTGCTGAAAGACAGTTTCCTGTTACGATAGATCCTATTATAGAAAAGAAATTCAATAATGGTATTACCGGTACAACTGTTACTTCTGCAAGCCCCAAGGCTAATTATAACAATATGCCTGTATATTATGTCGGAAATGACAGCGAATATCATAATTCCAGAGCGTATTTTAAAATTGATATACCTGATATCGGAAAGAGCAACATTGTTGTAAAAGCAGAGTTCTGTCTTTACCAATCTGCGTCAAAACCTGAAAAATTTACAGCAAGAAAAATTTATGCATACAAGGTAACACAGGATTGGGATGCAACTAAAATAACATGGAATAATAAGCCAACCAATCAATCGACCATTTCGGATTATATGGCTTTAAATTCAAGTAACTCCACATTTAAAACGATTGATATTACCGGTATGGTAAGAGAGTGGTATAATGGTAGTTCAAAAAACTATGGCTTTGTTCTTATGGGGGATAGCGAGCCTACAACTTACGGTAAAGGATCGGTTACATTTGCAAAGTCAATCCCAAATACTAATTTTACTGGTGCACAGCTTCCGTCATTCAAAATTACTTACAGAAACAATAAGGGTATAGAAGACTACTGGACTTATCATTCTGTAAGTGCCGGTAATTCAGGAACGGCATTTATCAATGATTTCACAGGCAATTTAGTTTTTGTAAATACAGATATTGATGAAAGCGGCAACAGATATCCGTTAACGCTCAGCCATGTATATAACGGATATAACGCAAAAAATCAGTACAGACAGCCTACACCGAGCAGCACAGTATTATATAATAAGATGAATTTCGGATTAGGTTGGCAGCTCAGTGCCGAGGAAACAATAGTTGCTGTATTCGGAAATTCAAACAGGTATATTTACTGTGACGGTGACGGTACGGAGCATCATATGCTCCGAGTTTCAAACGAGGAAGATGTTTTTCTGGATGAAGACGGGCTTGGACTGACATTAAGCATAGATTCTTCAAGGAATTATAAGCTCAGCGACAATAGCGGTAATTATAAAACCTTTGATGCGGCAGGTTATCTTACTTCGTGTGTTGATTCAAACGGTCAGAAAATTAAATTCACATATAATAACGCACAGCTGGTTTCTATTACTGACGGTGCAGGAAGAGTTACGAGGCTTACATATAACAGCGACAACTACTTAACTTCGATAAAAGATCCTGCGGGTCTGGAAACAACTTATACTTATAACGATGCGGGTTATCTTACTAAAATCACTTATGCCGACGGTACATATTCTGCTTATGCTTACGATTCGGATGGTATGCTGCTGAGAACACACGACAGCGAAAGTGCATACAGAATACATTTTACATATTCATCCGATAAGGCTAAAAGAGTAAAATCATATCAGGAATATGTTAAGACGGGAACGTCTGAGTATACGCCCGGGCAGAAGGTGCTTATTTCATACAATGTGAGTGACTTTGAAACAACGTATACTTCTTCCGGTAAAGATAATACCATAAACACATCTGACGATATAAAAAATGTCTACATATTTGATAATTATGGCAGAACGGTTTCTTCATATTCGACAAACAAAAATAAGACTGAGATATACGGAGCACAGTCTAATTCATATGTATCTGCTTCAAACAATGGCAAAGTAAACAAAGTTAAAGACAGTGCAAATGTTGGAGGAACAAATCCTAACTTTCTTAAAGCAAATCAGTGTGAATCACTGTCAGGCTGGACGCTCGGAAGTATGGGTGCAAGCAATTCTTCTGTGACGGGTGGACTTGACAGCTCGACGAAATATCTAGGTAAAAGCTCTCTCAAAGTAGTGTCAAATTCAGCTGTTTCAAATTCTACAGTAGGATATAAGCAGTCGGTGGCACTCAGTGCAGGCAATTATACTGCAAGCGGTTATATCCGTACTTCTTCAGTAAGCGGAACAGGTGCAGGCATCGCTGTTGCAACATCTGACGGAACGGTTATTGCTCGTTCTGAATGTGTAACAGGAACAACGGATACAAATGTAAATAACGGTTGGCAAAGAATAAGTATATCATTTATGGCAACATCCAGTGCAAATTATACTATCATATTCGGTATAACAAATGGCACAGGAACAGCTTTTTTCGACTGCCTACAGCTTGAATCAGGCTCAAATTGCAGTAATGTAAATCTGCTTGAAAATGCAGGAATGCAAACGCTGTCGGATTGGAATTACAGCGGCTCAAAATATAATGCTACAGGACTTATCGGAAACGGTCTTGCTATTTCCGGAAACCCGGGTTCAAAAAGATATTTATCTCAGACCGTGGCAATAAACACAGCTACAAATGATACATTTGTATTATCAGGTTGGGCAAAAGCCAATTCTGTAAGTCAGAGAGGTAATCGTACTTTCAGACTTAGAGCGGTCGTTCAATACGGCGATGCTACAACGCAAACCGTAAATGCACGTTTTTTGAGCAGAACATCTGAATGGCAGTACACATCTGCGGCAATCGTTCCGCAAAAATCAGCACCGATTGTTAGCATTACTGTGTATTGCGACTACGATTATAACTGCAATACCGTGTGCTTTGACAACATTTCGCTGACCAAGGATATTGCACAGAGCTATACCTATGACAATAACGGAAATGTTTTATCTGTAGTGGATAACGCTAAGAACAAATCCACTATGTCATATTCCAACAACGACCTTGTAAAACAGGTTAATCCAAGCGGATATGACTATACATACACTTATGATAATAAGCACAATCTGCTTACTGCTACCAGCGAAAATAATGTAAAGTATGCTTATACATACGACAGTTATGGAAATCCGATAACTCTCATGGCTTCAAACAGCGACCATTCTATGAATATTCGCTCAACCGCGGAATACAGCAGTAACGGAAATTATCTTGCATCTCTGACAGATAGCAGAGGTCACAAAACAACTTATGACTATTCTGCAAACACAGGCTTGTTAAATAAAGTCACCGATCCGCTGAACAACAGCGTTATATACAGATACAATGCCAAAAATCAACGGCTGACGACTGTATACTATGACAAGAACAACAGCAATACTCTCGATACAGGAGAATCATCGGTAGCTTATGCTTATTCAAAAGGTCGCTTGTCTGCAATAACTCACAACGATTTTAAGTATAACTTTCTATACGATGTTTTCGGAAATCTGCTCAGCACAAAGGTTGGCAATACTGCGCTTTCTACGAATACATACGGTGCAAATAACGGTAATCTTACTAAAACCGTTTATGGCAACGGCTGTGCTGTGGAATTTGAATACGATAATTTGGATCGTATAACTGCACAGAAGATCGACGGTACTGTCGCTTACAGATGGTATTATGATAATAACGGAAATATTGACAGAATGCTTGATGTGATCAACAATATTTCTTATGTTTATGAATACGACCTTACTGGAAGACTTGTAAGAAGTTACTCAACGAAAGGAACAAGCAAGCTTCTTTCGACTGAAAATCAGTATGATGATCAGAACCGTATCAAATCAGCGACATATATTCTTCCGAATAATGCCAAGCAACGTTATTCCTATTCTTATTCAAGTGATAACCTTATAACCGGTGTTTCGTTACCGGCGTCAAGCGGTCTTTCATATAGTTATGATGATTTGAACAGACGTACACTGAGAAGAATAGCAGGTCAGAACGTTACAACTCAGGTTGAAACGTATAGCTACTATTCGCCCGGTCAGTATGCTGCAACAAATCTTGTCAATAAGATAACTTATGCGGATAACAGTACGCTGAGTTATACCTATAACTCTAATAATAACATTATAGCCGTAACCGATGGAAACGGCAAACGCATTTCATATAAGTATGACGGCATGGGTCAGCTTATAAGGGAAAATAACCCTTATACCAACCTTACAACAGTATATTCTTACGAC
>ULWF01069797.1_pt1 | contig 15641 bp, 8 predicted proteins | sample 1960081 | NCBI WGS metagenome assembly ULWF01 (sample SAMEA4835805, study PRJEB28245) | human gut metagenome | biome: gut microbiome; material: fecal sample | place: Denmark | collected 2008
AAGCTGCCAATGACAGCCAGAAGCTCATCGTTTACACATCCATGAAGGAATCGCTTATTAAAGGCATTGTAGACGGCTTTAAAAAAGCCAACCCCGGCATTGATGTTGACTACCAGTCTGCCGGTGCAGGCAAGCTGATGGCGAAAATTGCCGCAGAACGCCAGAGCGGCAAAATTTTGGCCGACGTTATCTGGACAAGTGAAGTTCCTGACTTCTATAACATGAAAAACGAAGGCATTCTTTTAAATTACAAGAGCCCTGTTGAACCCGAAACCGTAAATCCGTTCAGCGATTATGACGGCTCTTTCCATGCAGCACGCCTTGGTACTCTTGGCATTGTTATTAATACCGATAAAATTAAAACCGCTCCTACCCAGTGGTCTGATTTGATGAAACCCGATTTTAAAGACCGTTTCGGCATTGCCAACCCGGCTCTTTCCGGTACTTCTTACATGAGCGTTGCGCTTCTGGAAAAACAGTTCGGCTGGAAATTCTTTGAAGACATTAAAGCCAACGGCGGCCGTATCGGCAAAGGCTCCGGCCAGGTTATCGACGATACTGCTTCCGGCGAACTTTCCGCAGCTTTGGCAGTAGACTATATTACCAATGCTAAAATCGAAAAAGGCGCACACCTGCAGCTTTGCTATCCGCCCGAAATGCTGGTAGTTCCGAGCCCGGTTGCTATTTTTAAAGACAGCGCCAAAGCTGAAGCAGCTAAAAAGTTTGTAGATTACCTGCTCAGCAAAGAAGCACAGACTCTCGTTGCACAGCAGGGCACCATTCCTGTACGTGAAGATGTAGAAATTCCGGCTAAATTCAATCTGCCTGCTCCGAAAGAAGCTTTGGAAAAATCCATTAAGATTGACTACATTGAAGCAATTAAAACCAAAGAAGACACCATTAAGAAATTCTCTGACATTATGCAGATGAAACAGTAGTTCCGGCATAAGAAGGCTAATTAAATAATGGGCTAAGAAAGGCGGCGGAGCGGGGTTGCCCGTTTCGCCGTTTTTGCAGTTAATACATTTACAGGAGGTTGCCTTATGGAAGATATCATTAAGGTTGAAGGCGTTGCCAAAGCCTATGGCAAGCATCAGGTACATAAAGCCCTTGACCTTGGCATAAAAAAAGGCGAGTGCTTTACTCTGCTTGGCCCTTCCGGCTGCGGCAAAACGGTTTTGATACGCCTTATTGCCGGGCATGAAGTTCCGGATGAAGGCCGTATTATTATTGATAATACCGTTGTTGCCGACAGCGCCAGCGGTGAGTATATTCCGCCCGAAAGGCGCGGTTTGGGCATTGTGTTCCAGGATTATGCGGTTTGGCCGCACATGACGGTTTACGATAACATTGCGTATCCGCTGAAAATGGAAAAACGCCCGAAAGAAGAAATTGATAAATTAGTAATGAAAATGATTGATATTGTCGGCATGAAAGGGCTCGACAAACGCCTGCCATCCGAGCTTTCCGGCGGCCAGCAGCAGCGTGTTGCTCTGGCACGCGCACTGGTTGCAGACCCTTCGGTTATGCTTCTGGATGAGCCGCTTTCCAACCTTGACGCTAACCTGCGTGAGGAAATGCGCTTTGAGATTAAGGCTTTGCAGCGCCAGTTCGGCATAACGGTTATGTATGTAACGCATGACCAGGAAGTTGCTCTTGCCATCAGCGACCGCATTGCCATTATGGACAACAACGGCAATATCCGCCAGATTGGCACGCCGTACGAAATTTTTGAAAAGCCTGCCGATTTGTTCATTTTTAAATTTATGGGCATCGCCAATTTCCTTGGCGTGCGCGAAGAAAACGGTGCGTATCTTGTCGGCAGCGGCACGCAGCAGGTGCCTTGGGAAAAACCGCAGGGCAGCGGCATTAAAAACTGGGTTGCGGCTTTCCGCCCGTCGGATGTTATTATTACCCGCGGCGGCACAGGGCTGAAGGGCATTATTAAACGTGCCAACTTCCTTGGCGCAACCATGGACTATATGATTGAAATTGACGGTGAGCATCTGCGTACGGAAATTGTAACGCATGAAGCGATTTCCGAGAAACTGATGTTTAACGAGGGCGAGGAATGCGTGGTTAATTTCCGTGCTCTGCACTGGTTTGATGCGGCTCAGCTGAAGGAGGTGGAAGAATTATGAGTACAATTAAAAAAGATTCCGGTTTTGGCGTAGCCCAGATAATTCTTTTAATTTCTATTGCCGTACTGGTTATTTTTGTTGCGTGGCCTGTACTTTTAATTCTGTTTAACGCCTTTTTTGTTGACGGCACTTTTAACAGCAGCGACTTTTACGCTGTACTGACCGAGCCTGAAACTTTCCAGGCACTGAAAAACTCGCTGATTATTGCCAGCATGACGACGATTGGCAGTACGATTGTAGGCACGTTTTTTGCGTGGCTTGTTACCCGTACCGACCTGCCGTACAAAACTTTTATGAAGAGCCTGTTTCTTGTGCCGTTTATGCTGCCGAGCTTTATCGGCGCTTTGGCGTGGAAGATGCTGCTTTCTCCGAACTCCGGCTATATTAATACGTTCTTTATGGAAACCTTTGGCCTTACGGAACCTGTATTTAATATTTACAGCTACTTCGGCATCAGCCTGGTTGAAGTTATGTACTTGTTCCCGTTTGTATTTATACAGGTTTGCGGTGCGCTGGAACGCATGGACCCGACTTTGGAAGAATCGGCGCGTATTTCCGGTGCAGGCCTGTTTACCATTACCCGCAAAATTACCATTCCGCTGGTGCTGCCTTCAATTATGTCGGGCGCGCTGCTGATTATGCTGTACTCCATGGCACATTTCGGCACGGTTGCGGTACTTGGCATTGAGCAGGGCATTTACAACATCCCGACGCTTATTTACGAAAAGATTCACCAGAGCGGCGGCAGCTTCGATTCTATCCGTACCGGTACGGTACTTGCAACGGTGCTTGTTGTAACGGCTGCACTTATCATTTGGGCACAGCAGAAAGTTCTGAGCCGCGGCCATTATCAGATTATCGGCGGCAAGAGCTTCCGCCCGATGGAACTGAAACTGCGCGGGCTGCGTTATCCGCTGCTGTTCTTCTGCTTGGCTTATATTGGCTTTACCATCCTTTTGCCTACCGTGGTTATCTTCCTTGTTGGCGGCGTAAGCACTTACGGTTTGCCGCTTACCTGGGAAAACCTGTCGCTTGATAACTACAAATACATTCTGTTTGAATACGAAGTAACCAAAGACGCTATCTTCAACAGCGTAACTTTAGGCCTTGCAGCAGCAGTTATTACTATGTTTGCAGGCGTAATGATTTCTTACGTTATTGTTAAGATGAAAGTACGCGGCAAAGGCATTCTGGAATTCCTCGGCATGCTGCCGTTCTCCGTACCGGGCTCTGTTATCGCGCTGGGCGTTATTCTGGCGTGGAGCGGTAAATTCGGCATCAACCTGTATAACACGGTTTGGATTATACTCGTTGCATATATTGCCCGCTACATGGCATTCAGCTTAAAGGCTAATAGTGCCGCGCTGGAACAGGTACACGATTCTTTGATGGAAGCATCGCGTTCCTGCGGCGCTACCATGTGGCAGTCCTTAAAAGATATTGTTATTCCGCTGGTTCGCCCGGGTATGATTAGCGCGTTCTTCTTAATCTTCCTGCCGGCACTGCGTGAACTTACCGTATCCATTATGCTGTATGCGCCTACCACAAGAACTATCGGCGTTGCCATTTATACTCTTAACGAGGACGGCGAAACCGTTATGAGTACCGCGCTGGCAGGTATTGCCCTTATCATCATCGTCTGCGGGCAGATGCTGATTAACCATTTTACCAAGAAAGTGAGTGAGTAACCGTCATGTCTTATATACGCTTAGTTAACGTTACAAAACGCTTTGGCAATGTTACTGCCGTAGATAACCTGAACCTTGAAATCGGCAAAGGCGAGTGCTTCTCCATGCTTGGTCCTTCCGGCTGCGGAAAAACAACTACCCTGCGTATGGTGGCAGGCTTTGAGGATTTAAGTGACGGCGAAGTATGGGTTGGCGACCGTCTGTTGTCATCTCCTAAAAAGCATCACTATACACCGCCCGAAAACCGCAATTTCGGCATGGTATTTCAGGCTTTTGCCGTATGGCCGCACATGAGCGTTTATGAAAATGTTGCTTTTCCGCTGAGGCTGCGCAAACTGCCTGCGGCAGAAATTGAGCAGCGTACCAAAGACGCGCTTACGGCAACAAACCTTTTAAAATCAGCCAACGAAAGCCCGGCAAGCCTTTCCGGCGGCGGCAAACAGCGTGTTGCGCTGGCGCGTGCGCTTGCCATTAACCCTGATGTTATGCTGCTTGACGAACCGCTTTCGAGCCTTGACCCGCATCTGCGCGAGGAAATGCGCTTTGAAATTAAAGACTTGCAGCGTAAATACGGTTTTTCCATTATTTACGTTACGCACGACCAGTCGGAAGCCATGGCGCTTTCTGACCGCATTCTTGTTATGAAGCTGGGCGTAATGCAGCAGATTGATTCGCCGCTTGACGTATATAACAATCCGGCAAATAAATTTGTATTCAGCTTCATAGGCGTATCGAGCTTTACCGATGTGGTATGGCAAAGCGGCGCAGCCTGCATTAAGGGTGATAACCGCCCGCTGCCGCAGGGGCTTGTTGTTCCGGCGCGCATGCAAGGTGAAGCCGTATTTAACCTTGCCAGCCGCCCGACTGAAATAAGGTTCACAAATGAAAACGATATCAACGCAGTACGCGGCGTTGTAATGCGCAAAGCCTTCCTCGGCGAAATTATCGACTACCTTGTAAAAATAGGCGACCAGGAAGTGCGCGTGCAGATTGGCCGCCGCGACCCTGGACCGGAAACCGGCGAAGTATGCTATCTGCATTTCCTGCGTCCGTTCTGGTATAAGGTTGATGAATGAGAAATTGAATAAATAATTAAAACCAGCACCCTGAAAGTTTATAACTTTTTGGGTGCTGGTTGTTTATAGCGCTGCTTTTTTGTTTGCTTCTTTTATTAAACAATCATTGCAAAGCGTTTTGGAGTGAGTTACGGGCAGGCGTTTGCCGCATTCTTTACATCTGGCAATGAACATTGTTTTATCGCCTATCAGCAGGTTGTTGATTTTAATGCACAAGCGCTGTCTTTCCGCCAAAAAGTCATCAAAAAAACCAAACGTGTTTGCTAGGCGGTAACGTATTTCGTAAGCGCGGTACTGCACTTCGCAGTCTGTTAAATTGTCGGAGCAGCCTTCCGGCAACGGCAGGGCTTCGCCGTTATTTATCGCCAGGCAGCAGGAGCGCCAATAGCTCATCAGCTGCGGGTCGGAAGTATTAAAAGGGCAGCGGATAAGTTTAAAAAGGTCTTCGGTAGCAAATGCCGCAGCTTCGTTTTTGAGGAATTTCAGCAAAATAAGGGCTTCCGTCATCCGTTCACGCCGGAATGTTTTATCTAAAAGCAGACGTTCCCATTCTTCAAGGTATATTTTTAAATCTGCACCGCCGGTAATTACCTCCTGCGGAAAGGGAAATGTTATGCGTTTCAGCGGTACTATGCCTTTGGCTAATGCCGATTGAATATGTTCCGGGCGTGTCATGCTTAAAACTTCGCCCGCGTCAAATTTGCCGTATCTGCCGGCACGTCCGGCAATCTGGCGTATTTCGTAAATCGAAAGCGGGCGGTAGGCACCGTAATCCCACTTGTCTGTTTCGCAGAAGATAATGCGCTTTATCGGCAGTGAAACGCCCATGCCGATAGCGTCCGTTGCTACAACTACGGTGCTTTCACCGCTGTTAAACCTGCGTATTTCTTCGCGCCGTGCGGCAGGCGGCAGCCATCCGTAAATTACGCTGGTTTTAACGCCCATGTCTTCCAGCGCGGCGGCTATTGCCAACACTTTTTTGCGTGAGAATGCAATTAAGGCATCGCCCTGCTGAATATCGGCAAGGCTTTTAAAAATACCGGAAAATTTCAGCGGCGCAAGGCGCTCATAGTAGTTTACGGTATAACTGGCATTGATGGAGTTTAAAAGAGAGATAATTAAATCTGCGGCTTCCGGTGCAAGGCACAGGTGAATTTCATCAGCGTTAAGCTGCAAAATGGCTTTTGTCCAGTGCTGCCCGCGCCGCTCGTCTGCTATCAGCTGGCACTCGTCAATAACCGCAACATCGTAATGGGCGTCAAAGCAGCAGGTTTCAATAGTGGAAGACAGTACCTTGGCAAAAGGTACATCCTCACGTTCTTCGCCGGTAAGCAGGGAACAAAAGACGCCGTTATAATTTAAGGTATCAAAAATCTCCAGCGCCAACAGGCGCAGTGGGGCCAGGTAAATGCCGGTTTCGGCTTTTGCAAAACGCTTTAAGGCGTGATAGGTTTTACCGCTGTTGGTAGGGCGATGTGAAGAACAAAATTTCGGCCTGCGTTTGGCACGGATTCAAACAGGGTGTTGATACTGCTTGCACGGATAAGTGCTTTGCGCACGGTTTTGCGCTTTTTGGCGTTGGGCTCGCTGCCTCTGGTTGAATAATGGTCATGCTGAAATTTCTTTCTTTGCATTATTTCTTCCACAACAGAAACCGGCCAGGCGTCCCTTAATTTATCACTGTTTTTGGCTGTGCTTATTTTAACCGGCGCAGGAAAGAAGCGGCCTATAAATTTATCGTTTATTAAAAAACGGCGCTTTAATTCTCTTTTGGTCATGTATTCGTTAAAACGCTGTTTTGTTTCGCTCATTTATGGTTTCACCAACTTTTTAAGCTATTTTGTTAAAGCAATTATAAAAATTATTTTATCATATTTTAAGCAGGCGTTTAAATAAAATTAACGTAAAAATTAATATCACGCAGAATAATAAAACCTCCCGCTTGTATAAACGGGAGGTTTGGTGTTTTAACGTACTTTTTATGCCTTGATTTCAATTTCCATCAGGCAGTCGCCGCTTTCGATACGGCTGCCGGCCGCTACGTGGATTTGCGATACAATGCCGCTGATAGGTGCGGCGATGGTGGTTTCCATCTTCATTGCTTCGGTTACGATAAGCGGGGTGCCTTTTTCGACAGCCTGGCCTTTTTCAACCAGCAGTTTAACAACGGAACCGGAAAGGGTTGCGCCGATTTCGCCGGGGTTGGTTTTATCGGCTTTTTTGCGCGTTACATTGGTAGATTTAACATTTCTGTCTTTAATATCAATTTCACGCGGCAGGCCGTTGAATTCGAAGAAGATGGTACGGATGCCGTCTTCGTTTGCTTCGCCAATCTGCAAAAGCTTGATAACGAGCATTTTGCCCTGTTCGATTTCAACTTTAATTTCTTCGCCGGTTTTCATGCCAAAGAAGAAGGTAGGCGTATCAAGTACGGAAACATCGCCGAATTCGGCATGGCGTACTGCCCAGTCGCTGAATACTTTCGGGTACAGGCAGTAGCTGCTTACAGCTTCGTCGCTGGTCGGCGCACCCATTTCCGCAAGGCTGGCGCGTACTTTTTTAAAATCTGCCGGGGGCAGTGCAGCACCGGGGCGGCCTTCGATAGGTTTGCGCCCTTTAAGAATAATTTGCTGCAGTTTCTGCGGGAAGCCCTGATACGGTACACCCAGGCGGCCTTCAAAGAATTCTACAACAGAAGCTGGGAAGCTGAGCGAATCGCCTTTAGCGTAAATATCTTCTTCGGTAAGGTCGTTCTGCACCATAAACAGTGCCATATCGCCAACCATTTTGGAAGACGGCGTTACTTTAATAATATCGCCGAACATCATGGAAACGCGGTGGTACATATCTTTAATGTCTTCCCAGCGTTCGCCGAGGCCTACTGCTTTAGCCTGCTGCTGCAGGTTGCTGTACTGGCCGCCCGGCATTTCGTGGATGTAAACTTCCGGGTTGGGGTAAGAAACGGTGTTGTCGATTGCTTTATAATACGGACGCACGCTTTCCCAGTAACGGGACATTTCGTTAAGAGCGTTAATGTCAAGGTGCGGCTGGCGCGGATGACCGGAAAGTGCGTAGTACAGGCTTGCGCCGCTCGGCTGGGAAGTGCCGCCGCTCATAGCGCTCATGGCTACGTCAACAATATCTACGCCGGCGTCGATAGCGCGGGCATAAGTGTAAATGCTGTTACCGCTGCCTTCGTGCGTATGCAGGTGGATAGGCACGTTAACTGCTTCTTTAAGGGCAGAAACAAGCTGGTAAGCTGCTTCCGGCTTCAAAAGGCCTGCCATATCCTTAATGCAGATGGAGTTGGCACCGGTTTTTTCCAGTTCTTTCGCCATGGTTACATAATATTTAAGGTCATATTTATCACGGCGCGGGTCTAAAATATCGCCGGTGTAGCATAATGCAGCTTCGGCAAATTTGCCTGCGTCGCGTACAGCGTCCAGTGAAAGGCGCATATTTTCAATGCCGTTAAGGCTGTCGAATACGCGGAACACATCAACGCCGTTTTTCGCGCTGAGGCGGATAAATTCTTTAACAACATTGTCCGGATAGCTGGTATAGCCAACGGCATTGGCGCCGCGCAGCAGCATCTGGAACAAAATGTTCGGGCATTTTTCGCGGAACTGGCGCAGGCGTTTCCACGGGCTTTCGTCAAGGAAGCGGTAAGCAACGTCAAAAGTTGCGCCGCCCCAGCATTCAAAGCTGAACAGGTTAGGCAGCTTGGCTGAGGTAGTGCCGATAACTTTCAGCATATCGTTGGTGCGCATGCGGGTTGCAAGCAGCGACTGGTGCGCGTCACGGAAGGTGGTATCCGTAAACAGCACTTCTTTCTGGTCCATAACCCATTTGGAAAGCCCTTCCGGACCCTGCAAATCCAAAATCTGCTTGGTGCCGTCGGCAGGGGTGCCTTTAAACGCTTTGGGCAGGCTGAGCGGGGCAAATTCTGGTTTGGGCTGTACGCCTACATTGTTGTAGCCGTTAACGGTTACATCGGCAATGTAGTGCAAAAGCCTGGTGCCGCGGTCCAGCGTTTTCGGGAAGATGAAAAGTTCGGTGTTTTCATCAACAAACGAAGTATTGTAGCTGCCGTCGAGGAAGCTGGGGTGAGCCAGTACGTTTTCAAGGAACAGAATATTGGTTTTAACGCCGCGGATGCGGAATTCTTTTAAGCAGCGCAGCATTTTGGTAATGGCAATTTCATGGGTAAGGCCGTGGGTGGTTGCCTTAACCAAAAGCGAATCGTAATACGGGGTAATAACGGAACCCGTAAAAGCATTGCCGCCGTCCAGACGCACGCCAAAGCCGCCGCCGCTGCGGTAGGCAATCAGCTTGCCGGTATCGGGCATAAAGTTGTTGGCAGGGTCTTCGGTGGTAATACGGCACTGAATGGCGTGGCCGAAGCTGGTAATTTTATCCTGTTCGGGAATGCCGATTTCCGGGCTGTGCAGGGAGTAGCCTTCGGCAATTTTAATCTGGGTCTGCACAATGTCAAAGCCGGTAATTTCTTCGGTAACGGTATGTTCAACCTGAATACGCGGGTTAACTTCAATAAAGTAGAAGTTGCCGTCCGGGGTAACGAGGAATTCAACCGTACCGGCGCTGAGGTAATTAACGTTTTTCATCAGCTTAACGGCTGCGTCGCAGATTGCCTTGCGCAGTTCGGGCTTAAGCGAAAAGGCCGGGGCAATTTCCACCAGTTTCTGGTGGCGGCGCTGTACGGAGCAGTCGCGCTCGAACAAATGCACAATGTTGCCCTGCGTATCGCCTAAAATCTGAACTTCGATATGTTTCGGGCTTTCAAGGTATTTTTCAAGGTAAATTTCATCGCTGCCGAAAGCCTTCATAGCTTCGGATTTAGCCATGTTGTATACGGTTTCCAAATCTTCGTTGCTGTTTACCATGCGCATGCCGCGCCCGCCGCCGCCGTTAACGGCTTTAAGCATAACGGGGAAGCCGTGCGCCTGCACAAAACGGTAAACGTCTTCAACGCTGTCAATCGGGCCGTCGCTGCCCGGAATCATCGGAATGCCGGCAAGTTTGGCCTGTTCGCGCGCATTAACTTTGTCGCCGAACATAATAAGGTGCTCAAGGCGCGGGCCGATAAAGATAATGCCTTCTTCGGCGCAGCGTTTTGCAAGGTCGCTGTTTTCGCTTAAAAAACCGTAGCCGGGATGGATGGCGTCTACATCGTGCTCATGCGCGATACGGATAATGTCTTCAATATCAAGGTAAGCATCGATAGGGCCCTTGCCTTCGCCGACAAGGTAGGCTTCGTCAGCTTTGTTGCGGTGCAGTGAAAGTGTGTCTTCTTTTGAATAAATTGCCACTGTGCGGATGCCGAGTTCGTTGCAGGCACGGAAAACGCGGATAGCGATTTCGCCGCGGTTGGCAACCAGTACAGACTTAATTTTTTGCATAGTATACCCTCCTTCGGATAGCACTGTACCTATTTTATTAAAAAAAGTTACTAATTGCAATGGTTTCAGCGTAAGTATTTCTGTATACAAAAAAACATAACGGCATGCAGGGAAGCATGCCGTTTAAAACAGTTAATTTTTTAAATATTTGTCAAAAATAGCGGTAATAACATCAAGCACCGGCTGCTGAACCCAAAACGTGATGTATAACAAAGCCTCCTTAAAGTAACGTACATATTTATTATAATACCGCTTTATTATGCGTGGCAAATTGCAGGCAGCAGGAAAGGTGCGGCTGATAAAAAAGAGTTTGGCATTGTGCCAAACTCTTTTTTCTTATAAAGGTTACATTTTAATTTTTTAGAAGCTGTATCTTATGCCGGCGTTCCATTTCCAATCGGTTGTGATATCGCCGCCATAGGTCTTTTCAATATCAAAGTACAGATGTGTTGCATCACTGAGATTGATATTGGTGCCAATGCCAACTTCACACCAGCCGCCGCCAAGATCCTGATCAAAAGATCTTTCGCGTCCTTCAGCATTTGTAAGGGTTACGCCGGTTTCACCATCAAAGTCATACAGATAGGAAGCACGCAGATAAATATTGCCGTTGTCCAAATCTTTGCCGAATCTTACACCGGCGCGTCCAATCAGGCTTTCCATGCCGTCCTGTGCAACTTTAATATCGCCTGCGGTATAATTTGCGCTGCCTACATGGCCGTAAGTCAGCTGTGCCTGCGGTTCAATCCAGAAACCGTTGCCCTGCTGGAAGCGTTTGCCAACTTCTACGCCGATAGAATAACCGTTAGCGTCATATTCGCCGTCGCCCCATGTATTTCTTAAATCATGGTTCAGACGGGAATATTTGCCTACGATATCAATATAGCTGCCATCGTCGTTTAATTTGCTGCCATAAAGCGTAAAGGTTTTATGGTCCATTTCAAAGCTGCCGGTATCATAACCGCCGTCGCCGTCAGTATAGCTGAATGCAGCGCCTAAAGTCCAGTGCGGGTCAGTGCTTAATTTTTCATCGTAGCCAAGCTGATAGGTATTATACTGGCTGTTAAGGCTCTTATAATCATTTTCGCCGCGGAACATACGTACCCAAACGCCGTGCTCGCCCTTGCTGTCACGCAGTTCGCCAAGGCGTTTATTCATATCGTCCAGTTCATTGCGCCAACTGATTAACCCTAAAGCACCAACTTCTTCAGTACCGAAAACATCAGGGTTTTTAATAATTTCGTCAATGTCAACAGTGCCGTCATCGTTTACTGTGCCTTTGCCGCCGTCGTCAATGCCGCCCGGATTTTGTTCAACATGTGCACCAGCAGGTGCGAGAATTTCGGGAAGTTCTGAAGCTTCTTTTCCTTTAATTTCTCTTGTAATTTTTACAACATATGCCAGCCTCTGCAAATCATTTTCAAGGTTACCGGTGTTGGCTTCTCCAGCACCAATAACTGTAATATTATCACAATTAATATTATCTCCTGATGGATTGTATTTTGTATTAGCAGCAGAGATAAATACGCCATTTTCATAACTTTGTTTATAATTTTTTAAACTCCCATAGTTGTATTCTTCTGTGCCGTTTACATTGATTGTCAGTTTATCTACATCAAAATAAATTCTGTCTCCACGCCAGTCTTTTTTATTTTCAGGATTGTCTTTGTCTACATATGTTCCAACGCCGCCAAAATCAGCTTTAGCGTTTTCGCCAAGATTAATTGTTACATCACTACCGGTAATGTTTGCCTCTGGTTCATTCCCATAGATAGATGTTTTGAATTCTGCATCATTTCCAATAGTAATGGTATTTAATTCAAATGTAGGATGACCTCCAGTGGCTGGCATACCTGACGAATTTGTTTGTAGTGAAAAATCACCTTCATCATTTACTACAATATTATTTAATTTTACAAAACTAACACCATTTGCCTGCACTTTAGTTTTACCGCTTTCGGCTATTATTTTATCAGCAGTTAGTGTAGCTCCTGAGTATACTTCTACACGGGCATCTCCTGTGTCAGCACCTTTTAAATGTATTTCTGAATTTAATACAACATTACTGTCTTCCACAATTCCAAGCGCTATTTTTCTTCCTGTTGATATAATGTTAATTTTATTAACGTTGGATAGGCTTTCTGTGTTACTAACGCCTAATCCAATCATAGATATATTATTATCTGTAATATTAAGTTGATCTGCAACTAATACTGTATCATTTAATTTTATAGGATATCCACCAGTATCGTCTGTACCTTTATAAGTAATTGTATCAGCTGTTAACGTACCACCATTAAATTCAATTGCCTTCCAATTGTCGACTAAAATTTCCAAATTTTTTGTATTAATATTCCCGCTATTTTTGAAAGTTCCACTATTAATAATAATACTTTCAGTGGCATTAACTGTACCGGCATTCTCAAAGATATCGTTTTGGCCTACTTCAATAACAGATGTGTCATTTTTTGTTTGTCCTTCGTCAACCTTAATACTTTCCGCGTAAGCGCTGCCTGTAATTACAAAAGCCATCAGCGCGCTTAAGGCAAAAGCTTTTTTTAAATTAGATTTTTTCATAAAACAACCCCCTTATAAAAGCCTTTTGTAATTTAATTATAACATTGAATTTCCCCCCGTAAAGACCGCGCGAATAATCATTATTAAATGCTTTTAATTTATTCCAATGTAAAATAATTTTTAAGTTTGTAATTTTGGGCATAAAAAAACAGCACCACTATAAATGTGATGCCGTCAGATATAATTTCATAAGATTTTGTGTAATACTGCTTGTCACTCCAGCAAATTATTTTTGCGCCAGCCTTCGCTTTTCCAGCGGTAAATAAATACCAGCGCGCGGAGGCATTCATCAAGGCACATGGCAAGCCATACGCCCACCAGCCCCCAGCCAAGGTGCAGGCCAAAGAACCACGCGCCAAGCGTTGCCACGCTCCACATGGAAACAAGCCCCGTCGTTACCGGCCATTTAATATCGCCCGCCGCCTGCAAACTCATAACCATTACCATGTTCACGGCGCGCCCTGCTTCCAAAAACACTTCTATTAAAAAGATGTGCCGCCCAAGCTCCAGCACTTCGGGGTTATCGGTAAAAATGCCGTAAATACTGTCGCTGTTAAAGAACAAAAGCAGCGTTACCGTTGTGCTGATGGTAACGGCAATGCGGATGGTTTTCCATACGCGCTGTTCAACTGCATCCAAATCGCCCGCACCGATTAAAAAGCCGACGATAATCTGCGTTGCCATGGCAAGCGCCTGCGAATAGATGTAGGAAAACATGGCAATGATATAGGCGTAAATTTTGGTGGTAATAACCACAATACCCATTACGTTAACAAAGCGCATAATAACCATCTGCGAAATCTGGTAGGAAAGCGATTCGCCGCCGGAGGGCAGCCCAAGGTACAAAATTTTATACAGCGTGTTTTTGGGGAAGGGGCGCAGGTATTTAAACGAAAGGCGGATATCAATAAATTTACGGAAAAAGTACAAAATTAAAAGCAGCCCCAGTACCTTGCTGGTGTTGGTGGATATGGTTACGCCTAAAACGCCGAGCGACGGTATCGGCCCCAGGCCGTGAATTAAAATGCAGTTGCCCGCGATATTGATAAGGTTCATCACTACGGAGGTAATCATGGTGATTTTTAAAAGGGAATAGCCGCGGAAGAACGAAATAAAAGAGATATAGGCAGACTGCACTACAATAAAAAGACCTATGTAGCGCAAAAAGAGCGAGGCTTCGGCCCAGATATCTGACGGTACATCCAGGAGGCTTAAAAAGAAACCGTCAAAAATAAACAGCGCCGCGCTGATGATAATGCCGAAAACCATATTGGCAAGCAGGGCAACGGTGCAGACTTCGGCAACTTTTTCGCGGTTGCCCGCTCCGCGGTGCTGGGCAATTAAAATGGTAGCTGCCATGCTGATTACGCTTAAAGCGAGGATAACGATATTAATAATCTGGTTGGCGTTGCCTACGGCGGCAACAGAGTGCTGCGAGTAATGGCTGAGCATGAACTGGTCGACATTGCCGACCATCATCTGCAAAAGTATTTCAATAAAAATTGGCCAGGTCATTTTAAAAACGGAAAGTTTTTGCGTGCCTTCGGCGTTTTTTACTGCGGACATGATTGTGCTCCTTATTTTTAAAAGTTTTTAAACAGAGAAAATAACTATATTATAGCAGTTTGCATTGTATTTACAAGCAGAAAAGTGTAAAATAAACAGCAAAAAATAAATTCGCAAAAGTCTGAAAAAATGAAGTTAACCATAAATACATAAAAGGTTGACAATAAAAACGGCAAAACTTATAATTAAAAAGTAAAGGTGTGGTGAACTATGTTAAAACTTATCAGGGCATTATCAGAATACAACGGCCCTACTTACGACGGTGCGGTAATGGCAAGAGCCGTTATTAAAGCATCCGTGCTGGAAAACGGAGATTACTCAACGCGCCCGGTAAAAATGGCGCCTCCGCGCATGGGCATTATCGAGGCTTATAAAGAAGGCGCGGCTTCGCTGACGGTAACGCTGCTGCGCCCGCTGGTGCGTGCCGGTGAAATGCCGGAAACGGTGCCGCAGGGCGAAAAACAGCTGAGCTTTGTTATTGATAAGCCGGAAATTAACGCTTATCTCGATGCCGTGGACGATACTAATTCCATTCACCGCGGAGAAAACCCTGTTGTACCGGGGCTGTGCATGATTGAGCATTTGTGGCGCGCTTTAAATAAGCCGCTGCCGCTGAACTGGGACGTTAAATTTAAAATGCCTGCTTTTGCGGGGGAACAGATAGACATATACAAAAACGGCGCGTCGCTTGACGGTTACTGCGGCGGGCGCGAGCTGTTTACGGTAGGTATAAAGGAGAGTTAAAACAATGAATGGCACAAACAGGCCGGACGGTGTCCGCGAAATGGTAAAAATGGCGCTTTTAATGGCGATGAACTGCGTATCGGCGTATGTAATAATTCCGCTGCCGTTTTCGCTGTCGCCAATATCGCTGCAAACGGTGTTTGTAAATCTTTTGGGCTTTTTGCTTACGCCGCGGCAGGTGCTTATTACCATGTGCGCATACCTTTTAATGGGGCTTGCGGGGCTGCCGGTGTTTACGGGCGGCACGGCAGGGCCCGGCAAACTGTTTGGGCCTACCGGCGGATATATTTTCGGCTTTTTAGTGGCAGCGCTTATCATCAGCTGGCTGCGCGGCAATAACTATGGTTTTAAGCGCTGCGCATTTCTTGGCGTTGTTATCGGCATACCGGTAATTTACCTTCTGGGCGTGGCGCAGCTTAAATTCATTAC
>ULWF01065210.1_pt1 | contig 15306 bp, 16 predicted proteins | sample 1960081 | NCBI WGS metagenome assembly ULWF01 (sample SAMEA4835805, study PRJEB28245) | human gut metagenome | biome: gut microbiome; material: fecal sample | place: Denmark | collected 2008
GAAAAACAAGCTGATTTTTGCTCTAATCAGCAGAATTTTTTTGACCGTTTTATTTATTAATGCCCTGCGCTTCGAGCAGCGCCTGAACCTGCGCGGTTAATTGAGCGATTTTAGCGTCCTGTTCGGCCGCTTTGGCTTCAAGGGCATCATTATCAGCAGCCATTGTTTTAATGGCGCGCGCCATTGCCGCTTTAGATGTAGATGTGCTGGGTTTATCAAGGTTAAAAGTTATGCCTGCGTTCCACATATTCTCACCATTACCGAATGCGCCACCAAGTGAGAACATTACATTCTCATTCGGACGGTAGAACATGCCAAGCGCCGTTGCATTTTCACCTTTATAAGAACCTACGCCTGCGGCAAAGTTCAGTTTGTTTTCCGGGTCATAATCAAGCGGGTTAAGTGCCGCAAGGGCGGCTGCACCGGCTACGCCTTTTTTCATCTGGTTGTCAAGTTCAGATAAACCGCGGTTGAAGTCACTGGCCAGCTGCCCTACGCTCTGATTTACATAACCAACATTCGCTGCGGACGACATATCTTCACTATCAGTCTGAACGCCGGTAATGACACGGTTTTCCGTGCTGCCGTCAGAATTCTGTCTCGCAACGTCAATGACGGCTGCACCGTCATTTTTACCGACCGTAATTGTCTTGCCATCACTCATCACAAGCCCGCCGCCCATATTTTTAATGGCGTCATACACCGTATCACCGTTTACCAGGCTTTTATCTCCATCGGCAATCGTGCCGGTACCGAGCTTGTCTGCCCATTTATCCGTTTCGATATTGGAAGCAACGGTATTTGCTTTTCCGTCCAAATCATCCTGCAAAGCGTCTTGGGCAATATCACCAATAACGCCTTTGCCGTCTTCGGTAAGATTGCCAAAATCGGCGTCAGCTTTATCCTTAACAGCTTCGTAAACGGTATTACCGGTTACCAGTTCCCCGTTGCCAGCTTCCACTTTTCCTGTACCGATGGCAGCACCCCACTCTGCCGTATGATCAGCCACATTAGACGCATCAGCGTCAGCTTTACCGTCAAGTTCTGCATTAATGCCTTCAGTAACATTAGTAATGTTTTCGTTGATTTCATTGACTGTATTATAAAGAGTGTCACCACTAATAAGCCCGGTGTTGCCTGCTTCGGCTTTGCCGCTGCCTTCAACATTGACTTTGTAGGTTAATGAACCATCTTCGTTTTCCGTTCTGGTCACGGTAGTATTTAAACCATCTTCAACTTTGACGGAATTCTGGGCAATGTTTTTGATAACGTCTTTACCATCTTCGGTAAGATTGCCAAGGTCTGCATCAGCTTTGTCTTTAACGGCTTCATAAACGGTATCGCCGGTTACAAGTTCACTGTTGCCGTCTTCAACAATACCGGTACCAATTGCCGCACCCCATTCTGCCGTAAAACCAGCTACATTAGACGCGTTTACGTTAGCTTTGGCGTTAAGGTCATCAGCCAGTGCTTCTTCGGCAATATCCCCTACAACGCCTTTACCGCCATCGGTAATATTGCCAAGGTCGGTATCAGCTTTATTGGCAAGTTCAGCATCAATATAGGTAATGTCAGCTTTGTTTTTAACAGCATCATAAACAGTCCCCCCTGTTACAACATCCGTATTGCCTTCCGTAACCGTACCGTCTTTTTTAACGCTGATAACATCGTCAGCAATAATAATGCCGTCACCTGCGGTATATGCTGCTCCGCCCTCAGGCAGCGCGGACAAATCCACGAGTACATTGCTGCCGCTGTTGGACTGCAGGGAAAGCTGCTTTGTTTCGGCGTTATAGCTGCCTTTGGAGATCAGCTGGGATACATTAACAGCATCTGTCTGAGCAGTACCGGCAGCAACATTTACAAGTCGCCGTTTGGTTTCACCGCTGCCGAATGATACAGTATAGGCCTCTGAAGCCTCCGAATTACTGCCAATAGCAACAGAATAATCCGCAGATGAATCAGCACCAGAACCCAGAGCCAGTGAATGTGTACCATATGCACGGGAAAAACCTCCTACTGCTACTGAAGAAACACCGCTGGATGATATCCCCGCATTTGTTCCAATGACTACACTACCAGCAGCATTTGCAAATGAATCCGCTCCAACAGCAATCGCACTGTTATAGTTTGCCTCTGTATCCTTGCCTATGGCAATCGCATCTTCAGCAGTTGCTGATGAACGCGCACCCAATACTATTGCACCGACCTCAGTAGCATCTGAATCAAAGCCCAGCGCAATACTCATAATCGCTGTAGCGTTTACTGTATCTCCGATTGCTATCGAATCAGTTCCTGATGCATTTGCACGGTAACCGACAGCTGTACCGTCCTGGCTAGCATTTGAATATGCACCTACGGCTGTACCACTATTGCTTGCAGATGCCTGATAACCAACAGCTGTGGCGCCAGCCTTTTCAAGGGCTTCTGCTTCACTGCCGACAACTACGGTACTGTTGCCGGTATAAACAGCATTATCACTGTAAGGATTCTTATAAGCAGAAACATCATTGCTGATGCCAAAACCCAATGCCAGCACGCTTACCGCTACAGCCTTCTGCAGTTTCTGGTTTCTTAATTTTTTCAATAAACTCATTTTGAAGCATTCTTTCGTTTATTTTTTATTAAAAACAGCATTCATTTCCATGCCTGCTTTTATTTCTGACACGCTTCGTAATCGGCAAGCTTATCTTCAAGGCCTTTATATTTCAGCCAGTAAAGGTTGAAATCTTCATGCGGATGCTCACGCTGGATGCGCCTTATTTCCGCCTGGTCCTCTTTGCCTGCTGCGCCAACGTAAGCAAGCATGAACTGGCTTAACGCCAGTTCAAATATGCGGCAGCCGAGTACGGATTTAAAGTAATACTGCCGTTTCGGCGTTGCCGCGGCAATGATGCTGCGTTCCGTATCGTTAAGGCCGAATTTGGCATAAACAGCTTCGGCATCCGGCGTCAGCGCATTGGGATTGGGCAGGAAAATCCTCGTATAGCAGCTTTCAAGAATTGCTGATGCGATATTGCTTTCCGTGACGTCCGTCAGGCTCTGCGTGGCAAAGATTATCGACACGTTATTTTTACGCATGGTTTTGAACCATTCTTTAATCTTTGCCGCAAAAAGCGGATTACTGAGGAATGTCCAGCACTCATCAAGGAAAATAAAGGTAGGCTCACCATGGCAGCGCTTTTCAATAACATGGAACAGATATTGCAGAACCGGCATGATAGCTGCTTTCTTTTCCATCAAAATGCCCATTTCAAACGCCTGCCACGGGTTATCGGATATTTTATCTTCCGTTGCCCCAAAGAGTGCGCCGTAAGGCCCGGCGTCCACAACGCCGGCTACATAATCTACAAACGGACTTATTGCTTCGCGGAGCCTGCTGCTCTGCACCAGCATGTAAAAGCCGCTCATCGTGCGCTGCTCCACCGCAGAGTTTGCCAGTGACTGCAGCGCCTGCCAGATAAGCGCTTTATCTTCCGGCGTCAGCTGAACACCTTCCTGTTCGTATATCATCTGTAGCCACTCGCTGGCCCACACACGTTCATCTTCACAGTCAATATAGCGCAGCGGCTGAAAAGCTATGCCGCCTTCGGCTTCACCGAGGTCATAGAAAACGCCCCCTACGCCTGCCGTTGGCGCGCGGCAGCTGCCGCCCTTATCAAAAATATACACTTTGGCATTTTTATAGCCGCGGCAGTGCATTTCTATTGTATTTAAGAGTACGGACTTGCCGCTGCCAATCGGGCCGATTATCATGGCATTGCCGAAATCGTTGTAATGCAGGTTAAACCTGAACGGCGTGCTGCCCGTGGTTTCCGTCTGCATCAGTGCGGGTGCAGCAAGGTGTTTATTCCAGGCATCACCTGCCCATACGGCAGATAAGGGAAACATATAGGATAATTCAAGGCTTGTAATGAACGGCCAGCGGATATTGGCGCGGACAAGCCCCGGCAGCGTACCGAACCAGGCACTGCACGCGTTATAATCTTCATACTTTGTAACATAGCCCCGTGAATTTAAAACACGCTCTATCTCCCTTACCGCATCATCACGTCTGTCCTCGTCTTTTTCCATGACCACAAAGGTATTACAGTAATAGCCAAGTGAGCAGATGTCGTCCCTGACTTCCGTAATGGCTGCCTGCGTATCGTTATAACGCTCCACGGCAGCAATTTCCACAATGGCGCTTTCAGCGCGGAAAATCGCTTCCTTGATGAAAGCCCAGAAGCCTTTGCGGCTGCTAAACCAGTTGCGGCGCGTAACGTCCAGCTTTTCAAGGGCGTTGACCTTATCCAATGCCACATACCTTGTACACCAGCGGTACTCTATCGGCAGGCGGTTTAATTCATCCAGTATGCCCGGATAATACCTGTCCGGAGGCGCCGTAATGGAAACCACGCCAAGATAACGCTTATCGCGCTCCTGCCCCAGCGTCATGGTTGTGCCGCCGACTAACGGGCTGTCTGCAACTAATTTGTCCAGAAATACCGGTATGTCAGGAGTTTTTACTTTATGCCTTTTGACGCTGATGCAGTCATGCAGATAGGTCAGTGTTTCGTCATCGGTCAGTTCATGGCACTCGTACATAACGTCATTAAAGAGGTCAAAAATCCTGCGGTAAGTAATAAGAAAATTACGCAGCTGCTCCTTGATGCACTCATGTTCACGCAGCCCTGCCGAGCGCTCCGTTTCAATGAAATGCCCGACCAGCCTGTTAAAGCTGTCCGTTGGCGGCAGGTAAACAATGGTTGCATAAAAGCGGCTTTCAAAATGCGTGCCGCCCGCAAAATATTTTTTCCGTTCCCATTCCATCATCTGCGTAATAGTATCAGGGTAATCCTTCTCAGGATAAGCCGTGCTGCGGGAGCGGCGCGCTTCACTAAAGAACACCCAGCCGTCACCAAGGCGTTTTAAAATATTATTTACCTTGCTAGCTGCAACTGCCGTTTCAAATTTCGTGGAACTTGTAAGGTCATGCCCGCGGAACTCAAAGGTTTTCTGAAACGAACCGTCCTTGTTGAGAATTACACCGGGGGCAACAAATAGCGCCCACGGCAGGTGATCGCACAGCTCATCGTCAACACTGCGGTATTTTTTATGAAAATACTTTAAATCGTACATAGATGCGTTTGCTCCTTACACATCGAAATAACGTTTTTCATTAAGATGCCTTACCATGGCCTTGAAAAACTGCGGGTCATTTTTCGTCATCTTTTTCGCCGCAAAATGCAGAAGCAGGCTGACGATGAAAAACGGATAAATACGCAGCATTACGGCAATGGATATGCAAAGCGTAAAGTTTAAAATCATAAATTCGCGCGGCACCCCGGCCCAGAGAATTTCTTCCTGCAGGCTTTTATGCGCGGGAATATAATAACCATCGGGAATTTTTTCTTCCAAAGCTCTCACCCCTTTATGTATTCCAGCTGATAAACGCCGTCCTTATAGCCGTTTACAAACGCCATTTCCTTCACCTTGCGGGAAAAGTGCACGCGTTCAATGTAAATAACTATATCCACGGCTTCCGCAATCAGCTGCGGCTGCGGTGACGGTATTGCTTCCTGTATCAGGCTTTCCAGCCTTAAAAGCCCGGCATAGGCGTTATCCGCGTGTATCGTGGATATACCGCCCGGATGCCCGGTATTCCAGGCCTTTAAAAGCGCCAGCGCGGCTCCGTCACGGACTTCGCCTACCACAATGCGGTCCGGGCGCAGGCGCATGGTGGATTTTAAAAGCCTGGTCATGCCGATGTTATCCTGCGTGCGCAGGAATACTGCATTCGGCGCGCTGCACTGCAGCTCGCGCGTATCTTCAAGTATCAGAATACGGTCGCCTGTTTTCGCAATTTCATCCAGCACGGCGTTGGTTGCCGTAGTCTTACCGGTGCCGGTGCCGCCCACAAAGAGGATATTTTTTCTGTCCTTCACGGCCTGTTTGATTATTTCCACCTGCTGCGGCGTCATAATGCCTTTATCAATATAGTCCTGAAGGTCAAAGAGTTTTTTGGCCGGCTGACGGATGGAAAAGACCGGTGCCGTGGTAACAGGAGGCAGTACCGCTTCAAAGCGGCTGCCGAAATTCGGCAGTTCAGCGGATAGTATCGGGTTATTTTCCGTTACTACCGTATGGCAGTAGGTTGCGACAAGTTTGATAACGCGCGTACTTTCTTCGGTGCTGATTAAAATGCCGGTGTCCTTACAGGGCTGTCCGATGCGCTCCACCCATAAATGGCGGTCCGGATTAAGCATAATCTCCACCACCTCCGGGTCATCGAAAAAGGGACGCACCAGGCCAAGCGAAGATTTCAGCATCTTTGCGCCGAGGTCTGTTGCTTCGGCGTGCTCTATTTTTTCTTTACTCGTTTCCATCGTCATCAGCGTCATCTGCCTTTCTGCGGCCCCTGGTTTTTGCCGCTTTCCTTTCTTCTTCCCAGCGGCTGATGAGCGTGTCCCCGGCGATTTTTATTTCATAAGCCGCGCCGCTGCCGTTAAAAAGATTTTTATATTTATCTAAAAGCCCGGCAAGAATGCCCTTATCCGCACTCTCGCCGAGAATTTTTTCAACCAGTGCACCGGTTTCAATCAGGCGATGATTACGCACCCGGCGCTCAATGGCAGCAATTTCAGAATTCAGTTCCCTGCGTTCTTCACGCATTCTTTTCAGCTTTTCGGCCGCTTCCAGCGAGCGGGCTTCTTTCTGGGCTGCCTGTACCCTTAGTTTCTCCAGCTGGGTTTTCAGCTTATCCTGCATCATTTTTCCTCCACCTCACCTATTTGCGGCATGCCGCAGAGTTCTTGTAAAAGAGCTGCAAATTCCTTGACATAGGCATTGCTCTCATTCATGGTATACAGGTAACAGCTCTGTATTAACCGATTTTTTCCTTTATACAGCGGCACCGCTATAAGACCCGGCAGCTCTGTTTGCCTATCCGTAATAAGAAAACCATTGCCGGCAGCTGCCATAAGTTCTGCTTCCTGCAAGTTTCCGGCAAAAAGAAAGTAAGTTGTAAGCCCCAGCCATTGCCGGTAAAACTTTTCTTCTGCCATGCGCTCATTTTCGCTGCCTACTATGATGCACGGCAAATCCAGCAAATCTTCTGCTCTTACCAGTTCCGGCTGAACCGGAGCATCAAAAGCACCCAGCTTCGCATAACAGGGCCTGGAAGAGATTTTAAAAGCAGTAAATTCACGGCCTGCCGGTAAAGTATGCGCAGTAACCAGAATGTCAGCCTGCCCTTTTTCAAGGGCTTCGAGCGCTGCCTCAAAACCGGCTTCATAAACATGGAGAGTTACCTCAGGATGCCGCGTTTTAAACCTTACAAGCGCGCAGCAAAGTTCTTCCGGCAGGCAGCCCGCGGTAAAACTTACAACAAACCGGTCCCGGTATTTACAGTCAGCCTGCCGGACGCCGGTCTTTAATTTTTCAGCCTGTTTCAGAAGCACCCTGGCATTTTCATAAAGATAACGCCCGGCTTCCGTTAAGATTACGCCGCGCGGCGTGCGCTCAAAAAGCTCTGCATCAAGTTCCCTTTCCAGCGCCGTTATCTGCTGCGAAACTGCTGACTGCGAGATAAAACACTGCGCGGCAGCTTCTGAAAAGCTGCCGGTAGCGGCAATGGCCATAAAATACTTAATCTGCTTAAACAGCATCTTTTCCGCCCCTTTACGTTTTGCTAAAGTTCTATCTATTGCCCTTCTTCGTCAGGCATCATCATATCTTCATCAATGTCATACGCATCTAAACTCTGTTCAGTGTCATCAACCGGCCCTGATTCCTCCACTTCACTTAATATCTCTGCTACCTGCACGGCATTAAGCTGCTTCACTGCAACATTCAGCCTGTCTCCACTTTCCCTGTACCAGCCGGTAAGCTGCTGCGGAATGGAATCGGATTTGTCCGGGGGTTCTGCTGCCAGGTCCATAAAATCCGGATTGTCATACCAGGTAATTTTATTAGCCAGTATTGGGCGCATCTTGCTTTTGACAATCAGTTCTTTTTTAGCATCCATGCCGCGGATTTCATCGGGAGTCATAAGCTTGCGCGCCATTTCACTGTAGGTCCTCGATTTATCCAGGCTGATAAGCGCCGTACCGGCAGTACGGCTTTTCTGCTCCCTCGTTTCATCACCAATTGTCTTGGAAAGCATTTCCGCTGTTCCCTGGTCATTCGGCGCATAATATACCTGCACTTCGCAGTTAGAGATAATGCCGTTGTCCTTGCCATAGATTTTATTTATCTGCATCACGGACTGACAGATTATAAGAGCCTTGATACCGTAGCCGGCTATAACGCCCATTGACGTTTCAAAGGTTTCCAGCCTGCCCAGCTGCGGAAATTCATCAAGCAGCATTAAAAGCCGATGCTTATTGGCTTTTGTGTTTTTATCACCGATGTCAAACTCCATTTTTTCCGTATTGCGTTTATATAAAATCTCCACGATGACGCGGAAACATGGCATCAGGCGGTCTATGTCAGATGGGGGTACAATAAGATACAGAGATACCGGCCTGTCACTGTTCATAAGGTCATGGATTTTAAAATCGCTGCTTGCCATATTGGCCGCAACAATCGGGTCGCGGTAAACCGAAAGCGCCGTTTCCAGCGTGCTTCTGATAGACCCGAACTCTTTTTCCGGAGTGCTGGCCATTTTATTAAAAATCTGATAAACACGCGGATGAAAATACAGTCTGTCACTGGAAGCATTGGCAAATTTCAGAACTTCACCCGTGTCATCGTGTTTTAAGTCAATATTTGCCCTCTCCACAATTTCTTTCAGCAAATGCTGCAGCCCCTGGCTGTCTGATGCCATATATTCCAGTACCGTAGTAATATTGACAGGCTCATTTTTCTTCAGCCACTTAAGATGCAGCACCAGGGCGAACAACAAGTCAGACGCGTTGCTGGTCCAGTGCGCATTAACGCCTTCGTATCCCTTCCCTGTCGGGTCGGCCAGTACGCGGCAAATATTCTGGCAGTCCCTTACTTCATTGGGGGTGCCCATACGGATTTCATCAAGAGGGTTAAACTTGACGCCAACGGCTTCAGGTTCCGTGCTGTACCGGCCTTTATCATCAACGTAATTAAGGCTGGTCGGGTCAAATTTTAAAATAATCTGGCCCATTTTCTTCCTGCGGCCTGCCGTAAAAGCAAAGTTTTCACCCTTAACATCAACCACCAGCACCGAATGCGGCCAGGATAAAAGCGTTGGTATGATAATGCCCACGCCTTTGCCGCTGCGGGTAGGGGCGCATAAAAAATCATGCGTTTTTTCATCGTCACGCAGGTAATAACCGTCATCCGTAAGGCCAAGAATAATGCCCCTGCCGTCTAAAAGATGCCCTGCTTCCATTTCCGGGCGCGTGGCAAAGCGCGCTGAACCGTAATTATCCGTTGTTTTCTTATGAAACAGCAGTCTGATAAAAACAAGTATCATTGTGGCCACTACCGTGGAAATGCCGAAAATGCTGTACGCATTGATAAAAAGCACCGGTGCTTCCCTGCGGTAATCGCCGTTCCAGGCAAATACAGCAAACGGATTATAGAGCTTCCAGCTGCCAAAATCACAGATGCTCCAGTAAAGCGCGTCCTGATAGCCCAGCTTTGCTGCCGTATACTGCGTAGCTGCCGAAGCAGCGCAGATAACTGCTATAACAAAAAGCACCAGGGTAATATTTTTAAGCGTTTTTTCATCTATATCAGGCTTAGTCAGCATAAGGCTCCAGAATTAAATCACGGTTTACGATAATGTTGTACTGGTAGCCTGGCTCAATGATAATGGTCGGCTGAATATTAAGGTTTTTATTAACGATGCTGTTCGTTGCGCTTGAAATATTGCTGGCCGCCTGGCTGCCTGCTTCACCCCGGAAGCTGTCATTATCCTCCACGTCCGCTGCCACGGCAACGCCACCGGTAATAAGCCCGCCCAGGAGTGCGCTCCATAAAACGCGGCCGTAATGTGAATGGACAATATCATGGAAACCGGCATAGCCAGCCTGATCAGCGCCCTGCAAATTTTCTAAAATAAGGGATTTGCCATTGGGGAAAATAAGGCGCTGCCAGATTACCAGCCCGCGCTCCTGCGCAAAGGTGGTGCGGCTGTCATATTTGCCGATCACCCTTGTGCCTTGGGGAATTAAAAGATATCTTCCTTCAGTGCTGTCATAAACGTTTTCACTGACCTGCCCTATTACGGTGCCCGGCAGGTCAGAATTCATGCCGGTAATGAGGACGCCGGGGATAACCGTGCCGGATTTTATCTCATAGGGCGTTACCTGGCTTACGAGCATATAGGAAGAATACATATCTTCATTGACTTTCTGGCTGATAAAGCCAATCTTGTCATCCTGCCCGTTCTGGTCCTGCCTTACGTGAGATGCCTGCTCTGTTACCACAACCGGCTGCCCGGCAATAGCCTCACCTGCTGCCTGCGCCGCACCGATGGATGCGAGCAGAAGGCCTGCAGCTGCGGCCATGTTTAAGAATAAGTTTTTCACTTTCTGCTCACTCCTCTAATTCAAATTTAATCGGGCTTTGATAAGCCTTTTTCATCGCTTCATATTCTTCCAGTTTTTCCTGCTGCTTTAGCGTAAGGCGCGGTTTTTGCTGCCTTGCCGGCTGACGCGGCAGCGCCGGCCGGGGCTGCACTGCTTTTTCTTTAATGCGGGCTTTCTTTTCTTCTTTTGCCGCTTGTCTGGAACTTTTTTGCTGTTCCATCCTGGCTTCATCAGTATAGTTGGCCGGTACATTTCTTAAATGATTGCCGCTGCCTGTCTGTACTGCCTGCGTTTCCATTTCCGCAGTCTTTTGTATATGGCTGCCTTCCTCACCTGCGCCATATAGCAGGCAAAACAAAATCAACATACATAGAAGGCCTGTTCCCCCAATAACATGTGCCCTTTTCAAGCCTTTTCCGGAAGGTTTTGCTCTTGCTTTTTTAACTCCGTCCAGGCTTTCCGCGTCCCACTGCCCGCCCGGCTGCTCATTTTGGGTTTTGTTTTCTTCATCCAGACCAATATAACTAGCCAAGGTTCTGAACAAACTTTTTAATGTTTCCATCACTAATCTTTCCTTCTGATGCTTATCTGTTCTTTGCCAACCACCAGCTGCGCCTTGTCAAAAAGGCGGTCGATGATGTAGGTGCCCCTGATTACCCTGTAATTGGTAAGCACTACATCATCATTTTCATTTAAGATAAAAAATGCCGGCATGACATTGGCAAAAACTTCCGGTTTCATTTTGATATAGGTTTTAAGGCCGTCGTCAAAAACTCTGGCCGGTGACCACGGCAGTTCTTTTTTATTGAATTTGTAATTGAAATTAAGTTTCAGCGGGTCAATAGCTGCGTAGTTTCGGACGCCGCTATAGCCGCTATTGTGGCTGATGTTCTTTGCCACCTGCCAGGTCACAACCGGGTTATAGAAATTGCCGGATACCAGGTTCAGCTGGTAGGTGCGTACCGTAGTGTTGATGACCATATTGGTACGGATGCCGGTATATACAGGCTTGACATAAAGGTGCTCGACCTTAGTAAAGCCCTGCCCCACTGCCGCTTTATCTATTACCCAGCGCTCCGTGTCACCGGCCGAGACAGAAGTAATGCTTTCGCCGGGCTGCATGCGGATATCGGTAATATAGCCTTTTTCGGAGTATACCGTGTAAATTTTGTTGGACTGATACGGAAACACCACTTCTGCGCCGCTGATGGCAGCGTCAAAAGAGTCTGTTATAAATTCCGGCTCCGGCGCATTGCCGGCTGCCGGCGCAGCCACTGCCACATTTGCCGTCATAAAGGCAGCTATAGCTGCACCTTGAAATAATCTCTTTAAATTCATCTCATCACCAGTTCCTCGTATTTAATTTATCTCTCCTGCGATACCGAAAAGTCTTTAATCTGAATGCCCAGCGGATTGACGTGGATATTCTCATTGGTTACTGCTGTAAAATCAATGGTATAGAAAGCTTCCATACTGTAATTGGAAATTACCTTTCCCGTTGCGTCATACAGCGTTTCATCCCAGCGTACCTGATAGGTATTATCCTGGCCGCTGTACTTGTTAAAGCCTTTCAGTTTCAGCATTGTAGTATAGTTATTGCTGATTTTGGTCTGGTAATCTTCGGCTATCGCCATGTTATTCATTTTATTGGCACAGCTCTGTTCAAGATAGGCATAGACTTCTTCCCAGTTCTGCTTGTAAATCACAAGGTCTTTCGGCAGCGTGCGGGCTTTTCTCGTTACATTCCAGAGAAAATATTCTATTTCCGTTTCATTAGCCTGGCTGCGTGCATCCACTCGCTCAACCGTCAGAACCGCTCCTGATTTGGCGTCCACCTGCACGATATACGGCACTATACTGCTCTGGCTGCCTATATAGCTGATGCCGCATACCAGAGTAACATTAAGCGCCATACTGAGGCAGGCTATCATACGCCAGGTCTTAAACCTTACCGTTGCCGCCCCAAACAGTCTGTCCCATACTTCACCGGCTTTGCTGTACGGCGTTTCAGGTAATTCTTTGGCTGACTTATAATCTTCGGACTTACTAGTAAATGCCATTAGTCTTTAACCCCCAATAGCAGTAATGAAATTGGAAGCAAAAAGTGCCATGGCGATACCAAAGAGTATCATGATACCGCGTTTGGCCACTGCGCCAAGCTCACCAAATGCCAAGAGGCCGCCCATTACCACACAGGCAATTATGGAAACTCCCTGCGCAACCGGACCTGTCAGACTCTCCACTACCGTATCCAGCGGGTCTTCCCAGGGAAGTGCTGCATAAGCAGTGTTTACTGCTAAAATCTGCAGTACCACGCTGCCTGCCGTAATTTTTTTCATAAATTTGCTTTTTTTTAACATCTTTACCTCCAGAATTCAGATATTGAAGGTAAAAAAGATTCTTGCTCCGTCCCTTTGAGCCTAATCTTCTATGTCTTTCAAGAGTTCACTGGGATGTACGCTCAGTTTGTCTGCAATTAGCATCATCGTTGTCAGAGATACACTGTTGGGATAATTACCCTTTTCAATTCTTGATAAATATTTGGCGGTTATTCCAACTCTCTCGGCAAGTTGTTCCTGGGTTAAACCTCGTTTTTTTCTGAAATAGAGGATTTTTGCCCCCAGATTTTTAATTCTTTTTCTCAACATACTGATCACCGGCTTCCTATAAAAATTATTCCATTTCTGGAATTTTTCGTATCTTCTTTGTAGGTAGAGTTTTCTACTTTATAGGTAGACAAAAAAAGAGCGCAGGGAAATTTTCTCTGCGCTCTAATTATTTTTTCTTCGTTTACCCAATCTAACTGCTGCTTTTTATACCGCAATTAACATCTATTAATATTTTTGGGCAAAAAAAATAAGGGCAGCTTTTCGCTGCCCTGAAAGCTTTAGTTGTTTACCATATACTCTTTTATCTGATTGTTTTTCCATATTATGAAACCACCAAGTATGGCAATGGCATAAACTGCAAAACCTGAATTAAGGAACAGATAATTAATTATAATCATCAAAAGCATCGCTGCTGTGCTGTAAAATGCCGGCAGAAACTCGCCCGGCCTGTAAAGCATAACCCAACTGATGGCTTCAATTGCGATTATTAAAGCAATTACCACTATGTAAGATTCACTGTACTGTGCAGCATCTGCTTTATAGGCACCTGCGCCGATACCAGCCATAAAGGGAATACCAAGCATGGCTATTCTTTTAAAATGTTCTCCAAACCGGTCCCGCCATTTTTCATGTATCCGCTGATATTTTTTATATTCCCTGCTCTCCTGAAGCTTTCTCGTCAGTGCCGCAACTATAAAAGCTGCCAAGCAGCAGATGATGCCAGTAGCAAACAGTTCAGCAATCGTCATTTTGCCGCTGCCGATTAGCCTGTATACCGGAAAGGCTAATGCCAGGATAGTGATTAAACATATTAATTTTTTCATAGCTACGCTCAATAATGCCTTCCCTTTTTGCTCCTTTTAGATTAAGTTTTCTCTTTCCAGTTCTTTTTTAATGCAATTAACGATAAATGCCCTGATCGTTACTTTTTTCTTTTTCCTGTTTTTATAGATATAGTCCTCTATACCTTCGAACAATTCTTCCGGAATTGGAAGATTATAATATTTTACATTAGTAGATTCAATGCTCTTTTTCCTGCCGCGTTTTGCTTCCTGTTTTTCAACAGTTTCTTCTTCCGGCACTTCTTTTATTTTTTCAATTACTGCTGCCGGTTCTTCTTTTTGCGGAGCCGGATTAACCACGCCGCTGTTAATGAAATTTTGTACTTCCGGGCTTTCAAGGTTTATTGTCTTGGGGGTAGTGCTGGGTCTTTTGCCAATAGCCATTTTTTTGCCTCTTTTCTTTATTTAATTATCGTTATTTTCATTCAGTTTTTCCAGCAATTCGCTGTACAGGCTTTCAAATTCCTGCGCCGCTTTTTTATTCGGTGCGTATTCATATGCGCATTTTCCAAGTCCAATGGAATTTTTGAAATCTATATAGTCAGTCAGCCAGTTATTGAAAATACCAACTTTATAGGCATCCTTAATTTCTTCACAGGATTCTTTGGCTTCCTTCAAAATAATCGCCTTTTTATTCGGCAGCACCCTGTTCAGCAAAAGATATGTTTTTATATCACCGATCATTCGGGCCTCATTTAATATTTTCAGCGTATCTTCTGCGCCCCAGATATCAAAGGTGGACGGCTGGACAGGTATTACCAGTATGCCGTAAATTGCAGCCAGTATTGCTGACCTCACGATACCGCTGTCGCCTGCGCCGGCATCTATTACTATGAGGTCAAACATATTATTATATTTGTTGATTTCCAGATGAATGGCTGTTGTCGGCAGCCCCATTACCGGAAATTGTACAAGCGAACTGTCTTCTGCCCTAACGCTGCTGAAATTTAGTGATGAACACTGCCTTGCATCAGCATCAATCAATAGCACTTTATAGCCATCAATGGCTGCGCGGCAGGCTATATTGGTTGCGATGGTAGTTTTGCCAGCCCCGCCTTTAGTATTAACAACTGAAATTACTTTTCCGTTAAAACCTTCTGCTCTTCCCGTCATATAACTCATCTCCAAATTAAGTATTTAAATATGCTAATATCTCAATCATTGTAATATTTAAGTATTAAAATATTCAGATTATCAAAATACTTAAATATTATAATATCTTCATATTTTAGTTATTCAGATATGTTGATTTTTAAATATTTACATATCTTCGTACTTTCATTATTCTCATATCTCAATATTAAGATATTAACATATTTAGGTTATTTCCATTATTTTCATATTATAGTATTATAATACTTA
>ULWF01038307.1_pt1 | contig 15248 bp, 12 predicted proteins | sample 1960081 | NCBI WGS metagenome assembly ULWF01 (sample SAMEA4835805, study PRJEB28245) | human gut metagenome | biome: gut microbiome; material: fecal sample | place: Denmark | collected 2008
CGCCCGAATTCATAAGAATAAGCAGACCGATAAGCAATATTGCAATGATGATAACTATATTGCCTGATGTAAATAGATTGCCCTTTCCCGATATCTTGGATATATCATCGGTTCTGATGTTGGTATCGGGATTTTTCCCGGTTATATCTGATTTTATGCTTTCGGTGACTGAGGGCGTTTTATCTTTGTTGTCAATTATAAGCGTCAGGCCCGAAAACCGCACCGTGCTGCCGCTGAGCTTATCAGACTGCAATATGAAATCGCTGTCTTTACCTCCGTATATGTTGATACTGCTGACGGTGTAATTCTGTCCGATGAAGTTTATCGTTTTTCTTCCGTTTATCGTCATACAGTACGGCTCAAGTTCGGGCTTTATCACGGCGGTCGGTGCGCTGTTTTCAGAAGATGCTTTTCGTAGTCAAACAGGGCGTAGCCGGAATTGTATTCGATTACGAGTTTTATTGCACCGACAGCTTTATACTTTGACAGTATATCGCCTATATCGCTGTAGGTGAGGGCGCTTTCGGAGTTGCGGTCCTGATTGACTGTTATTATTTCTGCATTATCTGAAAGTCTGCCTGCGACGCCTGAGCTTACTGAATTTAAAAACATAGAAATGAGAAAAGTGCAAAGAAAATACGTTACGGCAAAGAATGTTATCATCATGCCGCTTTTGTTGAATAATTGTCTGATATTATCACCTCATAATTCAAATCTTGTATGCTGTTATTAACTTATAGTGCGGAAGAGTGTTTCGCAAATTTCGATATTTTTATTATATATGATTTATTTAGATTTTTCAATAGAATTTTTGAAATATATTACATTTTATCGGTTTGCAATAGAGATGTAAAAGAGCGGCAGAAAAGCCAAACCTGTGTGTTACAGTTAAGTTAAGAAAAAGCAACAGGACACAAAGCAAACCCTTTATGAATGCGGTAATACAAAGCACCCGCCGCCGTCAAGCGATAACAGAATATCCGCAATCGCATCACGGTAAGGAATATAAAGTTTTTGATTATTCTTAAAAAAACAAAATCCGCAGGACTTGCTCATTTAAAGCTGAGCAGTCCTGCGGTTATGTTATTTTGTTCTTTTAAAACGGTCGGTTGTTTTAGCATCGCAGTCAGATTACAAGCACTTTCAGCCTTGTCCGTAATAGGCGTTTGCACCGTGCTTGCGCAGATAATGCTTGTCAAGAAGCTCCTGCTGCATTCTTCCTGCAGTTGGTGCGATAGTGAGGGCATGGTAATTCATAAATGCGACTTCCTCAAGCACTACGGAATTATGCACCGCCTCGTGTGCGTCTTTGCCCCAGGTGAACGGACCGTGACTTTTGACAAGCACTGCAGGGATAGTCATAGGATCGATGTTGTTGAATGTTTCGATTATGACCTTTCCTGTTTCTTTTTCGTACTCGCCGCGAATCTCCTTGGGAGTCATGGCACGGGTGCAGGGTATTTCACCATAAAAGTAGTCGCCTTGTGTTGTGCCCATCGGCTGAATGCCTGCACCTGCCTGAGCGAACGAAGTAGCCCAGCGGCTGTGGGTATGCACGATACCTCCGATAGCTGAGAAGGAGCGATATAGCTCGAGATGAGTAGGCGTGTCGCTGGACGGCTTCCACTTGCCTTCGGCTGTTTTTCCTGTTGCAAGTTCGACCACCACCATATCCTCGGCTGTCATTTCTTCATACGGTACACCGGAGGGCTTTATCACTATCATTCCGCTCTCACGGTCGATTGCGGAAACATTTCCCCAGGTGAACGTTACAAGGTTGTATTTCGGAAGCAGAAGATTGGCTTCAAGCACCTCTTGTTTTAATTTCTCTAACATATTGCGTCCTTTCTTACTTTGCCGCTGCGTATTGTGCCGCAAGTCCACGTTTGTAGTTTTCCATAAATTCTGCAAAACCCTCAGCACCGTTCTTTTCGGGCTGAAGCGTGGTGGATTCCATACCGACGAATACCTCACTGTCAAGGAATTCCGATAGTGATTTTCCGCCGCCGCATACAGTATATGCCGCAAGCAGAGCCATTCCCCATGCGCCGCCCTCTCCGGCGGTCTTCATAACGGAAACGGCACAACCCAGCCCGTCGGCAAGGAACTGCTGTGCAACTCCTTTTGTCTTGAACAGACCGCCGTGTCCTGTTATTTTTTCAACGGAAACCTGCTCCTTTTCAAAAAGTATATCCATTCCGAGCTTCAGTGCTGCCATAGTAGAGTATATTTCCGCACGGAACAGATTTGCAAGATTGAATTTTCCGTCGGGAGTGCGGAAATACATCGGTCTGCCGTTTTCCGCTCCTGCAACAGGCTCGCCTGAAAGGAAATTATACACAACGGTGTTGCCGCAGTCGGGGTCGCCCGTCAGTGCGTGATAATACAGCATATCATAAAGTGCGGGCTTTGCGATAGGGTGACCGCTGAGCTGTGCAAATTCACCGAATATCTTCACCCATGCGTCAAGCTCGGAGGAGCAGTTGTTGCAATGCACCATAGCAACGGGAGCGCCGCAGGGAGTAGTCACTACGTCAATTTCCGGGTAGTAGCCCTTAAGCGGCTTGTCGAGAACAAGCATAGCGAATATCGAGGTGCCTGCCGATACGTTTCCGGTTCGGGGAAGCACACTGTCGGTCGCTGTCATTCCCGTACCTGCGTCACCTTCGGGAGGGCATAAGGGAACTCCCGGCTGCAGTGTACCTGTCGGGTCGAGCAGCTTAGCGCCGTCGGCGGTCAGAAACGCCTCCTTTGCGCCTGCGTTAAGCACTGAAGGAAGAACTTCCGCCAGCTTTACTGAGAAACCTTTTGCCGAAAGCACCTCATCAACCTTTTTGATGTAGTCTGTGTTGTAACCGGTGCTGTCCACAGGGAAGATGCCGGACGCTTCGCCGATGCCGACCTGTCGCTTTCCGGTAAGACGGTAGTGGATATAGCCTGCAAGCGTATTGATATGAGCAATATGTCTGACGTGTTCCTCGCCGTTCAGTATTGCCTGATAGAGATGAGCTATGCTCCAACGCTGTGGAATGTTGAAGCTAAGAAGCTCTGACAGCTCGGATGCCGCCTGCTCTGTGATAGTGTTACGCCATGTGCGGAACGGAACGAGTAAGTTATCGTCCTTGTCAAATGCCATATAACCGTGCATCATTCCGGAAATACCAATTGCGCCGTAGGTAGTCGGAGCTACTCCGAACTTCTGCCGTATATCCTCTGTGAGTGCCGCATAACATTGCTGTAATCCTGTTGTGATGTCATCAAGGGAATAAGTCCACACGCCGTTTTCATAGCGGTTCTGCCACTCGTGACCGCTCGAAGCAATCGGGGCAAATGTGTCGTCTATAAGCACTGCCTTTATTCTGGTGGAACCGAATTCGATTCCGAGATATGTCTTTGCGTTTTGTATCTTCTCTTGTATTGTCATATTATCACCTCTTGAGAGCTGCAGTAGCATCAAGCGATTCAAGCTGCTGCTCAAAACTGTTTATGTCGGTCTTGCCATCAATCATAACAAGCTCCGTGTTCGTTATCTTTGCAAACAGACGTATATCTTCTGCTGTAAATTTAAAAGACAAGTTATAGATAAATCTGTTACAAATTTAAGTTTTGTCTGTATTGCTTTTTTATTGTAACACAAAAGATAAGTAAATGCAATGTATAAATTGAACATTTTTGCCGGAACGATTTGTGCATTTGTCACAAAACAGATGTTTCTGACTTACCAATATCGTGCTGAGTAAAAACTGCTTGACAAACAACGGACAAAGTTGTATTATATATGTGAATAAATTTGTATTCTTTTGTACGAACTTGTGCTTTGCATAGAGGTGATAATTATGACTAAATATGAAGCTGTTGCACAGGCAATTAAAAACGATATTGAAAACGGTGTGTATAAAGAGGGACAGCCGATTCCTACCGAGGAGCTGCTGACAGCTCAGTATGATGTGAGCCGCCAGACGATACGCAAGGCGTTGTCGCTTCTTGTAGAGGACAATCTTATAATAAAGCGTCAGGGGAGCGGCTCGGTGGTACGGCCGAAGCGGCTTAATCCGAGGACAGGGAAGATAGCTGTTGTTGCAACATACATCAGCGACTATATTTTCCCGAGTCAGCTGCGGGCAGTGAATGATGTATTATCCGAAAACAAGTATACCGCTGTTCTTTCTGCGACACGCAACTGTGTTTGCAACGAGCGTGCGATACTTGAAGAAATACTCAAGAATCCCGTTGACGGAATACTGATAGAGGGTACAAAATCGGCTATGCCGAATCCTAATTTCGATCTGTACGAAAAGCTGATAGAAATGGATATACCTGTAGTATTTTTCAACGGATATTACCCGTCGCTCCGCGGCACATTTTCTGTATGTGCGGATAATCAGGCAGGCGGTGCAGAGCTTGTGCGGCATCTTATTGAACGTGGTCACACAAAAATCGCAGGCTTTTTCAAAAGCGATGACATTCAAGGTCATCAGCGGTATTCAGGCTTTATTTCGGAGCTGTTTCGCAACGGTCTGATAATCCCCGATGAGAATGTGTTCTGGTACATTACCGAAACGAAGGAGGATCTTTTCAATAATCCTCAGGAGGTATTAAATCGGCTTGGCGATAATACGGCGGTCGTATGCTATAACGATGAGGTGGCGTTCGGACTTATTAAGTGCCTGCTTTCTGCCGGCAGACGTGTTCCTGAGGACGTTGCAGTAGTCAGCTTTGACAACAGTAATCTTAGCCGGATCTCTCCGGTCACGATAACATCGCTTTCCTATGAGGACAGAAACATAGGCAGAATTGCGGCTCAGAAGCTCGTTGATATTCTGAACGGCAAGGAGGTTACGTCCGAGGTGTTGCCGTGGACTTTTATTCAGAAAGAAAGCTCATAAATATGAAGGGATGTTTTATCAGAGTATCTTCAGACCGCAAAACAGGAGGCTTTATAGCTAAGACTTTAAAGCTGCATAGGGCAGTATAAGAATTTGATTTTTTAAACCGCATTGTTGTGCGGTTTATTTTTTGCTGTGCAGAAGCCTTGACATTTGTTGCAATCGGCTAAGAAGTAACAGCGGCAGTAAAAACAAATCCCTGTCCTGCAGGCACTTGTGTTATTTTGTAAAATGTGTTATTATATTTTTGACAGTAAAAGTCGGCTGTTCCTGTTTTTAGGGTAAGCCATAATAAACGAATAAACTGGAATGAAATATCGCCGCCGAAATTTCGGCGGTGCCTGTGAGCCGAACAGTATTAAGGAATTTGCGTCCGATATAGGTAAGAGGATTAGATTATGAACAGCATTTTGAAAAAAATCAGGCAAAGCGATGCCTTTAACAAGGAAAACAGGGTTTCCCGTATAAAAGCTGTCATATTGATGAGCCTGTTTACTTTTACCTTTTTGGAGGCTGAGTTTTTATTTGTTGATATGATTTCCTGCACCGTATCTGGCGATAAGTCGGTAAACGCTCAGAATTACGCTCTCGGTGCAAGCGTGGTGGGATTTGCTTTGTACCCTCTGTATTCAAGGCTTTGCAAAAAGGCTCTGCAATCTGTAATTTCTATTGGGGCTGCAGTGCTGTCGGTCGTTTGTCTTTTTCTGATATGCCGTCACAGCACTTACGCATTTACATTGTGTATGGGGCTTGTACTGTTTTTGATTCTCGGTCTTTTCGGAAGTGCGGTGTTTTATAAATCGCTTTGTCTGTTGGAGGATAACACTTATATTGCACGTCTTGCAGGCTTATCCTATATGCTCGGAACATTACTCCAGATTGCTAATAATAACCTGATCCACATTGATATTATCGAAGCTGCGGTGCTTTCTTTGTTTATATTGCTACTGGCCGTTATGCTGATAAGAGCGGAAAAGAACAGCATCGTTCCTGCGTTCCCGAAAAACGAAGCTGACGAGAAAACCGATAAGGCGGGCAAAGAAGTCGTAAAAATCAGCGTTTTACTTGTTTTTTTGGTTGCGTTTATGACCTGTATTTTCAGCACAATGGATAATGCAATCACCCTTTATAACGCAAACGGGGTGGTGAATATCGGACAGTGGCCGAGAATACTCCTTGCGCTCAGCGGACTTGCGGCAGGCTTTTTGTTCGATTTCGGGGGCAGAAAGTATATGAGTATGATTATGTACTGCGTAATGATCCTGTCAACCATTTGCCTTGTTATTCTCAGATTTGCGGGGCCGATTATGCTGGGGCTGGTTATCTTTTATTTATCCGCAGGTTTCTTTGTTGTATTTTTTACCGCTTCTTTTATGGAAATTGCCCGTTATTCAAAAACTCCCGAGCTTTTGTCGGGGGTTGGCAGAGCAGTCAATAATTTTGTCGCCGTGCTGATCTCGGCAGGTTCTCTTGCCCTTTTGAATTCGGACAATGACATTGCAATAATCACCATTGAGCTGATTTTATTTGTATTGGCAAGCATCGCCGCATTTTTCTATACCAATAAGAGAAAAATGTTTTTTGATGAGCTTTCCTCAACAGGCGGCGACAAATTGAGCGACAAAGAGATATTGAAAAAGCTGTCGGAAAAGTTTTCGCTCACTCCGAGAGAAGCCGAGGTATTCGGGCTGTTGGTAAACACCGAGGACGGATTACAGACGATAGCAGACAATATGTACATATCAAGACGAACTCTTGAGCGGTATGTATCCGCCATATACGGAAAAACGGGAACTAAATCCCGTATCGGTCTTGTATCCCTTTACAACAACATATAAAATATCCTAATGCTCGTACCTTCCGCTAAGGCGGGAGGTATTTTTGTGTTATATAGTAAAAACCGTATTGTTATGCCGATTTTTATAAAATGGCGGAAGTCCGCCAACCTGTTTTTTGCAGATTGGCGGACTTCCCTTATATACAGCGGAGCGTTATTCAGATATAATTACAATAACAAACGGTGTATGAAACGACATGATGACAGCTTGCAATAGGATATATTCAGAAAGGGGAGCGGATTATGAATATGCGGCACTGTGCTTTGCCGGACAGAAAAACAACAAAACGAACACTTCCGTATAATCGGCAGTATGTGATACTTGCAATTTACGAAGTGCTGGACAAAAACGGCGCCGAATATAAAAAAGAGGACACCTCGACCATATTATCGGAAATATCGGTGTACGGAAATTCAAGCCTTTTTTCCGTTTCGGTGAGCAGGCAGGAGGAAGGTACCGAATTATCCGTAACGATGGTCAGAGAGAGCGAGGGATTGTCGGAATCTGGTGTGCAACGAGCTATAACAGCCGTAGCCGACAGCATATCGCAATATCTTGAAAACGAGCTTGTTTTAAGCAAAATCAAATCATAAAGAATACAAGTGGAGGAATTGCCTATGAAAAGAATAGGAGAATATTTCGCAGGAGCATATAAAAATGCTTTTGCAAGGTGGATTTTCGGAATAACCGCATCGCTTGTCATTTTACCCGATCTGATAAAGACCGTTTTGCTTTGCATAAAGAAAGAATCGTTAGCGGCGGGTATGGTGTTTATTGCCGATGTGCTATGCGTTGTATGTGCCTTCGTTTTCGCATTTTTCGCAATTTGCTCAATCGGAAAAACGGCAAAGGAGGCTGTCGCAGTATGGCTTAAGGGGTGTATTCCCTGTATAGCGGCACTGTATGGCGGAAAACTCCTGACGGTGCTTTTTGTCAAGTGCTTCGGAACGGTCGGTGAATTTATAGGGATAGCCGCCGGCGGAATACTGCTCGGACTTTCGTTTTATCTGCTAAGCTGTGCTGTTAACGGCGTCATTAAAGGAAAAGTCGGCAGAAAGCTACTTTTGATAGCGGTATGCATATTGCTTGCAATCGTTTTTGCGTATCTTTTGCCGTATATTTTCGGGCTGTGTATTGAATCGACCTTTGCACAAAAAAGGGTGTGGTGTATAAAGCTCATAGCCGAACTTGTCTATGCGGTGTTCTGCCGGGCGCTGATTGTTCCCGTACTTAAATTTGTGTGTCTCGGGAATCTGTCAAAGGCAGGAACGGATGAACAAATCACATCGGTACAAACGAAAAAATCAAGGCTTGGTTATATACTGACTGCTGTAGGTGCGGCAGTACTTACAATTTGTGCCGTGATGACTTTTCCCGCAACGGTTTCGCCTTCCGACAGGCTGAAGGCTGAATACTACAGCCGTACAAATACGGCGTGCTATAACCTGCTCGGAGGAAACATCATCACGGCAGTCAACGACTACAGGGAGATTCAGCGTGAGCTTGAGATATGGAAAGAAATAGCCGACGGCGGTTGGAATGATATTTCCGAGAGCGAGATAGCAACAAATCAGATGCTGGCTTATCTTGATACCTATGCAAACCACACAGATGACCGACTTGAAACTATGGAGAAGTATTATACGGCAGGCTATATAAAGGATACCGATTTCTGTTTTGATATGCTTGCAGAATATAAAAATGCCGATGAACTGACGGCTGAGCAGAAAAATCGCCGTACAGAAATACTGACGAATTTAGCGGCAAACGGAATATATGTCGGAGGACTGCCGGATGTTGCGGAAAATGCCGCAGTTATGGCAGAAGTGATCGAAACGGCTTTCTCTTACCAAAACAGCTTTGAATATGCTGAGATGCTCGCTAAAATGCGGGTAGGTGTTACAAACGGCACAAATATAGCCGATTCTGTCGGTACCGGTATCACCTATCAGCTTGTAAGCCAAGCTGTTGAAAAGGCACTGGAGGCTCCTGAGGACTTCGTATGGAGCTACATAGCGGTTATGTTTTATAACAATCAGGAGCAGCATTCGCTTTACCTCACTGCTGACTATTCGGATGATAAGAGGATTCTTGCTGTAGTCGAAAACTTTGAAAAACAGTTTGAAAAGCAGCTCGGAAAAGACATAACAAAAGAGGAACGGCTCGGTATCAAAAAGCTGGTCATGCAGACTTATCTTAGGGCATTGGCGCTTGACAAGTGTGCGGATTACGGCTTGGAAGCACTCAAGGAATTCGACAATTTCTTTATTCGTGAAAATACTATGTATTCGCTTTTAGAAACGGGACGGTACGATGAATGTCTTAAGCTCGCAAAAGAGGTACAGGACGATACAAACCCCGTTCCCCTCTATTATGCGGCGGCGGCAACGCTTGAAAGCGGAGAATTTGATGCTTCCGCAGAGTATGTACTGGAGCTTGCAAAGCAGGTAAAGACGAGCGAGTATCCTAAAAAAGCGGATGAATTACTGCATTCCTACTTTTCTTTGCTGGTGGTGGATACCGAAACCACAAAAGCAAAGTACAGCCTTCTCAGCGATGAGCAGATAAATAAGCTTAACAGCGACGAGTTCCTGAAGAATTATCTTGAGGCTTATGTCAATGCCTGCTATCCGTCTTACGGCGGTCATTCTATCTATGATGACGCCTATACAGAGGCTATGGAAACGGCGCTTGCCGCTGCTGATCGGGTGATTTCAGAGCGTGGCGAGCTGTGTTATCCTTATTATCTCAAGGGCGTGACGCTTATGCAACAGGAAAAATACGATGAGGCTGTGGCGGCTTACAAAAAAGCGATAGATTATAAGAGCGATGATCCGATGATATGGTATGCGCTTTATGCCGCATACGAGGAACTGGAGGAGTGGGAAAATGCCTATACCGCCGCAGAGATTGCTATCGGTCTTAGTCCGTGGTTCAATTATTACAGTGATTATGAGGGAATAGGTATCCATCCGTATTCATATCGTGATGGTGCGAAAGCAATGATAGAAAAGCAACATGAAGTATCGCAGAAAGGGGGAAATGAATAATGCCGATTATTATTTCAATTGTAATCTTTCTTATTCTGACAATGCAGACCTTCTTTCTGGGAGGTACTGTCTGGCTCGGAATTGTCGGAATGCTGTTGTCGGCGGCAGGGGTCGTATTGTCTTTCGTGCTTAAAAAGCGGAAGAAGTATCTTGGCAACGTATCGGCTCTTGCGGGAATTGTTATATCGGTTGTGTGCTGTTTATTTATTACATCAGACTCAGGCACGGGTACCCTGCGGCAAAAAGAGATACTTCTCGGGCAAATGGTCAGTGCCGAAACATCGGAGAACGCCGAAGAAAAATATGCTGATTATGTCGAAGCTTACGGTGAGGACGATTCTTCCGCACTCTGTCTTGCACAATACTATATGCGAGCGGAAGAAGCGGATAAGAGCAGGTTGATGCTTTTTAAGCTCAAGAATATAACAAGCATAGATTATTATTGCACAATGGCAGAATGGTACAACAAATTCGATAAGGGCAATTTCTCTTATGTAGTCAGCACGTTGCTTGACGCAGTTGCCGAGCATCCGTACTGGGCAAAGGGGCATCTGATGCTGGGACTTTCCTATTACGAAAACAATGACAATACATCAGCAATATACTATTTGAAAAAAGCGCATCTTCTCGACTTGTCGGACGGTTATTCGCTGTGCTACCTTGGGGTAATCTCCTATGACAGAGGAAGCTATAAGGCGGCGGTGAAATATCTGTCGGACGCAAAGGCGCTGGCAGGAAAAGACAGCTATCTGCTGAGCCTTATCGAAACATATCAGGAATGCGTAGCAAGGGAGGTGTGATAATGAGAAAAAAGACCTTTTCGCTTATATTAAGCGGCATATTGCCAATAACCGCTTTGTCGTTTACCGCTTTTGCAAACGGAGGAGATACGGCAGGCAGACCGGTTACGACGCCTTCTGCTACCGATGTTATCGGCCAGATCAGTTCTTCCGCAACCGAAGCGTATACAGCCTCGCTTAACTTCTGGAACGATTACGGCAACAATATATCAGACGGTTTTAATCTGGCAGGAGAGAGCTGGAATAGCGTAAAAAATACGCCCGGCTTTGAAACAAGCTACGGCGATGCGGTGAAGACAGGCGACGGAATCTTTTCCGCCGCAGGATTCGCCACAAATTTAATGGATTCGCTATCTGCGGCGAATCAGCTTACTCATCCGCAGGATAATCCCTACGCATCACACCCGGCACTGTCAACAGCATACGATACGCTTACCGCATGGCAGGCTATGATGAACTGGGCGGATATGGCTGTGGGGGATAAGGACCCGACAGGAACGGTAAAGGGTATGAACTTACTGCTTGGTGAGGCGGTGAAGAATTGGTCGGATGTTGCAACGCAGACAGCCTTACTTGATTATGCCAATCACAGTACGCTTATCGGAACGGTCGATATTACACTTCAAAATGTCAACGATTATTATACAGACCTGTTTCAGAATGTGTTTTATCCGTCAAGAGATGCCGAATGGTCGTTAGAGGACTGGTGGAAAAAGAGCTATTATGATAAGCTGAACTTTTATGCGCAGATGGTAAGGGAGGGACGTGAAAAGGAGTTTGAGTGGCTGCGTGACGAACTGCTGAATATGGCTCCTAAGGCAGGAAGTACAATCCTGCCGAATCACGTTACGGCGAAAAAACCGAACATATATCTTTATCCCGAAACCGAAACAGAAATAACGGTCACATTCGGTAAACCGGGTTATCTTACCTTGTCGATTCCCTAATATAATGACGGATGGACGGTAACGGCATCGCCGGACGGCACGCTTACCGATAAGGATAAAAACAGCTACGGTTATCTGTTCTACGAAGCTCTTGTGAAAAGGAAAGCGTTTTCGACCGAAGAAGGCTTCATTATTCCTGCAAATAAACGTGCGGAAGTCTTCCGTGAAATACTGACTTCTTACGGCTTTAATGAGCAGGAAACTGCAGACTTCATTGAATACTGGGCGGATTATCTTAAAGACGGCACGGATTATGTCATGCATCCGATGCTGACCGAAGGTGTTGATAATGCGATGCCGCTGACTTTCTCGGTAAAGCCTGACAGCATATACCGTATATGGTTCGGATTTGCCGAATACAGCGGTGATGAAATAACGCCGCCCGAAATTACGCCAATCATTCGTAAAGGCTTTACGGTTATTGAATGGGGAGGCGCTGTTCTGGATTGAGCCAATGCCGTGAATAAAATTGAGCCGTTGCACTTTATTTGTGCAACGGCTCGTTTTGGTGTCTGTATGCTTATTTGTCTTCTTTGCCGAAAGGTGTTGATAAAGCACTGAGCGGGAAAGGCGGATTTGCAAGCGGTTTGCAGGCAAGCGATAACAGCAGATATTCGTTATCGTCTGCGGCTATCCTGTTTATTTTAAGCTCTCCGCATTTCTTACAGCGGTGTATCAGCGCCCATTCACCGTCGGGACGGACATAAATGCTGATAGGCTCCATTATCCCTCCGCAATCGGCTGAGCGGTCGCCGGGTATGTTGTCAAGATGTATGCTTGATAAGCAGTGAGGGCAGTGATTACGGTTGTTTGTTCCGCAATCCCTGACCGTAATGAATTTTCCGCAGGCTTTGCAGTTAAAGCCCTCGTCCTGCGTTCCGTCATCGGTCACTACAGTGTGATATTCGGTTTCTTTATGTATATTCTTTACGGGTTCGTCTGTACGTCTGCGTCTGTTCATATTTCCGTCCTTTTCAGATTATTAAAAACGGCAGGTGTATTTCAACCTGCCGCAGTTAAATTAAATTATACGGGCATTACCTTGTTAGCTTTATCAGCGTGTTCAGCGTCAATGCCAAGCTGTTTGTCCTTACGCTTTTCAAAGAACTTTTCAGCTACCTGACCGAACATAGCGTAGCTTAATACGTCCTCGTCCTGCTGTGACCACTTAGCACATTCAGCCTTCAGCTTTTCAAGCTCAGGCTCGATAAGGTCTGCGGGACGGCAGTCGATAGGCTGTTCGTCACCGAGAATCTTCTTTCTGAACTCGGGATCGATGGGAGCGGGTGTCTTACCGTAGCTGCCCTTTACAAGACCCTTGAATTCCTTTGTTACAGTCTTGTAACGCTCACCGAGAATTACATTGAATACAGCCTGTGTACCAACAATCTGTGATGTAGGTGTAACAAGGGGAGGAAAGCCTGCGTCGGCTCTTACACGGGGAACTTCCTTAAGAACCTCCTCGAACTTGTCAGACTTGCCTGCCTGCTTAAGCTGAGAAAGGAGGTTTGAAAGCATACCGCCGGGAACCTGATATATAAGAGCGTTAGCGTCAACTGCAAGGAGCTTGGGATCGAGCAGACCGCTGTCGATGTACTTCTTGCGGAGCGTCATAAAGTATTCTCTTATCTCTGTGAGGAGCTTTAAGTCGAGTCCTGTATCATACTCTGTACCCTGTAATGCGGCAACCATTGACTCTGTGGGAGCGTGCGATGTGCCGAGTGCTAAGGGCGACATTGCTGTGTCGATAACATCAACGCCCGATTCGATACCCTTTAACAGACACATTGAAGCAAGTCCTGATGTGTAGTGTGTGTGGAGCTGGATCGGGATATTTACAGCACGCTTGAGTGCCTTTACAAGTCTTTCTGTTTCATAAGGAGTAAGCAGAGCCGCCATATCCTTGATGCAGATAGAATCAGCGCCTGCTTCTTCAATTCTCTTTGCATAGTCGATGTAGTACTGTTCTGTAAATACTTCACCGAGTGTGTAAGAGATAGCTATCTGAGCGTGTGCGCCCTCCTTCTTTGCAGCCTTAACGGCTGTTTCGAGGTTTCTTATATCGTTGAGCGCATCGAAAATTCTGATTATATCAATACCGTTTGCTACAGACTTCTGAACGAAATATTCCAGTACATCGTCAGCATAGTGACGGTAACCGAGCATATTCTGTCCTCTGAAAAGCATCTGTAACTTTGTGTGAGGCATTTCACGTCTTAATATACGCAGTCTGTCCCAGGGGTCTTCGTTCAAGAAACGTAAGCATGCGTCAAATGTAGCACCGCCCCAGCATTCAACCGAATGATAGCCGACCTTGTCCATTGTGGAAAGGATAGGGAGCATTTCCTCTGTAGTCATTCTGGTTGCGATAAGCGACTGATGAGCGTCACGCAGTACGGTTTCGGTAATTCCTACTTTTGCCATAACCTTTATTATTCCTTTCAATCAAGAGTTACGCATTGATTGTTGCAATCAGTGTGCCTGTTTCAACAGACTGACCCTTTGTAACATTGATGCTTGCAATTGTACCGTCACAGCTTGCTACAACGTCGTTTTCCATCTTCATAGCTTCGAGAACTGCGATTACTGTACCGTTTGTAACCTTAGCGCCTACTGCGAGCTTAACGTCTACGATAGTACCGGGCATGGGAGCGTTTATCTTAACGCCGCCCTGTGCGCCTGCGGGAGCAGCGGGAGCTGCTGCCTTCTTGGGAGCGGGAGCTGCTGCGGGTGCGGCAACAGGTGCTGCACTGCCGTCTGTTTCTTCAACGGTTACATCATAAGCGGTACCGTTTACTGTGATATTGTATCTTTTCATAACAAAAATCCTTTCTTATGTCGATTAATATACGAAGTTAACGTGCTTTTTAGCAGGAGTAACAACTCTCTTTGAAGATGTTGCTTCAATTGCAGATGTCAGTGCGGACTTTGTATCCTCGGCTGTGATAACTCTGTCAACATAGCCGTTAGCCGCAGCTGTGAATGCGTCTGCTTCGTTGTCTGCATATTCCTGAGCCTGCTTTGCGTTGTCTTCCGAAACACCGTTTAAGAATACAACTGCCGCTTCGGGAGTCGTGGGAGCGATAACCGCACCTTCCCATGCGAATGTAAAGTCGCTTCCTGCCGCTGTGCTTGCGAGTGCAACATAAGCACTGCCGTAAGCCTTGCCTGTTACAACCGCAATCTTTGCTGTTGTAGCGGAAGCGTATGCCTGTGCGAGCTTTGCACTGTCACGGATGCTTCCTGCAAGCTCAGCCGCACTTGACTTTTCAAAGCCTTCGCTGTCAACAAATGTAACAACGGGGATTGAATAAGCGTCACAAAGAGTAACGAAACGTGCAATCTTTGCACTGTCGTTGGCTGTCAGCTTTGCACCGTTGTTTGTAGCAACAAAGCCTGCTGTTCTCCAGTTAAGGCTTCCTATTGCGGTAACCGCAGATGTACCGAACTGCTTGTAAAGCTCAATAACGCTTTCCTTGTCTGCTACCGAGTTGATAAGCTCGATGCCCTTGAGGTCAGCCGATACAGCCGCATCGTTTTCCATATAATAATCGTTTCCTGCTGTTTCAAGATTGTTCGCAGGGAGAACGGATAATAACTGCTTAGCCTTAGCTATAGCTTCTTCGCTGTCCTTTGCAAGAATAGCCGCTACACCTGACTTTGCGGCATTCTCGGCTGTACCCGCACCTGCCGTCTTATCATCGGCTGTAAAAGGTGCTGTCATGAA
>ULWF01032256.1_pt1 | contig 15112 bp, 9 predicted proteins | sample 1960081 | NCBI WGS metagenome assembly ULWF01 (sample SAMEA4835805, study PRJEB28245) | human gut metagenome | biome: gut microbiome; material: fecal sample | place: Denmark | collected 2008
TCAGCTGTTTTTCCACGGCTTTTTGTCCGTTTTGCAAAAGCTGTCCTTTTGCGCTGCAATATGTGGCATATTGGCGCCCGAAAGGATAGCTTTCGCGTCGCCGTTTGCCGCCTTTTGCGCGGTGATGTCTGCCGACGTCGTGTGGCGGTGCCGCTTGGCAGCATTGCCGGCCGTCTCCGTTGCCGCTTTTTCATGCTAAGAGTCCTGTTTATGATGTTCACATGATGTTCCCCAAATGTCAGTCTTCCGCACTGCCTTATGCGCCCTTTCAGTGCCGCCGTGGCAGGATTACATGGGGGCAGAACATGGCAAAAGACTGTGAAGACGGCGTTTTCCGTTTTTTGGGTACATTTATCTGTAAATAATATACCATGCCGCATGCAGGAATATAATAATTTTGTAGCGTCAGAAAAAGGCATGCTCCGCAGCGCTCTTAATCGAGTTACGCCATGCAGGGGCATTGGCCTTAAGAGACAGCAAGAGCAGTTGTTGAACCAAAAAACTATGTAAGTATGAAAAAGTTTCTTTATTATGTCGTTGCGTGTTGCCTTGCCGTATCGCATATCTCGTGCGCCAAGGACAACGGCAGCGACGCCGCCGGCACCACACCGGCAACGCCTGGCGGACAGGCGGACGATGTAATGGTGGTGTATTTCTCGCAGACCGGCACCACCGAAGGCGTGGCGCGCCACATAGCCGACATAACCGGCGCAGGCACATGGCGCATTGAGGCGGCAGAGCCTTACACCGCGGCAGACCTCGACTACAGCAATCAGCAGTCGCGCTCGTCGCTCGAGCAGAACGACCCCGACGCGCGCCCGGAGATCAAGGGCAGCGTGCCCGACCTGAGCAAGTGCCGCACGATATACCTTGGCTACCCCATATGGTGGGGGCAGGCGCCGCGCGTTGTCTACACCTTCGTTGAGAGCTGCAACCTCAGCGGCAAGACCGTCATACCCTTCTGCACGTCAGGCTCGAGCGGCATAGGCTCAAGCGCAGAGCAATTACACGTCCTCGCACCGCAGGCAACATGGCTCGATGGCCGCAGGTTTGGCGCAGGCACTCAGCGCAGTGAGGTGGAACAATGGATCAAGTCGATGGAAACCGCAACAGATGAAGACAACAACATAAATTACAGCAAGATGAACATAAAGGTGAACGGCCGCACCCTCACGGCCACAATGGCAGACAACAGCTCGGCAAGAGCGCTGATAGACCTGCTGAAAGAGGGCGACATCGTGATAGACATGAGCGACTACGGCAACTTTGAGAAGGTGGGCAGCCTGGGCCACACGCTGCCGCAGAACAACGAGAACATAACCACGGAGGCTGGCGACCTGATACTGTATCAGGGCAACAATTTCGTTATCTACTACGACACCAACACGTGGAACTTTACGCGTCTGGGCAAGATAGACGGCATGAGTAAGGCAGAGCTTAAAGAACTGCTCGGCAAGGGCAACGTAACAGTAACACTTTCGGCACGCAAGTAAGCGTGCCTTTTTTATTTCCCGCCGCTGTATATCATCTTTGTTATCGCGCCTATCTTGTTCTGTCGGTCGATGGAGAATGTGCGGCTGTGGGCGTCGATAAACCTGAACAGGCTGAGGGCCATGTCGAGCTGCTGTGTTCTGAACGGCTCGGGGCGGTCGTCGGCCTCGGCATAATACAGCTCGGCAAGCATCTCCATGCGGCTTATGCGCTCCTCCTCGGGATACTTTTCGAACGATGACATTATCTCGTCATGCGTTGCCGTGTGATAAAACTCATACGAGCCTAAGTACTGGCGGAACAGGTCTTCTGCCGTCTTGCGGCGGGCTCCCGCCTCGTTCTTCTCGAGATAGCGCTGAAGCGCCGCCATAAACTCACGTATAAGTCGCGAAATGTAGTCTCTCTGAAGCATGTCTTCCTTTGTTTGTTATGTTTCGATGTCTGCTTTTTCTGATGTCTTTATGCTGCCTAAATGCCGGCAGACTCCTGCACGTAGCCGTATAGCTCCTTGTAGAAGGCGTGGCGAGTCATGGTCTGCACGCTGCCAACTATTATCAGTTTCATGCGTGCGCGGGTTATTGCCACGTTCATGCGGCGCAGGTCTGACAGGAAGCCTATCTGCCCGTCGTCGTTCGAGCGCACGAGCGATATTACGATGATGTCGCGCTCCTGCCCCTGAAATCCGTCAACGGTGTTCACCGTTATGCAGCCGCGGTAGGGCTTGAAGAACTCCGCCTTGCGCACCATGCGGCGCAGCAGCTGCACCTGGGCGCGGTAGGGTGATATTACGCCTACGTCGATATGCTCGTCGGCTATGCGCTGACGGCCAATCTTGGTGAAGTAGTTTTTAAGGGCTTCGAGCGTCAGTTCGGCCTCAGTCTTGTTTATCCTGCCGAAGCTCTCGCCCACAAACTCCTCCTTAGCGTCGCTCTCCGATGTGTCTATCCATGTTATGGGGTTGTCGTAGTCGAGTATGCCGCGGTACTTAACTTCGGGCGCCGACTCCACGCGTCCGTCATAAAACCAGTTGCTCGAGAAGCGCATTATCTGTTCGTTCATGCGGTATTGCACCGTCAGCAGCGTAACCACCGACGGCTTGCGCGCCACGATGCGCTCCATGAGCGTAGTGCCCAGTCCGCCCTTCAGCGCCGCAATGCTCTTCACCGTGGGCGGAAGCTGACAGTGGTCGCCCGCCAGCACCACGCGCGATGCCCTGCGTATGGCTATCCAGCATGCAGCCTCGAGCGCCTGTGCCGCCTCGTCGATGAACAGCGTGCCGAACTTCTGCCCCGACAACAAGTGGCTCGCGCTGCCCGTCAGCGTTGAGGCGATGACCTTGGCTTCGCCGAAGAGCTGCGAGTTTATCCTCAGTTCGAGTTCCACGGCACGGCTCTTCAGGCGGTCCATCTTCTGGTGCCAGCCGTTGTCGCGGCGCTTGCGCTCCTGCCGCAGCTTGCGTATGGCCTGACGTATGCTCCACAGCTGCGGATAGTCTGGGTGAGCCTCGAAGCGCCGTTCGTATGTAAACGACAGCATCTTGTCGTTCACCTTAGTCGGGTTGCCTATGCGCAGCACGCTTATTCCGCGGTCTACGAGCCGCTCGCTAATCCAGTCTACAGCCATGTTGCTCTGTGCGCACACCAGCACCTGGCTCTCGCGCCGCAGCGTCTCGTATATGGCTTCAACGAGCGTGGTGGTCTTTCCCGTGCCCGGAGGTCCGTGCACAATGGCCACGTCCTTGGCGCGCAGCACCTTGTTGACTGCCTCCTGCTGCGCCCTGTTGAGCCACGGAAAGCTTATCGGGGCAAAGCTCAGTTCGGCAGCCGGCACGCCCGAATAGAACAGGTCGCGCAGATAGGCAAGGCGGTTGTCGCGTGCGCCTATCACACGGTCTAAAGCCTCGAACATAAGCCTGTAGCTCGTCTCATCGAAAAACAGCTGCACGCCCAGTCCTTCAGTGGCCTGCAGCTCTGCCACGGGTGCGTTGTCGGGCACGGTGACCACAAGGCGGTCGCCGTCGGCATAGCTCACCGTGCCGGTGAAATTAAAGTATCTTATCGACTTGCCTTCTGTTCCCTCGCTCATGCGGAAGAAGCACACGGGGCGTCCGAACTCGAAGTTGTGCTCAATGTCGGTGTCGGCAGTGCGCACAACCTCAACAGAAAGCTGGTTGAGCGAATTGTAGTAGCTGCGCACGAAGCGCAGCGGATGCCACGCGTCGCCACGCTTCACCTTGCGCGCCAGTCTCGTGGTCTCGGTCTGACGGCGAAAGGCCTCCTTCTCGCTGTTGTACTCTATCTCCAACAGCAGGCGTTGCTGGCGCAGGGCCTGAACGGATGATGACTGAATGTTGTTCACAGATGCAAAGTTAACAATTTTCAGTCAACGGCAACGTTTCGGCGCTCATATTTGCGGCAGAAACAGATAAAAGCCACGAGTCCCATGACGACGAAGGGCACGCCCACGAGCGCCGACCAGCGCGGAGTGGCCCCGTGCTCCATGGGCAGGCCGCCGCAGAAGGCCCCGATGGCGTTGCCCAGATTGAACGCCACCTGTATGGCAGCGCCGCCAAGCAGCTCGCCGCCGGGCGCATGCTTAAGTATAAGAAACTGCTGCGGACTGCTCAGGGCAAACAGGCAGCCCGTGCACACCACCATCAGTGCGGCTGATATCCAGCCGTAGCCGGCCAAAAGGAATATCAGAAGCAGCGTGGCTATGGTTATGGTCTGCGTGACGGCGGCCACATGTCCCGGCCGATGACGGTCGCACAGGCGGCCGCTGATAAGGTTGCCCGCCACCATGCCGAAGCCCGCGGCTATCATCAGTGCCGACAGGGCCTCATGAGGGAAGCCTCCAACCGACGTGAGCAGCGGACTGACGTAGCTGTACCAGCAGAATATGCCGCCGTTGCCCAGCATCGTGGCGGCAAGGATGAGCCATGGCGCGCCGTGGCGAAGGAAGGCAAACTGATGACGGAAGCCCTCGTCGGGCAGTGCGCCCACCGATGCCGGAATCCACTTCCACACATAGTATATCACGATGATGCTGATGAAGATGAGCAGCATGAACGGGAAGCGCCACGATATGTGCGAGCTGAGAGCCGTGGCAAGAGGCACGCCGAAGAGGTTGGCCACGGTCATGCCCGCCACCATTATCGACACGGCACTCGTCTTGTGCGCCTCGTCGGCCAGCTTAACTGCCACGATGGACGCCACGCCGAAATAAGCTCCGTGGGGCAGACCTGAGATGAAACGGGCCACGACAAGCATGACGAAACTCTGCGCCATGGCCGAGAGCGCAGCCCCGAAGAGGATGAGGCCGGCAAGAAACAGCAGCAGGCGCTTTAGCGGATACTTGTGGAACGCCACCAGCAGAGGGGCGCCGCAGCACACGCCCAGGGCGTAGGCCGATATGCAGTGGCCGGCAGTGGGGATGCTGACATCGAAATAACGCGACACATCGGGCAGGATGCCCATCATGACAAACTCGGCTATGCCCAAGGCAAGTGTGCCGAAGGCCAGAGCCACCAGACTTTTCTTCATTTGCTTAGCTTTGATTATTTATCCTGAAAAACGCATGCAAAGTTAATGCAACTGCATTAAAACGCAAAACCGCCGCACCCTCATTTTTGCGCCACGGGCAAAAATCTTGACATAGGCCTAAGCCGCCTGATGGCGTAGGGCGAGAAATGAGATAACCATGAAGGCGCAAAGCCGCGTGCCCGTGCCTGCGTATAGGGGCAGCCGCAGACAGACATGTACATGCCGCAGGAAGATGCCGCTGAAATGTAAAGATATATTACCGGGCACGGTCGTGCCGCCCAATATGTGCCCTTTCAGGGGCTGAAAGGTGGCCTTTTACAACGCAAAACACGGCCTTTTGCAGTGCAAAAAGCCGTGTTTCATAACATACTGGATATCAAAACATTACGTCGGCTGCCAACAGCGGTGCCGGTGTCAGGTGTTCTTGTCGTTCTTGTTGCCCTTCACTATCTCCGAGGCGTTGATGTATCCGCGGTCGATGGCCTTCACTATCAGGTCGGCAATGTTGCGCGCGCCCAGCTTCACGAAGAGCCGCTTGCGGTGGGCTTCAACCGTGTTTTCAGATATGAAGAGCATGTTGGCTATCTCCTTCGAGGTGTATCCTCCGGCTATCGCCCTCAGTATGTCGGTCTCTCTCTCCGACGGATGCTCTATGCGCTGCGTGTATCTCGATATCTTGCGCTTCACTCCCGGGCAGAAATACTGCTCGCCGCACATCACGGCCGCTATGGCGCTGACCATCTGCATGAAGTCGGTCGACTTGAACAGTATGGCGTTGACGTCCTTGTCGAGCATGCGCCTTAGCAGCCATATCTCCTCATGTATGGTGTTGACTATTATCCTTGCCCCGGCGTGGCGCGAGCGTATCTTGTCGATAAGCTCAAAGCCGTCGATGTCGGGCAAGCCTATGTCTATTATGTATATGTCGAAGCTGTGGCGGCCCATGGCGTCAATCAGGTCGGCCGCACAGCCAAACGTCTCGACGTTTTTGGCGTTGCAGCCCTGCATCAGACTCTTGAATCCCTCAAGAATCAGCGCGTGGTCGTCGACTATTGCAACCGACAGGTCCTGCAGCAAATATTTTTGTGCCTCGTTCATCGGGGCAAAATTATACCATACATTCATATTTGCAATAACGGAAATCCGTGGTTTTTTAAGAAATTTTATGTCTTACGGCCTTGTCTTCTTTTCGGGCAGACTGCTTATTGTTAGTCTGACGGTGGTGGTGCCGCCCCCGCTCTCCGTGGTTATCTGTCCGTTGATGGCCGCCGCTCGCTGCCTCATGGTGCGCCGTCCGATGCCTGCCGATGCGTGCTGCTGTGGCTGTCCGTTGTCGCTCACGGTCAGACTGAGGCTGTTGCCTTCAAGCCTCATGCCCACGTCTATGCGCGTTGCGCCCGAGTGCTTCATGGCGTTGGCCACGGCCTCCTGTGCTATGCGGTATATCTCGAGCGCCGTAGCGTCGGCCACCCGGCTCCAGTCGGCATCCTCGGGCACGGCCTCATACGTTATCTCACACTGCCCTGCGCCTGCCGCCTGACACAGATAGTCGTCGAGCACCATGCTTATGTCGGCATAGCTGAACTCCGGCGGCATCATCTCGTGCGATATGCGCCTCACCTGCTCGCGGCAGTCGTCGAGCATGGCGGCCTGTCCTGCGGCGTCGCCGTTGCCTGCGGCAATCTTCAGCTGCACGGTGTACAGGCTGTTGCACACGCCGTCGTGAAGCTCGCGCGCCAGCCTTTCGCGCTCGTTCTCCAGTCCGTCCACATACTTCTGCATGAGCCTGCGGTCGGTGTCGGCCTGCAGCCTGCGAAACTCCTCGGCCTGCATGCGCGCCCTGCGCCTCTGCCTCATGATGTAGACCACGGTCAGGGCAGCCAGCACCGCCACAACGAGCAGTCCCGTGCTGACATACATGCGCGTCTCGGCCAGCTCGGCCTTCTTCTGCGCCAGCTCGAGTTCTTTCTCCTTGGCCTGATATTTCACGGTAAGCTCGCGCATGCTCTCGGCCTTCTGGCTCTCAAACAAGCTGTCCTTCAGGGCTACGGCCTTGGTCATGGCTCCGTAGGCCTGCTCCCACTGTCCCAGGCGTGCGTAGGCCTCGTGCATGTTGTTGTAGCAGTCGTACACCACGAAGGGCATCTGCTCTATGCCCTTGATTGTCAGAATCTTCTTGAACAGCGGCAGCGCCCCGCGCCAGTTTTCGTGATTTAGTTCAATGCTGCACAATATCTGATAATAAGCCACGAGCGTCATCGTAGATTCCACCTTGGGCTCCAGCGTGCGGCACCGTCCGCGCCACATGTCTGCTCCGCGCCTGTCGCCCAGTCTGTCGGCCGTGGCCACCATATATGCCGCCGCGCTCATGGCAGCGTCGGTCTGTCCCAGCTCCATGGCGTAGCCGTAGCTCCGTGTCAGCATGTCGGCAGCCTTGTTGTTGTCGCCCGCCATGAGGAACATCAGTCCGTTCTGCGACAGCATCTGCGCCTTGAAGGCCTTGTCGGCACACTTCTGCGTCCAGTCTACCGACAGTCCGGCGTAATACATGGCCTCCTTCTTGTGCTGCATGTCTATGTGCAGCGTGGCGAGGTTGAGGTAAAGGGCAGCCGCCTCCTGGCGTGCGTCCTCGTCGGCCTTGGCCTTAAATTCGGCAGTGGTGCAGAGCTTCATGGCCTCGTTATAGTGTCTGAGCGCCTCGTCGGTCTTGCCCATGGTGCGCAGATACACGCCCATCGACGAGTTGATGCCCACTATTGCCGTGGTGTTGCGGCTTTTCTGTGCCACGTCGAGAGCCTCGCGCGCCACTATAAGTGCCGAGTCGTTCTTTCCGCCGGCATGCAGCGCGTCGGCCTTCTGCCTCAGTTCACTGAGCTTGTCGGCAGCCGCCATAGGCACAACAGCCATCATTGCGGCCAAAAATAAAATCAGTCGTAATCCTTTCATGGTAATAACAGGTTAGGGTTCATTAATATAAGGCTTGTCTTAATAGCAGCAATAAAGAGGATGGCACGCACATCAGGCGCGGAGCCTGCGTGCCGTAGTATGTTCTGTCGGCGTGCGCAATAACAGCCGTTGTACACGCCTCGGCCGGCGGTTAGCCAAGAGCCTTTATCTTTTCGTCGAGTTCACGCCTTATCTGGCGCATCTCGCCGGCTATCCTTTCGCACATTTCCGCCATGTCGGCGTCGGTCACGCTGCCTATGTGTTCGGGCGACAGGGCCTTCAACTCGTCGACAGAGCGTGCCCCGATCATTGTGAGCATGGGCAGCGCCTTGTGTGCCACGCGGCTTATGGCGGCGCGGTCGGGCCCAGCCTTGGCCTTGTTGAGCGTGGCCATGTGGCCGTCTATATCGGTCATGAAGCTCGAAAGAATCTCGCGGCACGCCTCATTGTCGCCTGCGGCAAACTCGGTTACGGCCCCGAAGTCGTGCCCTCCGGCCTTGCCGCCGTCGTCGTCTCCCGTTGCGTCAGACGCCTTGTCAGTGCGGCATTCATCGCCGTTGCCGTCTTCATCGGTGCTCCCGCAGTCGTCAGCATCAGCCTTCCCGGCAGCTGGCTTGCCGCAATCAAGCTCAATGCCTGTGGCAGCCTGGAGCGTGGCACACAGCCGCCCGGTGTTGAACGGCTTGAAAAGGCACGCGTCGAAACCAGCCTCCAGCAGTCTTGGTTCTATGCTCGGCTCGTGAGCCGTCATGGCTATGAGCAGCGTGTCGTATCTTCTGGCTATGCGGGCAGCCATCTCCGTGCCGCTCATCTCGGGCATCTCTATGTCTATGAAGAACACGTGAGGACGCAGGTCGGCAAGCTGTCTCAGTGCCTCGTCGGCATGGCTGCATGCCGTTATGTGCCATCTGCCGCCCGAAATGCCCGTGAGCATCTCGCGCAGAAGCTGCAGCTGCAGGCGGTCGTCGTCAACAATCAGTATGCTGATCCTGTCGGCCGTCATGCCCTCGGGTCTGTGTCCGGGCTTTATGCCGGTGCCTGCCGGCCTGCTTTCGGCTGCCGCAGTCTCGTCGCCCTGCATGCCGTTGCCGTTGAACTCAAGCGGAAGCGACACATGAAACGTTGTGCCCTTGCCCTTGGCCGACTCGAGCGTGATGCGCCCTCCGAGCAGAGTGGCCAGCTCGCGTGCTATCGACAGGCCCAGGCCCACGCCCTCGGTGCCCTGCGCTCCGGGCAGACGCGTGAAGGCGTTGAATATGCGGCGCGCCTCCTCGGGCGTCATTCCGCGTCCCGTGTCGGCCACATCCACCTGCAGGCGGCTGCCCTGCATGCGCGCCGATATGGCTATGCTGCCCTGGTCGGTGTATTTAAGGGCATTGCTTATAATGTTGTCGAGTATCTGCTTTATGCGGAAGGCGTCGCCCAGACACAGGCGTGAGCCGCATCCGGAGGTGTCGCTCTCGACGGCAAGACCCTTGGCCTCGGCCTGCGGACGTATGCCTTCGGCACAGCTGTCGACGAGCTGTCGCGGACTGAAGCTTACGCTGCGCGTCTCCACCTTGCCGCTCTCAAGGCGGTGATAGTCGAGCAGTGCGCTGACCAGATGGAGCAGATGTGTGGCAGAATTCTTGATGTTGCTCAGGTAGGATGCCGCCTTTCCGTCTCTGACATAATCGCCGAGCAGCTCTATGAAGCCCGATATCGAGGCTGCCGGAGCCTTTATGTCGTGGGTGATGGTGAGCAGCAGACGCTCGCGCTGCGCCATTATGCGCTCTGTCTCGGCCTTTGCCCGCTCGAGGTTCTCGTTGTAGATGCGAGCCCTGCGCATGTCGCGTCTGACGTAGAGCAGCAGCACCACCGCCGACATGACGGCCACCAGGGCAAGCGATATTATCTTGAGCATGACGCTGCGGCGCCCCGACAGGTCGGTGTCTATAGCTGCCTGCAGCGCGCGGTGCTCCTCGCCGCGTATGTCTTCGAGCAGCTGCTCTATGCGCCGGGCCAGCTGCACGCCCACCAGCTGCTGCGTCTGCCGCTTCTCGTCGAGCTGCTCCTGGCGTGCCCTGCGCGCCTTCAGCTCCTCGCGCTTAATCTCCTTGAGCACTCCGGCTACGGTGTCGGCTATGTTGATGCTGTGGCGTGCAGAGTCGGTTACGGCCTTGCGGCTGCGGTTGCTCACCTGTATGGTGTCGGCGTGCTGCTTGCGGAAGGCGTCGGCAAGGCGTGCAAAGAAGCCCTTCTTGCTCTTCACGATGTCGTAGACCACCTCCTTGTTCTCCTGCACTTCTACCGATTTTGGATGTATCACAACCGAGTCTTGCCCCTCCTGCAGCTTGATAACCTTCTCGCGGAAAAACTTGTCAGGGTTGTTTCTGGCCATCTCGTCGACAATCATCAGCGTATTTTCGCGCTTCAGCAGGAGCATGCTGCGCAGCGAGTCGATCTTCAGGCATTGCGAACTGTCGCTGACCATGGCCTTCAGCGAGTCGGCCAAAGCCATGGTCTTGCGGAGCGATGCGTCGAAATTGTCGAGCTCGTCGGTGTTGCCGAGGCACAATGACCTCTCGCAGTTGTCGGTTTCGAGAAAGCAGTAGATAAGACTGTCAACCACGTCGCGCCGCTCCATAAACTCGCGCTCGGCCTTGTCTATCTGCATGAAGGCCCTGGTGTTGCCGTAGACCAGCCACACCGCCAGGGCGAGCACCAATATTGCAAGCGTGTATCCCGCCGCTATCTTAAACTGTACGCCTGTCTTCATCCGTTTCAAGTATTAGTCCAAGCGCAGACTTCAGCGCTGCCTGCGCATCGTATTGCATGCCAACCGGGCGTGCCGGGAGCAATGTCCCATTTTTGCAAAGATAAAGTAAAAATATGTCAACGATGCATTATTTTGGCAAAAATAACCGCAAAATGTTCACTTTTTGTAAGTTTTATGCCTTTTTTAGTATCACCTTCGGGCATGAGACATATAAACAAGGCAAACCCCGTCAGCTGGCTGTTACAGCTTCCGGGGCTCGCTTTTGAGATAAAACGCCTTATCTCCGAAAAAATGAATTAACCTATTATTCTTGTCTTAACCGAACTTTTTATTCAGCTGTAGCTACTGTGTCTGCAGGAGCGGGAGTTGTTACTGTTGTGTCTGATACTACTGTGTTCTGTACTTTATTTTCGTTCTGACCTGCAAATACGTTGCTAACTGAAACCAATGCGAGAGCTGCTACTGCAGCGAAAACTAACTTTTTCATAATGCTTTCTTTTTTTATTGTTAATAATTTTATTTTCAACGTTCTCGCTTATTCATATTGCAACAGCCGTGCCAAACTATGCCAGAAACAGCTATGTCGGTGATTATCAGACGGTTATGATATTTTGGGGAATTGTGGAATGTGTGGAAAAGTGTGGAAGAGGTGTGGAATTTTTCCACAAAAAAGTGTGGAAACGCCGTTCCACACCTCTACACACGCTCCGCTTTGGCACGCCGGTGAAGATTTTTCGGGGCGTGATCTGCTGTAAAATCTATACCGGTCATCAGGCCGGTGTATGGTTTAGCCGTGCAGGCATGCTGACGCCTCCGGCCGCCTTATTATATTAAGTCATCGGCTTGCCGCCTGAGGCTATTTTCTGAAAGCATGCCTTTTGCCCTGCGATATGTGGCCTTTTGCAGTCTAAAAGCATACCTTTTGCAGGCTGATTTGCGGTCTTTTGCATCGCACGCGCAAACGCCTGTCAGTCAGATACTTGCAGCAAGGGTATTGCGGATGCCAGCACAACGGCACGCATGAACTGCCGCCCTGCGCCAAGAAGAATGGCAGGGCAGCCACGCGGCTACATGGGCCGGATGTTGAACTCGCGCCACACGGCAGCCTGGCGGTAGGCATCGAGCGAGGCTGAGGGCACAAGCACCGCTGTACGGTGCGACACGCCGAAGAAGGCGTCGGCACCCACTGCGGGCGGCTCCGTTGCACCTACCGTTATCTGGCGCAGCGACGTGCACACCCTGAACGCCCTGTCGCCTATGGACGTAACGCCTTCGCCTATGACCACGTTGCCAAGATTCATACAATATTTGAACGCCTCGCTGCCTATGCTGGTGGTGCCTGAGGGCATGGTTATGCTGCTTATGCTGCGGCACTTCTCAAAGGCTCCGTCGCCAATGCTTATCAGACTGTCGGGCAACACTATCGAACTGAGCGATACGCATCCGCTGAACGCCTTGTCGCCTATGCTCATGAGCCGGGCAGGAAGCGATATCCGGGCAAGGCTGCCGCATGAGGCAAAGGCCTCGTCGCCTATGTAAGTCAGTGAGCCGGGCAGGGATATCGAGCTGAGTGAGCCGCACTCTCTGAAGGCAAGGTCGTCTATTATGGCAAGACCTTCGGGCAGGCTAACCTCCCTGAGCGAGCTGCATCCGCCGAACGTGGCTGCCTCTATGATGCGCACACCGGCCGGAACGGCAGCCGACAGAAGCGACCTGCAGTCCATGAACGCGCCGCTGCCTATGGTCCTGACGCCGTTGCCCATGCTCACGCGTGATAGCATAAGGCATCCGCTGAACGCCTTGCTGCCTATGCTCTCCACGCTGGCAGGCAGCGACATCGACGTAAGCTGGCTGCAATAGGCAAAGGCCTCTTCTCCTATATGCCGTATGCCCTCGGGCAGGCCTATGCGCCTGAGGCTGCTCTTGACGCTGAATGCCGTTATGCCTATGCCTGTTACCTTATAGCTGATGCCGCCGTGGCTTACCGTGGCGGGCACGTCTATCTCGCTCTCGTAGCTCTCGCACGAGCTGACGTCAACCTCGCCGGCAGTCTTGTCGGTTACGGAGTAAGTAAGGTTTCCTACGCTGAATGTCTGCGCCAGGGCGCATGCCGATGCCGACAGAAGGGCTGTCAGCACTACTAATGTCTGTCTGATGATCATGGTATGAACTGTTGAAATGTTTTTAATAATATCGTATCGACTTGTTTGTATGCACGCCGTATGCCGTTATGCAGGCAGGCTGAAAGGTTACTGCGGCTGCTGCGGCATAAAAAAAGAAGGTGAACGGCCAAAGCATCAGTGCCCGGTCTTCACCTTCAATATTGCTTACGGCAGGATCCTGTCAATTCGGCCGATGCGCTTTTTGCATCTTAGCAAGTGTATCTTTGTAAGCCGACGGTAGAGTATAGCTGACTGTACGCCCGACAGGACTTGACAAAAAGACACCGGTAAAGTCAGAAAAGCGGCCCGAACGGATGACGGGAATATATGCATCCTTTATAATCCGAAATTACAGACTCTGCCTTATATATAATACGTCAGAAGCAGCCGGTGCCGTCGAAGCAGTGAGTGCAGAGCTTGCACTTGGGCAGACCGATGGCGTCGACGAGGTTTTCGAGCGTGTTAAACTTGAGCGAAGTGAGGCCCAGGCGCTCGCGTATTATCTCCACCATGCGCTCATATTCGGGCGAGCCTGTGGTGGCATATTTCTCAAGATTCTTGTTCTCGTCGCCCTCAAGCTCCTTTATTATGCGGCGCGTTATCAGTTCGAGGTCGCTCTTCGACGACGTGAAGCCGATGAACGGGCAGCCGTAGATGAGCGGCGGACAGGCTATGCGCACGTGAGCCTCGCGCACGCCGTAGTCGAACAGCACCTTAACGTTGTCGCGCAGCTGCGTGCCGCGCACGATAGAGTCGTCGCAGAACAGCAGACGCTTGTCCTTGAGCATGGCGCGGTTAGGTATCAGTTTCATCTTTGCCACGAGGTTGCGCAGCTCCTGACGGCTTGGAGTGAAGCTTCGCGGCCATGTAGGCGTATATTTAGATATGGCGCGGTGGTAGGGCACACCCTTGCCTTCGGCATATCCGAGAGCCATGCCCACGCCCGAGTCGGGTATTCCGCATGCGCAGTCTACCTCCGACTTGTCCTGCTGTCCCATCTTCTTTCCCATCTCGAAGCGCACCTCCTCAACGTTGCGGCCTTCGTAGCATGACGTGGGGAATCCGTAGTAAACCCACAGGAACGAGCATATCTGCATCTGCTTCTCGGCCTTGCGCATCTGCTCTACGCCGTCGGCCCTGAGGCGCACAATCTCGCCCGGACCAAGATAACGGTCGATTTCATAGTCGAGGTTAGGAAAGCTGCTCGACTCGCTCGTGGCTGCAAACGCGCCTTCCTTGCGGCCTATCACGATAGGCGTGCGGCCCCACTTGTCGCGCGCCGCTATGATTCCGTCCTCGGTGAGGAGCAGCAGCGAGCACGAGCCTTTTATCTTGTTGAACACATTCTCTATGCCCTCAACAAAGTTCTTGCCCATGATTATCAGCAGCGCTATGAGCTCGGTCTGGTTGGTCTTGCCCGAACTCAGCTCCGCCAGATGCATGTTCTTGGCCAGCAGGTCCTGCTCAAGTTCGCTGATGTTGTTCACCTTGCCCACGGTTACGATGGCAAAGCGTCCTAAGTGTGAGTTGATGATGATAGGCTGGGCGTCAGTGTCGCTGATGATGCCTATGCCTGAGTTACCTGAAAACTTGCCGAGCTCGTCTTCAAACTTAGTGCGGAAGTATGTGCTCTCAAGGTTGTGGATTGAGCGCATAAACTGTTTCTCCTCCGCATTATAAGTGGCAAGTCCGCCACGCTTTGTTCCCAAATGCGAATTATAGTCAGTACCGTAGAACAGGTCTGTAACACAATTCGACTTCGAGATTGTTCCGAAGAATCCTCCCATAAGATATGTTTTTGTTAGTGTTCAAGAATCCGAATGGTTTTCGGTGGCTGCAAAGTTACAAAAATATTGGCTAATCATAAACAGACGGCATGCAGTTTTTTAACCCTGACAGGGCTTTATTATTCAGCCGGGATTCTCGCTTAATGTAAATCAGACGGCCATAAGCCCGATATAAAACGGCAACACAGCCGGATGTAAAATGGCTGGTCGGGGATAAAAAATATCCGGCCCGGACACGAAGCCCGAACCGGAATGTGAACTATGTAAAACAAAAAATTATTATTATGTCGCCGTAACTTACGGCCATATCTGCTGTAAGGCGAAAGCTCAATTCTGCACTTTCCAGTCGGATATAGTTCCCGTCTCCGACGAGAAGCTGGCGCCGATCTTGAACACACGGCGCGCATCGGTCGAATATTCGCGCGC
>ULWF01047184.1_pt1 | contig 14855 bp, 4 predicted proteins | sample 1960081 | NCBI WGS metagenome assembly ULWF01 (sample SAMEA4835805, study PRJEB28245) | human gut metagenome | biome: gut microbiome; material: fecal sample | place: Denmark | collected 2008
CTAAGTGTTCAAGACGTTCCAAACTGGAGCATCCAGCAAAAGCATAATATTCGATGGTTGTAACGCTGCCTAAATCACCGATGCTGACAAGCAATGCGCAGTTGAAAAATGCATTATCTCCAATGAATGTTAATTTGTCAGAACAGTCAACGCTGACCAACGATGCACAGTGTGCAAAGGCTCCGGATTCCAAGCGCGTCAAGCTGTACAAATCATCAACATGCTCCAGTGCACTGCAGCCGTTAAAAGCACCTTTCCCGATAGTTTCCAAGTTGTGCAGGGAACCGATACTCTTCAGTGCAGTACAGCCCATAAATGCATACTGACCGATGCTGGTAATCTTGTCAAGTTCATCAACGTGTTCCAAGGCACTGCAATTCACAAAACCGTTAGAATCAATGGATTCGACATTACTCATGTTGCCGACACGCACAAGCGAAGAGCAGCCTTCAAATGCGTAAGAATCAATCGAAGTTACGCTGCTCATGTTGCCTACGCTCTCTAATGCGGTGCAGAAGCCAAAGGTGGAATATCCGATGGATGTGACTTTGCTTAAATCGCCAATGGTTTTCAGCGCTTTGCAGCTATTGAAGGCACAAGTGCCGAGTGTTGTGACATTGGTCAGATTCCCGACGCTGGTTAAAGCGGTGCAGCCAGCGAATGCACTGCTGCCGATGCTATTCAGCCGGGGCAGTTCAGGAAGGCTGGTCAATGCTTCGCAATTAGAAAACGCATATTCGCCGATGGTGCGGACGTTGGACATGTCCCCGATACTCGCCAGCTTGCTGCAGCCATAGAATGCATCTTTCCCAATGCTGGTAGCGCTGCTTAAATCGCCGACTGAAAGAAGATCCTTCAAACAGTAGAACAGCTTATCAGGAACAGCCTTCAAGCTGCTTAAATCGCCAACTGTGGTTAGCGCAGTGCAGCCATCAAAAACTTTCTCGCTGATGCTTGTCACACTGCTTAAATCACCAACGGTTTTCAGCGATTTGCAATTGCGGAATGTCTCTCGATTCAAGACGGTCAGCTTTTCCAAGCCGCTAATGCTGGTCAGTGATTCACAGCCGTAGAAGGCACCATACGCGATGCGTGTAACATTGCCGAGTTCCCCGATGCTTTGCAGGGAAGTACACTGCTTGAACGCATTTGCGCCGATGAAAGTAACGCTGCTGAGACTGCCGACGGTTTTCAGCGAAGTGCACTGATAGAAGGCGTTTTCGCCGATGGAAGTAACGCTGCTGAGATCTCCGATGCTTTCCAGTGACGCACAGGCATAGTCTTTTGACATGCCTTCGTCCGGAATCCAACGGCTGGAAACCCCAAAGGCAGAGTCGCCGATGCTTTCCAAATGGGGCATATCACCAACCCGAACCAAGGAGGTGCAGCCTACAAAAGCACTATTGCCAATACTTGTTACATTGCTCAAATGCTCCATGGATGTGAGCGATTCACAATCTCTGAAAGCGTAAGCACCAATAGTGGTTACATTATCGGTGATATCAAGTGTTTCCAACGCATAGCATCTGGAGAATGCGTATGCGCCAATGCTCGTCACATTCTCCAAACCTTCTACGCTTTGCAGATTGAAACAGCTGGCAAATGCGCTATCCGGAATGGCAGAAATGTTCGTTAGACCGCTAATGGTGGTCATGGCGCAGGACTCGAAAGCACCGCTGCCGATGCTTGTTACGTTGCTTAAGCCCTCAATGCTTGCAAGAGAATTGCAACTGAAAAATGCTTCCGCCCCAATGTGGACGTCATTTCCTCCGATTTCAAGCGTATTCAACTGACAATCGTAGAAAGCCCATCTTCCAATCTTTTTAATATTGTCTAAGCTGCTGATTTCTTTGAGTGAAGTGCAATACCCAAAAGCCCAATCCCCAATTGTTGTGACATGCTGCAAACTTCCGATTTCTGCTAAAGACGCGCAGCTGAAAAAGGCTGAATCACCGATTTGTTCGACATTAGAAATGTCGCCAATACGCTTCAGTGAATCGCAATATTGTTCTGTTCCATCGTCCCAACTGATACTGTATGAAAAAGCAGACGCGCCGATACTTTTCAGATGGGGCATATCACCGAGCTGCGTCAGTGATTTGCAGCCTGCAAAAGCAGATTCGCCAATGCTCGTCAAAGAAGTCAAATCTCCAACATCTTGCAGTGAAATGCAGTTATAGAACGTGAAGTCGCTGAGATTTGTCACATTCTCCAGCCCCTGCAACTTTACCAGCGCCGTGCATCCATCGAATGCGTGCGCGCCAATCTCTGTCACGCTGCTGGGAATCGTGATCTCTTTCAGGCTCGTGCAGCCCGAGAAGGCGTAATCCCCGATGGCAGTTACAGAATCAGGAATTTTCACGCTGACAAGGCTCGTGCTGTTTGCAAACGCATATTCATCAATGCGTTTTACGTTTGCGGAAATTTCGTAAGTCGCGACATTTCCGCCGCTTGGAGCGTCCGCGCTGTCCGCCAGTGCGGGTAGGACCAGACAGCTTCCGATCAGCAGACTGGTCAGCGTAATCGTCAAAAGTTTCTTGGATTTCATGCGTATCAACCCCTTTCTCGATTTCCAGCATACAGCAATTTCAAGAAAAAGTCAATAGCAGAATCAAGAAAATTAAGGAAAAATACAGAAACCAAATCGAATGCTATGCCATGCACCGTCAAATCAATAAGATGCCAATACTATATTCAGAAAAAATTGTCAAGAAACGATTACCAATCATGTTGACAAGCTGGGAAAACCTGCGTATAATAAATATGGAAAACTGGCAGTTTGCAACAGGGAAAAAGCGGATGGAGGAGAATTGCACATGAAACGTTGGAAGGTCACATTCGGACTGTTCTTGCTTCTTTTTGCGCTGGCAACGACAGTTGCTTGCGCGGAGACAAAGGAAGCGAAAATGGATTGGAACGATCGGACTGTCATTTTTGCCCAGCCGGGGGAAACAATCCACTTTACCTACGATGTTCCAGAAGATTATGTTGTGACAAAAGAGGAATGGCTATGGTATTTTTGCTATACGAATGGTCGTAGCGCTACTCTCTATGATGGCGAATATGGTGAGAGTCACATGGAAAGCTATACCTATGAGCCAACGGGAATCCATGTCGAATGGGATGGAAAAGGCAGCATTTCACTGTCTGCCAATGAAATGGTGCGTATTCAATTGCACTTAAATGAATACGAATATCTATTTGCATATGTGGTTGTTGCAGACCCGGCAGAGTACTATACCTATGAGATTCAGAGTGGGGAAGCGACGATTACAGGATATAATAAAGACCTTCTGCGCCGCAAAGTGCTGATTCCAGAAGAAATTGAAGGGTGTCCGGTTACAACGATCGGCGACCGCGCGTTTTATGATATGCCGTCGGGCATCGGCAAAGAATTTTACATTCCAGATAATGTAACTACCTTTGGCAAGGAAGCATTTGCAGCCAGTGCCTATTTGGACTCGGTTAGGATGCCGCAGAAGCTGACGAAAATGGGCGAGGGCGTATTTGCGGCATGTTTGCAAATGCACTTCTTGGAAATCCCTGATTCGTTGACAGAGATTCCGGACTATGCTTTTACAAACTGCTGGGGCTATGGAGAGGTGAATAAATACAGTGCTGAGCAGTCTATTGGTAGAGTTGAGCAGTGTGTTGGTAAAAATGTGACAAAAATCGGAAAATATGCGTTTGCTGGATGCTGGAATATGGGGAAGGCGTGGGGCGATGGTCGCCTGCCTGAAAAGCTCGAATCCATCGGGGAAGGCGCATTCCAGTATTGCTATAAAATAAAATCATTGGAAATCCCGTCTGGTGTGACGGTTATTCCGGATCGCGCATTTCAGGGCTGTGAAAGACTGGAATCCATTCAGATTGATGGCGATATTACGATGATTGGCGCGGAAGCCTTTGACGGCTGTGTTGCGCTGACGTCGATGCCGCTGTCGAAATCGCTGTCCCTGATTGGCGCTGATGCTTTCCGCGACTGCACGGAATTAACGGAGTTCCAGCTGCCGGAGGGCAACACGCACTATCAGGTGCAGCAGGGCGCGCTGATGACGGCAGATGCCACGCGGCTGCTGACTTATGCTGCCAGCGCACCGCAGCAAAGCTTTGTCATGCCGGAAACGCTGACACAGATTGATGATGGCGCACTCAAAAACCTGCGCTATCTGGAAACGCTGACTTTCTCGCCGATTTTCAGCGATTATCAGGCGGGCATGTTTGAAAATGCAACGGGCTTGAAGACGGTGAATTTCGGCGAAGGTACGCTGACGGCGATTCCTGACCGATTCTTCAAGGGCTGCACGTCGCTTGTTTCGCCCAATGCGTTCACGGGCGTGACGTCTGTTGGCGAATCGGCATTTGAAGGCTGCACGGCGGTGCAATCGCTGTCGTTTGATGATTCGCTGTCGAACATCGGCACAAAGGCGTTCCAGAACTGCACGGCACTGGAAAGCGTGCATATTCCGGACAGCGTAACGAGCCTGAGTGCAGCGGCGTTCCGGAATGACGTTTCCTTGACGGAATTCCAGATGCCGGAGCGCCTCTATACCGTCTCTGCGTCGGCGTTCAGCGGCTGCACGTCACTGAAAACGGTGACATGGAGCAAGTATCTGCAAACCATAGAAGCAAATGCGTTTGAAAATACGGCCCTGACGGAAATCATCTTCCCGGAGAGCCTGACCAGAATCGGTGCGTATGCGTTTGCGGGCATTGGCACGCTGGAAAGCATCGTCCTGCCGGAAAATGTGAACACGATTGGTTCGTCTGCTTTTTCTGGCACTGGGATTCAGACGCTGAAGCTGCCCAAGAGCGTCACGACGCTGGGCAACGGCGCATGGATGAACTGTGCCGCCCTGCGGGAAGTTCAGTGGGACGCCGCGTTGGCGAAAATCCCGGCGAACACGTTTGAACACTGCACTGCGCTGACCCAAATCGAGCTGCCGGACGGCATTGTGGAAATTGGCGCAAGGGCATTCAGCGGCAATGAAAGCCTAACCAATGTGACTTTGCCGCGCACGGTGCGGCGCATTGAAAGTGCCGCTTTTGAGGGATGCAGGGCGCTGACGGACATCCTGCTCTGGCCGGACGTGGAGGAAATCGCGGCGGATGCTTTTGCGAACTGCGAGAATCTGACCATCCGCGGCTGGAAGGGGTCTGCCGCTGAAAAAGCAGCCACGTCACAGGGCGTGAATTTTGCCGCGGCGGATCAGGAAATTTCCTACACGCTCAATGCCGCGCAGGATGGCTATCTTGTCAGCGGCTGCGATGAAAACGCGGTACTGCTGGTGCTTCCGGCTGTGCATAACGGGTTGCCCGTGGTCGGTACTGCGGAAAACGCCTTTGCAAACTGCAAGTACCTGCAAGAAGTGCGCGTGGAAGCGGAAAGTGTGTATTTGCAGGTTTGTGACGGCATCCTGATGGACGCGACAGGTAAAACGCTGCTGCTCTATCCGGCACGGCGCGCAGGAGCGGATTTGGTGATTGACGAAAACGTGACTGCCATTGCAGACTATGCGTTTGCCTACTGCCAACATCTGCGCAGCATCACCATTGGCACGCAGGTGGAGACAATCGGCGACCATGCGTTTGAAGCAGTGAATGATGCCCTGTGCCTTGTGGTGCAGGATGGCAGCCCGGTGCAGCTGTGGGCGAGCGCACACGGGGTGCGCTATGCCAGTGAAAGCACATCGTTTACCTATCGCCTTGAAGGGGACAAAGCGTATATTACGGGCTATACGGGCACGCTGCCGGAGACGGTTGTTCCGGCAGTGATTGACGGATACCCTGTCTATGCGATTGAAAACCTCCGCAGCCCGATTCTGACGCACGTTGTTGTCAGCGAAGGAATTGTGGAAATTGGGGAATCGGCGTTTCAAAGCAACTATACTGGTAATCTGTTGAGTGTGAGTTTGCCGCAGAGCGTAAAGAAAATTTCAGATTTTGCTTTCGCTGGACAGCAGTATTTACAGGAAATCACATTTGGTGGTGTGGAGAAAATTGGTCGAGGCGCTTTTAGTGGCTGCACAAAACTGACACAAATTACATTGCCGGATACGCTGACAACAATTGAATGGCAAGCATTTGAATACTCTGGTCTAACGTCACTGACGATACCGGTCAATGTAACCAGCCTTGGAGACTCGTTTATCTCAGGCTGTTCAGCGCTGACATCACTGTCTATAGCCGAAGGAAATCCAACCTATGAGATGGTGGACGGATTGCTTTACGACATTCCTGCAAAGACGCTGCGCTATGCTCTGCCGGATGTGTCGGGGGATGTAGTGATTCGTGACGGCACGGTGCGCATTGGCGACGATGTGTTTAAGGAACATGCGATAACATCTGTTCAACTGCCGGATTCTTTGCAGAAAATTGGGAATTGCGCATTCCAGTTCTGCAAGGAACTGAAGGAAATTACCTTCCCGGAAGGGCTGATAACGATAGATGGTTTGGCGTTTGCCTACTGTACACAACTGGAAAATGTTGTGCTGCCGGAAGGATTAAAGAGCTTGGGCGACAGCGCATTCCGCTCCTGCGATAGCTTAACAGAAATAACCGTGCCTGAAGGCATCACATTTATGTCGGGAACATTTGCAACCTGCTACTCTTTACGCACCGTGAATTTGCCGAGTGGTTTAACCCACATGATGAACGGCGTTGTGGAAGGATGTCGTTCACTGGAAACTCTACACTTGCCTGCTAAGCTGGCGGACATCAGCGGCGAGTGGCCCAGCAAGCTGAAAACGATAACGACAGCGTTTGGTTCTGTGCGCTATGTATCCGAAGACGGTATCTTATATGATACGCAGGACAACAGCATCTTGTTTGTGAATGCGTCGATTACGGGAAATGTAACCGTTCGTGATGGCATCACGACAATTGGCGCAGGGGCGTTCAAGGGCAGAAAAGGCTTAACGAGCGTCACGCTGCCGGAAAGCTGCACTGTCATTGATTCTTATGCTTTTGAAAACTGCACAGCACTAACGGATATCAACTTCCCGGAAAAATTAGAGTTGATTGGACGAAATGCATTCTACAATTCCGGCATTACATCGCTGAAACTTTCGCAGCCGGGTCTTCACGTTGGGAGTTTTGCATTTACTGATTGCCATCAGCTGAAGTCTGTGGAAATCACATCGACGGACTTTGACTTGATGGAGTGGGCATTTGCAAGATGCGAAAATTTGGAGACAGTAATTCTGCCGCCGCAGGTTTTCCGCATGGAAGGCGGATGCTTCACGGAATGCACGTCCCTGACTACGGTCGTTTTGCCGAAGAACATCACGTTCGTGCATGGCTTTAAGGACTGTACGTCCCTGAGAACTATTGAAATTCCGGACAGTGTGACGAGCATCGGCTATGAAGCATTTGCAAACTGCAAGTCGCTGGAAAGCATTCATCTGCCGGATGGGGTAACGAACATAGGAGACCTTGCGTTTGCACGCTGCTTTGCCTTGAAGGATGTTAACTTCCCGGCTGCGTTGACCACGATCGGAAAAGAAGCATTCCGAAGTGTTCCGATTGCTGAAGTTGTTATCCCGGCGAATGTGACCGAAATCGCGGACATGGCATTCTATTATAATGAAGAACTCCGTTCGCTGACGCTCCCCAATGGCTTGAAGAAGATTGGGGAGAGTGCCTTCTGGAACGCGAGCAAGCTCCAAACTGTGGAATTGCCTGAAAGCCTAACGGAAATTGGAGAAACAGCATTCCGTCAAAGCGGTTTGACCTCGATTACCATTCCCGGAGATGTAAAGCGTATTGGTACCGGGGCATTCGCTGCTTGCGAAAATCTGGAAAAGGTATCAGTTGCACCCGGTGTCGAAACGATTGGCAGTGAAGCGTTCACTGGCTGCACAAAGCTGACGGAAGCAACGCTCGCCAGCACTGTTACGACCATCGAGAGCAGTGCGTTCTGCGGCTGCAAGGCGCTTCAAACTATTAACGGCGGTGCGCTCATTCAGTCCATTGGCGAACATGCCTTCACGAGCTGCGAAAACATTGAGGAAATCAATATTTCGCCGAATTTGACGGAAATTTCAGACTATGCATTTGATGGCTGCAAGAAACTGAAGCGCGTTTCGCCGTCGGCGGAGCAGAAGGGCGTTTCTCTGCCGCATGTGAAGTACATCGGCGAGCGGGCATTCAACGTCTGCAAAGCAATTCCGTCCTTCTCTCTGGGCGATTCGCTGGAAACGGTCGGGGATTATGCGTTTGCTTCCACGTCCGTTACGTCCATGTATTTCCCGGATACCGTGAAGCAAATCGGCATCAATCCGATGTGGATGAATTATGCCATTCTGTCCGTGCATTTGCCGAAAGCACTGACGGAAATCCCGCAGGGGATGTTTGCGCAGGCCACGCGGATACAGACGCTTACCATCCCGCAGGGTGTGCGCAGCATTGGCACACAGGCATTCCACGGCAATGTTGCTTTGGCAGCGCTGAAACTGCCGGATGGCTTGGAGCGCATCGGCGCAAATGCATTTGGAAACGCGATGCTGCTGCTGGAAATTCCGGCATCGGTTACGGAAATTGCGGATGATGCGTTCAGCGAAGCGGTTGTGGAATTCTACACGCCGTCGGGCAGCGCAGCGCATCAATACGCGCTGGCGCATCAGATTCCTGTGCATTTGGATGAGTCGATTCCGGCAGAATACCTCGGCACGGCTGACCAGCTGGCAGCAAAAATTGTCGCGCAGGTGATTACGGATGACATGACCGACTATCAGAAAGCAGAAGCGCTGGTAGACTGGATGCTCAGCGAAACGAAGCTGTCAGACATGCTGCCGCACACATATAGCGGCAAAATGGTGCTTGTCCAGCGTAAAGGTACGCGCTGGGGCTGGGCATTTGCATACAAAGCACTGCTGAACGCGGCAAATGTTACCAATGGCATATACTTCAACGCGAAAGGCATCATCGAAGGTGTTGGCATTGGTGATCAAAGCTCGGTGTTTGTTTCGTATTTTGACGGTGATGCCGTGAACATGATTCAAATTGACGGGCAATGGTACTTTACGCACCCGGCATTTGTGGAACATTTCGGAAAAGCACGCTACTTCATGCTCAATCGAGAAACGTATCGCTTGTCGTTTGGGGATGATCCGAAGGTGGAAGACTGCGACGACTACAACCAGACCTTCTTGTATCAGGCGTACTCCAAGGATATTGAGGCGGAGGTTGTTGAGCAGGCATCTGCGTCCTTCACGGAGGGCAAAAAGCTGGTGTATGCGGAAGTTCAGCCGATTGAGGAACTGATGGATGCGCACTATGCGTATGTGCTGGACTTCGCAGGGCGGCACATGGATACGCTGGACTGGCAGAACGCGCAGGGCGAATTTGAGCCGACCATCATCGGCACAAACAACGGCTACTGGCTCAGCGACGATCTGACGGGTGAGTATGCGCAAGTGACAGTGAATACGCAGACGCTCTATCCGTATGGTGCGGAGGTACGGCTGGATGATCCGGAATACACGGCAATGCTGTGCGACTGGAATGTGGATGGCACACTGACGCTGACGGAAAGCACCGAAGAAGCAACCGTGGCGCTGTTCACCATAGAAAGGGGAGAAGATATAGAAAAGAAGCAGACCATTACTGGCAGAAAGGTCTATCATGCGACTTTTACCCCGACCCTGAGCCAGTACATTGACACGCTGGCACCGACGGAATTTGACTTGGTGCTGGAATGTCAACTGCCGCGCATCCTGGATGTTTCGGAGCTGGTGGACAACAAGCTGACGCTGACGCTTTCGGATTCGCACATTTTCCCGGAGAATGCGCAGCTGGATTTGATTTTCTGGCCGCAAGACGGCATATCGAGTGCTCCTATAACGCACTTCTATGTGGAGGATCGTGCAGAACTTTACCCGGACGGCAAGCGCGAAATTACGCTTGACCTCTCGGCGCTTCGCTGCGACCTGGGATATGCTCTCTACATTGCGCAGACAGCGGACAACTATGTGGAATCCGAGTACAGTTATGTTACGAGCCGCATCGACATACCGCATACGCCGTACATTGAGACGGTGCAGCCTGCAACATCGACGGAAAATGGGCGGATAAGTGACATGGTTTGCAAGATTTGCGGCACATGGCTGGATAACGGCTATGTGATTGCATCGGATCATATTTTGCAGCTGCCTGCGAATTTGAAGGCAATCGAGGAAGAAGCCTTTGTCGGCATGTGGCAGGTGCAGCAGGTGAATATTCCGGATGGTGTTACTGCGATTGGAAAGCGCGCCTTTGCAGACTGTACGCTACTGCGGCTGGTCATTATCCCGAACAGTGTGCAAACGCTGGCGGATGATGCCTTCAGCGGCTGCCATCCGGTGATTCTCTGCGACGCGGAAAATCAGCAGGTGATTGACTGGGCAAATGCACAGGGACTGATGGTCGTTTTCAAGGAAAGTAAATAATACTATTTCCAGATTCACCTGCGCCATCTGCTTGCGCCTTTTCCATTCTGGCGTCCGCTCATTCCACTTAGCGTAGCGCTGCTACGCTGCGTTCCATTCACGTTAGCCAGAATGAAAAATTCGCGGCGCATCTTGGCGCATTCTTATCTGGAAATAGTATAACACATCCCTTTGGCTGCTTCGGGGACACAGCTTCTCCGAAGCAGCCCCTTTTCTTTTCAAAAAAATCTCGAAACAGGATTGACAAAATGGGCTTGATACACTATAATAGAGACAAGGTTGAACGTTAAACCTAACGAAAATACGCCATGAACTCGTGAAGGAGGTTTTCCCATGAGAGGGTCGATGAAATTGGTTTCCATGCTGCTGGTGCTGTGCCTGACGCTGGGTGCGCTGCCGCTGGCGATGGCGGAAGAGGTCGTTGATGCGGACTTGACCTGCACGATTACGCTGGGCAACTGGCCCGCGGATACGGCGGCGGAGGCGGAAAAGGCGCTCTTTGAGAGCTACCGCGAAACGATGAAGAAGCAGTACCCGAACGTGACGCTGGTGCCGGATTACTACTCCTACACCCTGAGCAGCTACGTTCCGATGGCGAAGGGCGGCACGGCGCCGAGCATCTTCCAGCCGCCGTTTACCGACCCGCAGCTGCTGATCAGCCAGCATCTTGTCGGCGACGTGACCGATGCGCTGGAGCGCGCGGGCGTGCTGGATGAGTTCAGCCCGTCGTACCTCGAAATGCTGTCTGACGAGAACGGCCGCATCTACGGTCTGCCGCGCGACGGCTATGTGCTGGGTATGCACATCAATGTCGCCCTGTTCCGCGAGGCGGGGCTGGTGGACGAGGAAGGTCTGCCGATTTACCCCAAGACCTTGCAGGAAGTGGCGGAATACGGTCAGATTATCCGCGAAAAGACGGGCAAGGCGGGGCTGGTGTTCCCGGCGAGCGAGACGTATGGCGGCTGGCTGTTCACCAATATCGCGTGGAACTTCGGCTGCGTGGGCGAAAACGCGCTGGAATATCAGGATGAAGACGGGCGCTGGGTGTGCAACTTCACATCCGACGAGTGCGTGGCGGCGATGGAGTACATCCGCGACCTGCGCTGGAAGTACAACATCCTCAATGCCGACGCGACCACGACCGACTGGGCGGGCGCGCATTCTCTGCTGGGCACGGGCGAAGCGGCGATGAACTTCGCGGCGGATGACTCGGTTGACCAGCCGACCTCCAACAAGGGTCTGCCGGTGGAGGACTTCGCGCTGATTCCGTTCCCGGCGGGCGACGCGGGACGCTATGCGCTGGCGGGCGGCACCTGCTACATGTTCGCGCCGAACATTACCGATGATCAGGCGACGGCGCTGATGGCATACCTGACCGTGCTGGGCAAGATGCCCTACCTGAATGACCAGATTATCGAGGGGATGCGCGCGGACTATGCTGCCAAGCGCGACCGCGGCGCACCAGTTCTGCCCGCCATCAGCGCGTGGAACGATGAGGACTACAACGCGGCGAAGCAGGCGATTATTGACGAATACTGCAATGTCGATATGCGCTTGTATAACGACTTCTTCGATTCCATCACGCAGGGCACGATTACGCTGCGCTCGGAAGAACCCGTCTTTGCGCAGCAGCTGTATCGCGAGCTGACCGCAGTCATTCAGCGCGTCATCACCCGCGAGGGCGCGGATGTGCGCAAGGCGCTGCAGAAGGCGCAGGATTCCTTCCAGGAGTATCTGGATGATGAAATCAATGATTATTAATTTCTGATTCTGCATGGCATTGCACTGTTTGTTGCAGAGGGTTTCGCCTCTGCGGAGGCGACCAAAGGGCTTTCCGATCGCCCTTTGGAAACCTTCGGCGCCGCTGCACTTTGGGTTAGCCCTTGTTGGTGACAAGCGAAAGTCAATGCGGACGGGGCAGTGCGGTGCCATCGGGCAATTATTGCTAATTGCTAATTCCTCATTTCTAATTGGAAAAAAGAACACCGGCGGAGGAGAACCGATGCCGGTTTCTTTTACACAAAAATCGCTCAAATCTTCGCGGAGGAACGCCTATGAGCAGAAAAAAGGCGCAAGTCGGCTTGCGCGCACGGACGGTTGACCACCTCAATGCTTGGCTGATTATGCTGCCGAGCCTCGTGCTGATGCTGTTCTTTGTCTGGGAACCGCTGTTCGAGAGCGTGGTGATGAGCCTGTACAAGACGCGCAACATCGAACTGGTGAACTTCATCGGCTTCAAAAATTACATCAGCGTCATGGGCAAAGATGACTTCCTGCAGGCGCTGACGAACACGTTCTCGTACACGTTCTGGTCGCTGCTGCTGGGCTTCTTCCTGCCGATGGTGCTGGCGCTGCTGATTGGGGAGACCGTGCGGAGCAAAAGCTTCTTCCGCACGGTGGCGTATCTGCCGAATATGCTGCCCGGTCTGGCGGTCGTCATCCTCTGGTCGGCGTTCTTCTCCGGCGAGAAGTCCGGCGTGCTGAACATCCTGCTCAGCCACTTGGGCATTGCGCCGCAGACGTACCTGACGCGCTCGGAGTGGGTCATCCCCATCATCATCCTGATCGCGACGTGGAAGGGCGCGGGCGCGACGGCGCTGATTTACATGGCGGGCATGTCCAGTGTCAGCCCGGAGCTGTACGAAGCGGCGGCGATTGACGGCGCGGGCATCTGGCAGCGCATCATCCACATCATGATTCCTGCTATCAAGAAGCTCGCGGGTACGCTGCTGATTCTGCAAATCATCTCCGTGTTCCAGATTATGTATGAACCGATGGTGCTGACGAAGGGCGGCCCGGATAATGCGTCCCTGTCGCTGATGCAGCTGATGTGGCAGTACGCGTTCGGCGGCTCGATGAACTATGGCAAGGCATCTGCCGTCGCGGTGATTGTCACGCTGATTTTGCTCGTCATGACGGCGATTTACTCCTACTTCGACCGCAAAGAATCTGACTGGGATTAAGGAGGGAGAACGCATATGGCAAAAGCACAGCGCACCGGCGTCATCCGGGACTACGATATGCACTCCGCGTCCGTCCGGGTTGGGTATGGGTTCATCATCTTCTTCTGCCTGATTATGACGGTTGTCGCGGTTTTCCCGATTATCTGGGTTGTGCTGGCGGGCTTCAAGGACTTGAAGGAGTTCATGTCGTCCGCCAAACTGCTCCCGGAGGTGTTCGATTTTTCTCTCTTCGCGAAAACGTGGTCGCAGCTGGGCATTGCGCAGAACTACCTTAACTCGCTGATTTCCGTTGCGGGCAGCGTCGTCTGCGCGATTGTGTTCAACGGTCTGCTGGGCTATGGGCTGGCGATTTTGAAGCCCAAGGGCTACGGCATCGTCAAGAAGCTCGTCATGCTCTCCCTGCTCCTGCCGACGACCATCAGCATCGTGCCGTTGTTCATGAACATCCAGAAGCTGAGTCTCGGCGGCTCGTTCGTCCCGCTCTGGCTGAGCTATGGCGCGAATGCCATGTACGTTATCCTGTTCGTGCAGTTCTTTGAATCGCTGCCGACTTCCATCATCGAAGCCGGGCGGATTGATGGCTGCACGCAGCTTGAAACGTTCTTCTACATCGTCCTGCCGCTGTCCAAACCGATTTGCTCCGTGATTGCGATTTTCGCCATCAACGCCGCATGGTCGGACTTCCTCCTGCCGTATCTGGTGCTTCGCGGCAGCGCGCTGCAAACGGTGATGGTGCGCCTGTTCGTGTTCAGCACGGAGCAGACCGTCAACGCCGACACGATGATGCGCTCCGTCGTTTTCTCGATGATTCCGCCCATCATCCTTTTCTTCATCTTCCAGAAGCAGCTGACCGAAAACGCCGTGTCTGTGGGCATCAAGGGGTGACATTATAAAAAACTTCGATAGTCACCCAGTAACATGGGAGGCGCCGAAGGAGTCCAGAGGGCGACCGCAGACTTCGTCTGTTTTCATTGCCCTCTGGAACTTGCTTAACAGCCCACTAACGGAAGAAAAATCAACTTCCACCACCGAAAAAAGAGCTTCTATTTCTTTCTTATTAGAAGAAAGAACCGACAGGAGGACGCACAATGGCAAAAGCCGCTGACGTATATTTCCAAGTAGACCCGTGGAAGGTCATTGAGCAGGGCTTCGACCCCGCCTACGCGCGCGTGAGTGAATCCATCTTCTCGCTGGGCAATGAGAGCATCGGCGTGCGCGGCTGCTTTGATGAGGGCGGACACGTCGATAGCCTTCGCGGAGCGTATACCAATGGCATCTATGATATGGAGAAGCTGAGCCACTCCTATAAGGGCATCATCGACAAAACACACTTCATGATTCCCTCGGCGGAATGGCTGATGACGACGATTTCCGTCGATGGCGAAACGCTCGATTTGGGGCAGTCGCAGTTTTCTGACTTCACCCGCGAACTCAACCTCCGCGCCGGCACGCTCACCCGCCGCTT
>ULWF01061176.1_pt1 | contig 14855 bp, 13 predicted proteins | sample 1960081 | NCBI WGS metagenome assembly ULWF01 (sample SAMEA4835805, study PRJEB28245) | human gut metagenome | biome: gut microbiome; material: fecal sample | place: Denmark | collected 2008
CGGCCACAATGTTCGCCATATCGCCGGTGGAGCGGGCCAGCACCTCGCCGGTGTCGGCATTGGCAAGTTCCAGGTGCAGCTCACCGGTGGGCTGGCCGTTGCTGGTGCCAAACACAAAGGCCATGGCCAGCAGGTCATTGTCGGTATCAAAGGTCTGGGCAGCGCCGTTGGCTTCGTCCAGTTCGGCGCTGTACTGGCTGTAATCATCGCTGATGCGCTCCGACAGGCTCTTGTCATTGTTGGGGCGCACCGCGGCCAACCAAACCAGCACCACGGCCAGCAGGCAGGCAGCAGCGGCGCACAGGGCAGTGCCCAGCGGGCTTTTCAGAAAATCCTTTATTTTGCTCATACGGGCTCCTCCCGGTTTTGGTGGTTCAGCGTTCAGGGGGTGTCCAAAACAAACACCGGAATATTTAACGTTTCAGCCGCACCCATCAAATCTTTGCGCCAAAGGCTTTTTTAACGGCGGCAGGCAGGCGGCCGTCCCGCAGCAGGATCTCTTCCACCGTGCCGCGCACAGCGCCCTCGCCGCCTTTTTGGCGGCAGATGAAATCCGCCCGCCCCAGCACAGGGCCGGCAGCATCGGCCGGGCAGGCCACAAAGCCGCACAGAGCCATGGCGGTCAAATCGTTCAGGTCATCGCCGCAATAGGCAACATCCTGCTTGGTCAGGCTGTGCTCAGCCATAAACCTGCTCAAAAAGGCGGCTTTGTCGTGTACGTTCTGGAACAGATAGTCAATGTGCAGGTCCTGGGCACGGCAGCGCACGGCTTCACATTCGCGCCCGGTGCAGATCATAACCTGCATCCCTGCCGCGCGGGCCAGCACGATCCCGGCCCCATCCTTGATGGCAAACTTTTTCAGCTCGTTGCCGGTGGAATCATAGTACACGCCGCCGTCTGTCATGGTGCCGTCTACATCCAGAACCAAAAGTCGAATCATGGGCAAACCTCGTTATTTTGCGTATTCGCTGGGGGTGATAAAGGTCACATCCAGCCCGCAGGCTTTGATGGCACCTGCCATGGCGGTGTTGAACGCAGCTCCGCGCCCGGTGTGAGCGTGCAGCAGGCTGTCGGCATAGGCGGGGGTACCGGGCTTGTAGCCATCGGCCCCGGCCAGCAGCACAGCCTTGGCACCGCACAGCCGCAGCAGCCGCAGCAGCATCAGTACACTGTTGCTGCCAAGGGATGCGTTCTGCACATCCGGGGCAGCCAGCCGGTCATAATTGACCGCCAGCGCCCCCTGCGGCAGCGGCCGCAGGTTGGAGGTGAGCACAACAGGGCAGGGCAGGGCAGCAAGGTCCAGCTTTTCAAACCGCTTGCTGTTGGTAAAAAATGCGTAATCCGGCTGGCAGAATTCCGGGCAGAAATTGGCCGAAACAATGCAGTCCGCCTTGGCGGCGGCCACAGCGCTGCGCCCAGCTTCCTCCGCCAGGCTGGCACCGGGGGCCAGCACCAGCACGGTCTTGCCGCCAAACGCGGTGCGCAGGGTATCCAGCGCGGCGGTGTCGTCAATGGCGCGGTTCTGGTATTCGCGGTACAGGCGGTCGGCATAGTCTTTATCGTATGCGGTGGCCTTGCTGCGGTCAAAACCGGCCAGAATATGGTTGATGTCCCGGTTGGTCAAATCGCCTTTGTCCAGATAATGCTCGGCGTAATCGCGGTGCAGGTTGTACCGTGCGCTCAGGAAGTAAGCCGGGGTGTAACCCCAGGCTGTCTCGCCTTTCAGCGGGGCAATATGGTCCTGGATGGCATCCATCATCTCGTCAATGTCATAATGGCAGCCAAGGGTCTCGTTCATATAGTCGGCAATCAGCTCAATGGGCAGGTTGCCGGGAATGCGCCCCATGCCCATCAGGCTGCCGTCCACAGTGGTATCGCGGCCCAGGTGCTTGTCCAGAAATTCCTGCGCCAGGCAGAAAGAGAGCGCCATGTTCTCATGCAGGTGCAGCCCCACGCGGATATCCGGGGCCAGGTTGTGGTCCACCAGGCTGACGATGCGCTCTAAGTCACGCCGCCGCATGCTGCCGAAGGTATCCACAATGGAGAACTGGTACGGGTGAATCTCGTTTACCTGGTCTAAAATCCACAGCAAGTCTTTGTCGGCATAGCCCATAATGTTGATGGGGTTGATGGACAGCTTGTACCCGCGGGCCTTGACTTCGCGGGCAAAATCCATGCCTTCGCGGATATCGTAATCGTGGGCGGTAATGCGCAGCATCTCAATGCCGTGCCCCTCATAAGGGGACAGCTTGGCAATATCATAATTGGAGCGCATGGCCATGCCGCTGTACATGGTGCTGCCGGTGTGGGCAGGCAGCAGTCTGTTCAGCTCTTCAATGGTGTTGCAGACGGTCACATCGGGGTTGTAGCCATCCACATTGCGCAGAAAGCCCACTTCCACAATGTCAGTCCCGGCACGGGTCAGCGAGGCGATAATATCTTTGGCTGCAGCAAAGCCCCAGTTCCAGCTGTTCACATAGCCGCCGTCACGCAGGGTGCAGTCCAACAGTTTAATATCGGGCATTTATTCTTTTCCTTTCAGGATTTCGCTCACAAGGGCAAGGTCCTTGGGGGTGTCAACGCTCACAGTCTTGTATGGGCTGACGATGGCATGTACCTTGTGGCCGTTTTCCACAAAGCGCATCATATCGTTCTCTTCGGCTTTTTCCAGAATGGACTTCGGTGTTTCGTGGTAGAACGCCAGCGCTCGGCGGGAGTACAGCTGGATGCCGGTCACCTTCTCGTATTCAAAATCCAGCGTGCCTTTGGGGTAGGGAATGGGGCTGCGGGAGATCATCAAAATTTCCCGTGCGGCGTTGGTCACGACCTTCTGGTTGGAAAAATCGATCACATCCGCGGGGTGCTCCATCCGGTTGGTCAGCACGGCGACATAATACGGGTCCTCCGGCAGGGTATCCGGCAGAATCAAATCAAACGCCTTTACGTTGATCAGCGGCTCGTCACCCATGATCTGCAGATACAGGTCGGCTTCTACCTTGGTGGAAACCTCCCAGATGCGCCCGGTGGGGGTGTCATGGTCGGGGCTGGTCATGCAGTATTCCATGCCGTAGGTGCGGCAGGCTTCGGCAATGCGCTCATCGTCGGTGGCGATAAACACATCATCGAGCTTTTTGCACTTTTTGGCTTCCTGGTACACCCACCAGATCATGGGCTTGCCCAAAATATCCGCCAGCGGCTTGCCCGGCATCCGCGTGCTGGCATAACGGGCGGGAATAACGCCGATAAGTTTCATAGTAAGCAACCTCCTAAAAGAAGCATTGGCTCCCCTTTGAGGGGAGCTGTCCGCGCAGCGGACTGAGGGGTGGTTCCCTAAGAAAGAGTTATAGGGCAATACCGCATAATTCTAAGTGCCGATACGGCGAGCGAGGTGCGGCAGATGCCAAGCCAAAAGCGCAGATAATACTGGATGTCTTATCGAGCATTTTGGCAACGCAGATGCCGTGCCGCAGCTGCCGGAGCGGTGCTTAAGCCGCAAGGCGGGAATTGTGCGGTGTTGCCATAGATTGTTATGAAAATCTATTTGGATATCCGCATCAGAATCGTACGCTCAATTTCGGCTGCAACACCCTCCAAATTGAGAAGAACGTCCCGGTTGGAAAACCGCAGAACAAAAATACCAAACGCCTGCAAATAAGCAGTTCGGGCAGCATCCTGCTGCTGCCCCTGCGGTTCGTAATGCTGCGAACCGTCAATTTCAACTGCCAACTGAGCAGAAGCACAATAAAAATCAAGGATATAGGGCCCAATGCTCTTTTGGCGTGTGAATTTGTAGGGGCAGGGACGCAGATATTCATACCATAATTTGCGCTCCGCATCGGTCATATTTTTGCGCAGAGAACGAACATAGGCAAGATTGTTGGAATTATGCGGCAGGCGCATAGAATGGTACGTCCCCTTCCGGCTTATCATTTAGGCGGCAGTAAGGGAGCCACCCCTCCGACCTCGCTTGCGCTCGGCCACCTCCCCTCAAAGGGGAGGCATTACCCCTGCACCAACTTTTCTGCCTCTTCCAGCCCCACAAACACCTTTTCTTCCGCGGCGGTAAAGCCGCGCAGGACCCAGCTTTGCACGGTGACGGCGCGCTGGAATTTGAAGGGCAGGCAGAAATTGAGAACCTCGCTTGGCATGGTGCGGGGCAGGATAACAGCAGTAGGGAACAGCTTGGAATAATCCGTGGTATCCCGCGGGTGGGTTTTGATAAACAGCGGTTCTGTGCAGTATTTCTTGGCAACAGCCGCAAACATGGCGTCCTGGGTGGGCTGATCCATCAGGCCGTCCAGCACAAAGCTGCGGGGCAAAAGCAGGCAGGCACCCTGCACATGCTCCGGCAGGGGAACGGCCAAAAACACCCGGCGGATGATGGCTTTTTCTTCCTCCATCAGGCTTTCCAGCAGCTGCGCTTTGGATACCGTTACCAGCTTGTCTACGCCAAAAATACTGCACCGCGCGGCATCTTCGCTTTCCACCGTGCGGCAGCAGGGGCTGTCACCCCAGTAGCGGTAGGGGCCGCGGGGGTTGGTGCGCTGCTCGTCCAGCAGGTGCTGGTCAGGGTCCAACGTGCCGCCAAAGGTATCTTCGCACAGGGTATAAACCCGGCGCTCCCGCTGCAGGTAGCGCCCTAAAGCGCTCCAGTCATTGCTGATGTACACATGCCCCTTGGGCAGCGTAAAATACGGCTTGCGGAACGGGTGGCACAGGCGGTAAAAGTCGCTTTCGCTGTTCTGTGCGTCCAGCTTTTCCTCGTCCACGATCAAAACAGCGTCCCACAGATCCGGCGCGGCGTCCAGCAATTTAGCGCGCAGGGTTTCGGCTTCCGGCACACAGGTGCTCAGCACAAGGGTGGACTTGCCGGGGCGGCTGCGCAGCGCGCGCACCAGCGCGATTAACACATGATACAGCGTGTGGCAGATGAAAATATCACCCATCGTATCCATTCTCCAACACTTTGACCGGCGGGAAGTGGATGCGGCCCCAGCCCGGTGCCCATTCCGGCATGCTCAAATCACCGGAGGTTACCTCAAACGCAAACTCGGTCACTGGCTTGTCCAGGCAGACAGCCTGGGTCAGCACGCCGTCAAACACATCCACATAGAAGAAATACTGGCCTTCGCCCAGCAGGCTGGGGTCAAACTCAAACTCGGTGGTATACAGCTTGCCGGGCACGGCGGCGCCCAGGTTGACCGGGTGGGTAATGCCCACGGGGGTCGAATCCCGGAAATGCAGGTTCAGCTTTAAGTGTACCCCGGCAAACGGCTCCGAAACACGCCAGGTAATGCGCACCCGAATTTTTTCGGTGTCCGCAAACACACTGGATTCCTTGCCCACAAAGTCCAGCGTTTCCAGCCGCATCCGCTTGCCTGCGCTGGCGTTCATGCGGGAAACATCCAGCAGGTCATAGTGGACCACGTTCACATCGGTGGTTTCCATATACACGGCAATGGCCTGTTCTACATCGCCGTCAAAGATCACGCGGCCTTGGTCCAACACCACGCAGCGGGTGCACAGTTGGCGGATGGTGCTCATGTTGTGGCTGACGTACAGGACGGTGCGGCCCTCCTGCCCGGCAACATCGCTCATTTTGCCCAGGCATTTCTGCTGGAACTTCATATCGCCCACGGCCAGCACTTCGTCCATTACCATGATCTCGCTGTCCAGGTGGGCGGCAACGGAAAACGCCAGCTTGACGAACATGCCGCTGGAATACCGCTTGACGGGGGTATCAATAAAATCTCCGCACTCCGAAAATTCAATGATCTGGTCGATCTTGGAATCGACCTCGGCGCGGGTCATGCCCAAAATGGCGCCGTTCATGTAGATGTTCTCGCGGCCGGTCATCTCGTTGTTAAAGCCGGTGCCCACTTCCAGCATGGAAGCCACCCGCCCGCGCAGCCGGATCTCGCCCTCGGTGGGGGCGGTAATGCGGGACAAAATTTTGAGCAGGGTGGATTTGCCTGCGCCGTTGCGGCCGATAATGCCCAGCGCTTCGCCTTTGTACACGGTCAGGTCCACGCCGTTCAGCGCCATAAAGGTTTTGCCAAACAGGCGGGCATCCGTGCCAATCACGGTGTTGGGGTCCTCTTTGCCGCGCACACGGGCCCACCAGCTTTGCAGGTCATGCGTCAAAGTACCGCCGCCGATCTGGCCCAGTTTGTATTGCTTTTTCAAGCCCGATACCTGAATGACGGGTACGCGCTGGTTTTGTGCATGTGTCTGGTTTTCCATCTGCGCCCCTCCTTATACGGTATCCATAAAGGTTTTTTCAATGCGGCTGAACAGCACCACGCCCAGCACAAGGGCGGCTGCGGTAACAATCAGGCTGTAGATCAGGCTGCCCACTTCCACGGTGCCGGTGCCAAGGGTGCCCATGCGGAACACTTCGATCGGTGCAGTCATCGGGTTCAAACGCATCAGCATCTGCAGCCGGGGGGATTCCTCCAAGCTGGAAAGGGGATAGACCACAGGAGAAATGTACATCCACAGCTGCACGCCAAAGCTCACAGCAATGGCAAGGTCGCGGTACTTGGTGGTCAGGGCGGAAACGATAATGCCCACACCCAGGCCCAGCAGCATAACTTCCAGCACCACCAGCGGCACGGCAAACGCCCAGGCCGTCAGGTGTACACCGGACCCGGTCACGGCAAAGTAGACCCAGAACAGAATGTACATGACAAACTGGATAAAGAAGTTGATCAGGCTGGTCAATACCTGGCTGATGGGGGTGGTAAGCCGTGGGAAATACACCTTGCCGAACACCTGGCTGTTGGCCACAAAGGTGTTGGCCGTGCCGTTGATGCAGGAGGCAAAAAAGGTCCACACCGTATTGCCTGCCATGTAGAACAAAAAGCTCGGCGTACCGTCCGTAGAAAGCCCGGCAATGCCGCCGAACACCACGTTGAACAGCACCGTGGTGATAAGCGGGTTCAGGATGATCCACAGCGGCCCCAGGATGGTCTGCTTGTACATGACGGTAAAGTTGCGCTTGACGAACATGACAATCAGGTCACGGTAGCGCCACAGCTCTTCCAGGTCCACATCAAACCAGCCGGTGCGCGGCCGAATGATGGTGGTCCATTGCGTGTTATCCCCGGCAGGGGTCTGGTTGCGTTGCTCTGCCATAAAAAGCCCTTTCAAAAATAGATATTTCAGGGGAATCCCCGATACATACTTATAGACAATTCATTGTACCATAATCCGCGGTAAAAAACAATGTTTGCACTGTGCAGAAAGCGCTGCCAAAACAAAAGCCGCCCTGCAGGCCCGGAACAGGGGATGCAGAACGGTTCAAAGAGTTTATTTTGCGGTCAGCCTGCGCCAGCCGGTGCGCAGCAATGTCCAGCAGCCAAGCAGCAGCAGGGAAAGCAGGATGTCCCACCCGATGCGGCAGGGCAGCGTGAACAGAAGGCGGTCTTTTTGCCAGATGGCACTGGTAAACACATCCATATGGTGCACAAAGAACAGCCACAGGCTGTGCCGCCCCAAAAAGCTGAGCGCCGGCCGCAAAGCGTTATTGGCGTTCAGTTCACGGCACAGATGGCAGAAGATCCAGATGCCGCATACACTGATGGAAGCGCACAAAATGTAATTGGAGTATGTGCGGGAAGCAAGTTCAATATAAATGCCCTGCTGGCAGCACCATGCCCAGGGGATCAGCATGGCAAGGAAAAGCGGGACCCGGTAACGGTCCAACAGTGCCTGATGCTGGCGGAACAGCTGCCCCAATGTGAGGTACATGACAACGACCATTGCAACATCCAGACATTGGGGAAGATACTGTACCTGCCCGATGTATGCCCCGAACAGCATGACAATGAAACTGACGGCAAAATCCCCTTTGGGGAACAAAAGCCCCAGCAGCTCCCAGATCAGCTTGCCCCAGAACAGTGCAAACAAAAACCATGGCATGCCGCAGCTGGGAATGCCGTCGGCAGGGTTACCGCTGGCCCAGAACAGGGTGATGGCATTGTAGCGGGCAATATCCCACAGGTTGGTCAGGCTTCTGTCATCAGAAAGAAAAAAGTTCAGCAAAACGTTGAACACCTGCACCACACCCAGCACGGGAACGATCAGTGCAACAAAGTCCTTCCTGACCCGGCGGGCAAAACCCTGCCAGGTATCCGGGCGGCGGGCCGTATAGCCGGTCAGAAAGAAAAAGGCCGGCATGTGAAACGAAAAAATGAAATTGCGCATCAGGTTGCCATAGGGCAGGGTGTGCCCCACAATCACCAGAATCATGCACAGACCTTTGGCGGTATCAATCCAGTCAATGCGCTGGCGTACGGCAGGGTGCGGAGCGGCGGATTGTTGAACAGCAGTCATACGGCGGTCTCCTTCGGTCTGGACATCACTGCTGCTTGGGCGGGTTCTTTTTCTGTTTGTCATTGCAGTGTTCCTGGCAGCTGGCGCAGTTGCCGGTGCAGCCGCCGTGCCAGCCCTTTTCGCTGTTGGCAATAAAACCGATGGCAACGCCGAGCAGAACAAAAATAATAACCAGAACAAGGATACTTTGAAGTGACATGGAAAAAACCTCCCTATGGGTTAAGCGAAAACAAAGTGACAGGTGAATGCGCTGCCCTTATGCCACCCCCAGCAAAACCCCTACACAGTGCACGGCAAACGCCACAACCCAGGCAATGCCGCACTGCATCAGTACCACACCCAGTGCAGCCCGGCCACCGCCCAGTTCCCGCTTGACAGCGGCAATGGCTGCAACACAGGGGGTATACAACAGCGTAAAGATCAGGAAAACCAGCGCAGTAAACGGGGTGAACAGCATGTTCAGCGCGCCGGTATCGCCGCCCAGCAGGACGGTCAGGGTGGAAACAACGCTTTCCTTGGCGGTAAAGCCGGTGATCAACGCAGTGGAAATGCGCCAGTCGCCAAAGCCAAGGGGCTTGAAGATGGGGGTGATCAGGCTGCCAACCAAAGCCAGAAGGCTGGAATCCGGGGTGGCAGCAACATTCAGGCGGGTGTCGAACGTCTGTAGGAACCAGATCACGACGGTTGCAACAAAGATAATTGTAAAGGCACGCTGAATAAAATCACGGGCCTTTTCCCAAATCAGCTGGCCGACGCTTTTGGGCGAAGGCAGGCGGTAGTTGGGCAGCTCCATCACAAAGGGTACCGGTTCACCGCGGAAACAGGTCTGCTTGAGGATCAGCGAATACAGTATACCACACAAAATGCCGAAAAGATAGAGGAAAATCATGACCGGTGCACGCCATACCCGCGGGAAAAACGCGGCGGTGAACAGCGCATAAATGGGCAGCTTGGCGGAACAGCTCATGAACGGGGTCAGCAAAATCGTCATGCGGCGGTCACGCTCACTGGAAAGAGTGCGGGTTGCCATAATGGCGGGAACCGAGCAGCCGAAGCCCACCAGCATGGGCACAAAGCTGCGGCCCGAAAGCCCAATGCGGCGCAGCAGTTTGTCCATAACAAAGGCCACGCGGGCCATATAACCGGTATCTTCCAGGATGGACAAAAAGAAGAACAGGATAACGATCGTGGGCAAAAAGCTCAACACGCTGCCCACGCCGGCAAAAATGCCGTCGATCACAAGGCTGTGCACCACCGGGTTGATCTGATACGCCGTCAGGGCGCGGTCCACAACGCCGGTAAACCAGTCGATGCCAAGGGTCATCCAGTCCGAAAGGGTGGAGCCCACTACGCCAAAGGTCAGCCAGAAAACAAGCGCCATAATGCCCGCAAAACAGGGCAAGGCAGTGTATTTGCCGGTCAGGATCTTATCAATGGCAACGCTGCGCTTATGCTCCAGGCTTTCGCCCGGCTTCACCACCGTGGCGGAGCATAGCTTTTCAATAAAGGTAAAGCGCATGTCCGCAAGGGCGGCTTCGCGGTCCAGCCCGGTCACGGTTTCCATTTCAGCAATGGCGTGGCCCAGTATATCTGTTTCGTTGGGGTTCAGCTGCAGGGCTTTTTCAATCAGGGTGTCCCCCTCCACCAGCTTGGTGGCGGCAAAGCGCAGCGGCAGCCCGGCGGCAGCGGCATGGTCCTCAATCAAATGTGCGACAGAATGGATGCAGCGATGCACCGCGCCCCTGGGGTCTGCTGGGTCACTGCCTGCCGTGCAGAAGTCGATGCGGCCCGGCAGCTCCCGGTAGCGCGCCACATGGATGGCATGTTCGATCAGCTCGTCAATGCCCTCATTTTTGGCGGCAGAAATGGGAACAACCGGAATGCCCAGCATTTCTTCCAGCTGGTTTACCATGATGGTGCCGCCGTTGGCGCGCACTTCGTCCATCATGTTCAGCGCCAGCACCATGGGGGTATCCAGCTCCATCAGCTGCATGGTCAGGTACAGGTTGCGCTCAATGTTGGAAGCATCCACAATGTTGATAATGCCGGACGGGTGCTCGCTCAGGATAAAATCCCGCGTGACAATCTCCTCGTTGGAGTAAGGGGACAGGGAATAAATGCCCGGCAGGTCCGTTACGGTGGCTTCCTTGTGGTTGCGGATCACGCCGTCCTTGCGGTCCACCGTAACGCCGGGAAAGTTGCCCACATGCTGGTTGGAGCCGGTCAGCTGGTTGAACAGCGTGGTTTTGCCGCAGTTCTGATTGCCGGCCAGGGCAAAGGTCAGCGGTGCACCGGCGGCAATGGGGGCGCCGGCTTTGCGCTCGTGGTAGCTGGCGGCTTTGTCCAGCTCGCCAACGCCGGGGTGGGCTACCACCTTGTGGCGCTCTTCGCTGGGGGCGGCGCGGTCCGTTGCGTGTACGCTGTCAATTTCAATTTTCTGCGCATCGGCCAGGCGCAGGGTCAGCTCATAACCACGCAGCTCCACTTCAATGGGGTCCCCCATGGGGGCCGTTTTGCGCAGCGTTACCTCGGTGCCGGGGGTCAGCCCCATATCCAGCAGGTGGTGGCGCAGCTCGCCCTCACCGCCTACCACGCGGATGATTGCATCCTGCCCAATGTGCAGGTCACCTAATGTCAGCATATTGATTCCTCTTTTTTGTACGGCAAGGTAATGCAAGCCGGTTTATTTCGACTGAAAGGCATGAATTTCGCTCATGAACGCGTAAAGTTTACCACGTTTAACTTACGGCGTCAATATATCAGGAAAAACTGTGAAATGCAGGCTTGAAAAATGCACAATTTCTGGTGGGGCGGGCAGCCATCTTGCCGCAAAATGCTGAATCCAATATTTATGCATTGACTTTGAATATTTATGTATTATACTAGAATTTATCCTGATGCAGCTCCGGAAAGAGGGAAAGTTCCGCCGCTGCGCCAGGGTGTATCTGAAAAGTCGAAAGTATCGTCTATTTCTACAAACGCAGCCGGATTTTGCGTTAAAAAGCCTTGGGCAATACCGCATAATTCTAAGTGCCGATACGGCGAGCGAGGTGCGGCAGCTGCTAAGCCAAAAGCGCAGATAATACTGGATGTCTTATCGAGCATTTTGGCAACGCAGATGCTGTGCCGCAGCCGCCGAAGCGGTGCTTAAGCCGTCAGGCGGGAATTGTGCGGTGTTGCCCTTGAAATCCACAAAGGATTCCTGCGGCTCTTTGCCTTACATCCTGCTTGTGTTTGCGAAATGTCCGTTATTTTCCTTGTTTTCAGATACACCTTGAAAATCAGAGAACCATGAACAAAGAAGGTATATTGTAATGAAAAAAGCATTGTCTTTGATGACTGCCGCTGCCTTGGTCCTGAGCCTGGCTGCCTGCGGTTCCACCGCTTCTTCTGCTGCATCTTCCGAAGCCGCTTCCCCCGAGGCCGCTTCCAGCGATGCTGCATCTTCCGATGCTGCTTCCTCTGAAGCAGCCAGCGAGACTGAAACTGCTGAGCTGTCCACCGTTGAGCCGGGCAAGCTGATCATGTCCACCAACGCAGCCTTCCCCCCGTACGAGATGACCACCGATTCCGGCGAATTTGAGGGCATCGACATTGAGACCGCACAGGCCATTGCTGACAAGCTGGGCCTGGAGCTGCAGATCGATGATATGGACTTTGACGCTGCACTGCTGGCTGTACAGCAGGGCAAGGCCGATATGGTTATGGCTGGCGTTACCGTTACCGACGAGCGCCAGAACGTGATGGACTTCACCGATTCTTACGCAACCGGCATCCAGTCCATCATCGTCAAGGAAGATTCCGATATTGCCAGCGTGGATGACCTGGCTGGCAAGAAAATCGGCACCCAGCGCGGTACCACCGGCTACCTGTACTGCTCTGACGACTTTGGCGATGAGAACGTTGTTGCTTACGACAACGGCCTGAATGCCGTGCAGATGCTGAACAACGGCCAGGTTGACTGCGTTGTTATTGATAATGCTCCCGCTAAGGAATTTATTGCTGCCAACCCCGGCCTGAAGCTGCTGGACACCGCTTACGTGGAAGAAAGCTACGCAATCGGCATTGGTAAGGGCAACACCGAACTGAAGGATGCCATCAACACCGCTCTGGAAGAGCTGAAGGCCGACGGCACCCTGCAGGCTATCGTGGACAAGTACATCACTGCTGAATAAAGCAGCTTTTTCACAAGTGCCACAGGGAGGTGGCCCACAGGGGCGCCTCCCTTTTGTTGGTAAGACCGTAAAATAAACGCCCGGTGCCCTGGTGCCGGAACACAGGAAAGGTGTGGAATGCGGATGGCCGCACAATACGAAATGCTGACCCAGCTGGCGAAAGCTGGTACAAAGCTGGATTTCGGGCAGGATCTGTTCGTTAAATTCTACCAGGCATTTATTGCCTCAAACCGCTGGCAGCAATACCTCAAAGGGGTCATCCCCACGCTGTATGTAACGGCAATTGCTTTGACGATCGGCGTGGTGCTGGGCAGCGTGGTTGCCCTGGTGCGTGTTGCGCATGACCAGCAGCGCCGCGGCCACCACGACCCGGCTCTTGCCGTTGCCAACGCTGTATGCAAGCTATACGCCACTGTGATCCGCGGCACCCCCATGATGGTGCAGATGCTGATTATGAGCATGGTTATCTTTGCCAACAGCCGCAACTTTACCATGGTCGGCGCGCTGGCACTGGGCATTAACTCCGGTGCGTATGTTTCGGAGATCATCCGCGGCGGTCTGATGGCCGTTGACCCCGGCCAGATGGAAGCCGGCCGCAGCCTGGGCCTGAACTACATGACAACCATGGTGCTGATCGTGATTCCGCAGGCCATCCGCTCGGTGCTGCCTGCCCTGGGCAATGAGTTCATCGTCCTTCTCAAGGATACCTCGCTCATCACCGTTATTGGCGGCAAGGAGCTGCTGTACGCTGCACAGGGCATCATGAACCGTACTTACGAGCCGATGTTCCCGTTGTTCGGCGTGGCGCTGATGTATCTGATTCTGGTTATGATCTTTACCTGGCTGCTTGGCAAACTGGAAGGGAGGCTGGCGAAGAGTGATCGTCGTTAAGGACTTAAAAAAGAACTATAACGGTCTGGACGTGCTCAAGGGCATTGACCTGACCATCAATAAGGGCGATGTTGTCTGCCTGGTTGGGCCTTCCGGCTGCGGCAAGTCCACTTTTCTGCGCTGCCTGACCCGCCTGGAAGAACCGGACGGCGGCACGGTTATGCTGGACGGCAAAGAGATCACCGAACGCGACATTGATGCCACCCGCGCCCAGATGGGCATGGTGTTCCAGCATTTTAACCTGTTCCCCCACCTGACGGTGAAAAAGAACATCACGCTGGCTCCGGTGCGCCTGGGCCGTATGAGCCAGGCTGCTGCCGACAAGCAGGCCATGGAGCTGCTGGAGCGCATTGGCCTGGCCGATAAGGCGGATGTTTACCCCAACATGCTTTCCGGCGGCCAGAAACAGCGCATTGCCATTGTGCGTGCACTGGCCATGAACCCTGAAGTGCTGTTGTTTGACGAGCCCACCAGCGCGCTGGACCCCGAAATGGTAGGCGAAGTTCTGGAACTGATGAAAGAACTGGCCCGCGATGGCATGACCATGGTGGTGGTGACCCACGAAATGGGTTTTGCCCGTGAGGTTGCCAACCGTGTGATCTTTATTGATGAGGGTGTTATCAAGGTCGATAAGCCCCCGCAGGAGTTCTTTGAGAACCCCGACAATCCGCGCCTGAAAGCGTTTTTGTCCAAGGTACTGTAAATCAAACTTTTGTCCGCCCCGTTTAGAATGGTGAGAGCTGTTCTGGATGGGGCGGATTTTTTTAGTTAGGAGGGAGGAGAGAGGAGGGGAGGAGTTTTCGGCGGCAATTAGAAATTGGTAGTTAGTAATTAGGAATTGGAGGTGGGACGGGGGGCTTTTTAATGAATAAAGAATAATGGTGGTGGGCCGCGGCGCGGGGCACCGCTGAAAAATATTAGGGCAATACCGCATAATTCTAAGTGCTGATACGGCGAGCGAGGTGCCGCAGCTGCCGGAGCGGTGCTTAAGCCGTAAGGCGGGAATTGTGCGGTGTTGCCTTAGGGTTGTTGCTATTTGGAAATGCGCGGCGAACAATAAAACACCCTGTAGGGCGCGATGCCTTGTAGGGGGTGGCATCCCAGTGCCCAGATGGACATATATGTTATGGCATATAAAACAAGGTTTCGGAACGGTCAAGACCGTTCCCTACAGAGCATTTTATTGTGCGCAATAAATAATAAAACAATCCGTAGGGCGGGATGCCCTCACCCCGCCGCGAAGAAAGGCAAATGCCGCAAATCATCTGTAAGGGACGATGCTTGCATCGTCCCGCGGAACCCTGCCGCACTGCGAACTTTTGCACCAAAATCCCAGACGCCAAACCGATCCCCCGCAAAACCAAAGGCATGCGGACCCTCGTATCTACCGAGAATCCGCATGCCTATTTCTTAGGGTGTATCTGAAAAGTCGAAAATTTAGTCTATTTCTA
>ULWF01033577.1_pt1 | contig 14457 bp, 12 predicted proteins | sample 1960081 | NCBI WGS metagenome assembly ULWF01 (sample SAMEA4835805, study PRJEB28245) | human gut metagenome | biome: gut microbiome; material: fecal sample | place: Denmark | collected 2008
TGCATAAGGCTTTCAATAAGCCTTCTATACCTTGCCTGATTAATAATATTCGTACCGTCGGCAAGGGCAGTTTCAGGAGGCAGTCCGCTTTTCAGCGCAGCTTCGTATACATCTCCTAATCTTGCATAGTTACAGCAAAAAAGTCTGCATAACGATTTCTGATTTAAACATGACATAAAAAAACCCCTTTCGTTAAATAGTAACGGTAAGCGAATGAATGCTCCGCTGTTTAATACCGTTCACTAATAGGCCGAAAGGGCGTATTTTTTGCATTAAAATATACAAATAAGAAAAATTAAATTTACAATTTGTTGATTTTAACAAATTGTAAATTTAATTTAAGCGCCAAATTGTGAATATAAACAAATCGAGATTTTTTCATAAAATTATGTTGACATTTAGAAAATAAGCGTGTATAATAATATAGTCGCATAAAGCGGTAAGCGAAAAACGACATAAATGGCGGCATAGCTCAGTTGGCTAGAGTACTCGGTTCATACCCGATTGGTCGTTGGTTCAAATCCTACTGCCGCTACCAAATAAGGCCCGTTGGTCAAGAGGTTAAGACACCGCCCTTTCACGGCGGAATCATGGGTTCAATTCCCGTACGGGTCACCAACTATGTAACTCGCAAATGGTGTAATAAAGCCGTTTGCGAGGTTTTTCTTTTTATGAAAATTAATCTTGCCACTTATTTTGAAAATATGCCACTTACACTGCCACTTGCATATCAGCTTGTGGCTCTTTTTTGTTTCCGAAGGAAAGCGCGTTGGTGATAGCGTCGCAATTTCTCGCTTTCGCTTCTTGGAACATATGACAGTAGATGTTACTTGTTGTACCTACGCAGGAATGTCACATATCACTTGAAACAGAAACCATATCGACGCCTGCATTGATAAGCAGACTTGCGTGTAAATGCCCCAATGCAATGAAAACATCTTTAAGAAATAACCTCGCACTTATCCACTAGAACCTCAAGCAAATGCCCTCGGTTGTAGCGGTGAATGTGGTAACTCATCCTGAATCCGAACGGTACACAGGTAAGGTAAAAATCCGTCACGCCCTCCTTATGTACAATAATTTTCTTCAAAATCTCACCATATATTTTCATGCTGTCGGTATCAATTTCAGCGGTTCGGTTCACTTGAGCAATATAATTCCTTATTGATTCAAGCTGCTTCCGATGAGTCTCGCTGACATTCTGACTTGCGGAAATCTGTTCCGTGAGCCGTGCAATTTCGCCGTCATAATATTCGGTTTGCTTTTTCAAATCTTCTTTTGAAATCAGTTCGTCAAGCATAAGGTCAATCGCCTTTCGCTTTTTTCTTGTCAGATTTTCAATTTCGTCTTCAAGAAGTTGAGTGTTTACAGCAGACTCACTCTGCTGCATAATTGCAATGTTGCTCATCAATCGTTCCGTGATTGATGTCCGTGTAAGCTGAATATGCTCCAGAATGTATTTCATACAAAAAGCCAGCACCGCTTCATTTATCACCTTGCTGTCACAACCAACCTCTGCGCCGTTTGCGTCAACCCTCGGAACTGCTCCGTACTTTGCTCGGTTCACACATCTGAGAGAACGTTTTTCTTTTGCAGTTCCGCCAGTGATATTATAGGAATAACCGCACTTGCCACAGAAAACCTTACTGCTGAACCAGTAGTGCTTTGAATATTTTCTTCCCTCACGGGATAACCGACAACGCTCAAAAATCTGCTTTTGCGCCAAGTCCCAGACCTCTCTTGAAACAATACCCTCATGATGATTCTTAATAGTAATCAGTGGTACATCAGGATTATCGCCATTGTTCTGCAAAACCCGCTTGGAGAGAAAATCTGTGGAATAATGCTCTTCCATTGCGTTAGGTCGCCGACGTATTTGTCATTTTTCAGTATTCTGCATACGGCATCCTCACGCCACATTTTCCCTCGTACCGTAAAGAGTCCATCAGCGTTTAGTTCATTGGCAATGGTATGGCGGGATGGATAACTGCCACCGGGATTTTGCCGTTGTTCCAGTCCTCAATATCCTTGCTGGATTTCAGCTCCCGGACTGCAAAGCGCTTTTTGATACGCTGCAGGTCGTGCTTAAACCAGTAGGCCACCAGCACCGGCTTTTCGTTTGCAGCCTCGATGAGATCTTCCAAGGCATCCAGCTTGCGGTCGTAAAACTCCACTACATCGCCGGTATCGGTGTAAATAGCGCCGTTGGCCAGCTGCACTAATTTTCCGGTCAGAGAGGCGGCATTGGCAGCAGTGATTTCCTCATCAGAAAGGTGCAATACCAGTTCTGCCTTCAGCTGCTCGTAGCGGTTTTTCTCATCCTCGGAGAGCTGGACTTCATATTGGGAAGAAATCAGCTCCGGCATCTGCAGATAGTCGGCACTTTTCATGGAAATCGTTATATCCGAAATCTGTCGGTAGATGGCTTCCTCTGCATAGGGCAGCGGTTTGTAGGAGTAGATGATTTGCCCATTGCGCTTATCCGGCATGAAGTAGTTGTTTCGGTACTGCGTGATAAACCTGCCAAGGCGCTGGCCCATATCCAGCAGACGAAACTCGGCCCACAAATCCATGAGGCCATTGGAGCTTGGTGTACCGGTAAGGCCGATGATGCGTTTGATTTTCGGTCTAACCTTCAACAATGCCTTGAAGCGCTTTGACTGGTGATTTTTGAAAGAGGATAGCTCGTCGATGACCACGGTATCAAAGTCAAAGGCGATGCCGCTGTCCTCAATCAGCCATTGCACATTTTCACGATTGATAATGGTGATGTCGGCACCGGCCATCAAAGCAGCTTTTCGTTCTGCAGGAGTTCCCACAGCAACAGCGAAGGTCAGGTGGTTTAGGTGGGTCCATTTCTTCAGCTCCGCAGGCCAAGTATCACGGGCCACACGAAGCGGAGCGATAACCAGAATGCGATGGGCCAGAAAACTGTCAAACAGCAGATCTGCGATGGCAGTCAGGGAGATGACCGTTTTGCCAAGACCCATATCGAGGAGAACTGCGGACACAGGGTGGTTTTCGATATATTCAATTGCGTAGCTCTGGTAGTCGTGGGGTTTGAAGTTCATCCAGCATTCCTCCAATCTGTTCTGGTTTATCTATCACATAGACCTTGAAGCCCAAGGAACGAAGCATTCGGTGTCGTGCTTCCTGCAAAGGGCGTGGGCGTTTTCCGGGAGCCTTCAGTTCCACAAAAGCGATAAGGCCATCAGGTAGTAATACAAGGCGGTCGGGCAATCCATCGAAACTCGGAGACACGAACTTTACAGCGATGCCACCGGCCTTTTTGACCGCCACGGTTAATTTACGTTCTATTGTTTTTTCTAACATCGGTTACCTCCGTCAGCGCTAATTTTCGTAGAGTGGGTAACCTCCCTGAATGTCATTTGCTAAACTTTTTATAGGACAGATTTTTTTAGTCCTAAGAGAATTTTTGTATATGACCTTAATGGAGGTTACCCCTACGGTATTGTCAGTTCAGAAAATCTTCTTCAGCATCGTTTTCTGCTCTCAGGCGCAGGCCCTTAAAGTAGCGCTTGTTGTGGACCTTGATACGCTCAAAGCCAGCCTTCTCCAGCGCAAAGTAGAAGTCTGCCGTGCTGCGGATATACTCGTTGCAGTCCAGAGAGTAGTTTCGGTAGGCCTGATATAAGGCCGAGGAACTTTCCTTGTAGGAATCATCCACCTCGCACTTGTCGGCAAGGAAGTGGCCAAACCAGTCGTTCTGGTTACGGTATTCATCAATGGCCTTCTGCACACAGTCCGGAACAGGAATCTGGTAGTCCAGCTCGATGACCTTTTTGGCACCTTCGATGACCCAAGCCAGAATGCTTTCACCGGCATTGTCAAACAGGTACTCGCCGTAATTCTTGATGTCGCTCTTGCCGGTAATCTTTGCGTTGAACGGGATAACGATAAGACGACGCCAGATACCATCATCAGAAGCGGAGACACGAGGCAGGTGGTTGGTATACAGCACCAGCGTGTGGCAAGGCTTGAAGGAGAACGGGTCCTTATACTTTTTCTCCGCAAACACATCATCGGTAGAACAGAGCTGCTTGACGGTGGAGTCGTTCAGGCGGGAGCCTTCCTGCATTTCTGCTGCGATAAGCAGACGCTTGCCCTTGACCTCGGCCATTTCCGGTTTGATGTTTCTGCGGCAACCGACCGTCAGCATATCCGCAGAGATGTTGCCGCTGTAAAGGCCCAGCACACGGGAGACTGCATTCCAGAAGGTGGACTTACCGTTACGGCCATCGCCATAGGCAATAATCAGCGCTTCCACATAAACCTTGCCGATTGCCGCCAGACCGCAAATCATCTGCACGTAGTCAATCAGGGTCTGGTCACCTTGGAAAATCGGTCAAGGCAGTCCAGCCAAATTTGCTGACCTTTCTGGCTGGGAGATACGGAGGTGATTTTGGTAATGAAATCCTCCGGCGAATGTTCCCTTGCTCCGGCCATGCCTTTACGCAGGTCGTAGGTTGCTTCGGGCGTACACAGCGCAAAGGGATCGGAGTCCAAGTCCCTCGGTGAGATTTCCAAAATAGGATGCGATTCCTTCAGCGTGGAGGTGATGTTCTTGGAATCACGGCGCTTGATAGCGAAGGCCTGATATGCCTTTGCCGCCAGAAAATCCTGATAGGCTTCCAGCTGTTGTTCGTTCATCAGCTGTTCAGCCTTGGACTTGGAGGTGCTATCAAGGATGGTCTGAGCGCCGCTGTTCTTCATTTTGGTGAGCGCTTCCACGAGGTCGTTTCCGGCTTCCTTTAGCTGGCGACGGGTCAGCTCGTGGGCAACTGCCTGCGCTCCCGGCTCGGATTCCTGCCAGTAGTGGTCAGAGTAGCGGATAAAGTGTGTGGCGGGAGAATAGTGCAATTCGCTGGAGAAGTATTTTCCAAGCACCTCGGCCTGTCCCACATCGGAGTAATCCTCTGGCTTATAACAGGAAGGGTCGTTATATGCTTCCAGTGACACATATCCGTCCTGCTGGGAAAGCTTTGTGTAAAAACGCTGGGCCGAATGCCAGATGGTGGACAGCTCGCAATTATCCAAAGGCGGCACACATTTTGCAGCTTCCTCCAAGAAGGTCTGGTAGGCCTTTTCGGTATCGCCATATTTCTTGATGACACGACCGGCAAAGCGGCTCATGGTCGCATTGCGGCTTCCTTCCGGGATAACGGAGTGGTCAAAGTCGCCCTGTGGCAGGTATTCGTCGAACAGGTCCTCATTGAGAAACTCCGTCAGATTCATGCGTCCGGGATAGAGCGCTACCTCGGCAGTAGCAGTGCCAAAGAAGAAACGTGCCGCATCCAGTGCCTGCGTATCAAAGTACGGGAAGATGGAATTGACCAGCTTCTTCATATCGCTATAGAGCGCAGCGTCGGTGCAGTGTTCAATCGGAAACAGGACGTGGAACTTAGGTCTTGCAGCCTTACCGTTTTTCTCACGGTTATGGAAGCGGCTGAAATGGATGGCAAAGGTAACGCCCGGAAAGGCCTGCATCACATCATCCGGTGTCATCCAGTCAGCAGGATTTTCAGAATGGTCGTTATCGCAGTCCACCGGCAGACAGTCGCTGCCGATGAAGTTTTCGCCGTTACGATAACTGTTGCGATATTCAGCGCAGACATAGTCATGGCTGATTGCAGATTTCAGACTGGCCTCATCCAAAATCACATGTTTGTGGGGATAGGAGCAGTTGCCGGGATTGCCGGTAACATCAGCAGAGTAGATAGTAAACATCAGTCATACACCTCCTTAGATTCCTTCTCCAGCACCTTGGTGATAAACTTCAGCGCCCGGATAGTGGTTTCCAGCTCACAGTCGCCGCCGAGGAAAACTTCAAAGCCGTAGCAGCCGTGCTTATCCACAAATGTGCGGATTTCCATATCAGTGCTGGCGCTGTCCTGAATACGGAAATAGGTGCGACCGCCGTGACCGCTGTCGCTGCCCATATAGCCGGTAGTGCCAGCTTCCACTTCGAGGATGTTGGCGCTGATTACTTCACGGGTATAGGTAGAGATTTCAGTGCCGTCAGGTAGCATTTTTCTTTTTTCGATTACTTCATACATAGGGTTAAGCCTCCTTCAAATTTTCGGTGAAATAGCGTAAGCGATAGTTCTTCCACTTGGCTCTTTCGATTTCTGCTTCCATGCCCGCTGAGATGCGACTGCCGAATACCCAGACCTCGGAGCATTTGCTCATCAGGGCATTTCCGAAGAACAGACCGAGCTGGCGCTCCTTCGAGTCCGCATCATTCAGGAATTGCGGAAATAGCAAGAGAGGTGCGATGGGGATGTATCCCTGTTCTACGGCAAGGCATAGCCATCGGCACGAAGGAGGAGTCCTTTGGCCCAAGGAGGAGTGCGGCCCATTTGTTCACAGACAGCTTCCAAGGACATGCGTGGATCTGCCTCAATTACAACTTCATCATGCACATGCATAACGATGGAGCAATGGCGCAGCGTCTGCATGGCGTAGCAGAGGATATCTCTGGCTGTGGCCTGCACGATGTTTTCCACAAACTTCGGACCATAAGAATCGAGGCGTTCCCACTTTTTTGTGGCACCGACGCCTTCGTAGGTGATACATTCGCCGCCAAATTTGTTTATACCGACCTTCGGTTTCACATAGGCCAGCTTTCTGCCGGAAGGGAGCGTGATAAACAGCATGCCGCTTCTGCAAGAGAAGGTCAGCCCATAAAGACTGGTCGTGTGCTTATATTTCACGGCCTCCATAACAGCACGGTCAACGGCCCACCAAAATTCGACAATTTTCGGGTTGGCCTGTCGCCATGCATCTACCAGAGGAGGAAGCTCATCTTCGGTTAGACCCATTTCGATAGCGCCCATTGCCTTGAGAGCGCCGACGCTGCCGCCGTAGCCAAGGGCCAATTCCGCAATTTTGCCCTTTTGACGCAAATGACCGTTGATACCGTGTTTCTCCACCGGGACCTTAAACATCTGACTGGCAGAAGCGCAGTAAATGTCGCCGCCTTGTTCAAAGACTTTCTGTCGCCAGCTTTCATCTGCATACCAAGCGATAACACGGGCCTCGATTGCAGAAAAGTCAGCAACATAAAATTGTGCGCCATCTCCGGGAATGAAGGCTGTGCGGATTAGCTGGGAGAGCGTGTCCGGCACATCTTCATAAAGCAGCTCCACGGCAGCAAAGTCACCGCAGCGGACCAGCGCACGAGCTTCGGCCAGATCCGGCAGGTGGTTTTGCGGGAGATTCTGCAATTGAATATTGCGACCGGAGAAGCGACCGGTACGGTTGGCCCCATAGAACTGGAACATGCCTCTGGCACGACCGTCAGCGCAAACGGTGTTTTCCATTGCCTGATATTTTTTGTCGGAGGACTTGGCCAGCTGCTGACGCAATACCAATACATCGGCAAGTTCCGGTGGAGCTTTTTTCAGAAGCTCGTTCACAGCCTTTTTATCAAGACTGTCGGTCTCCATCCCATTATCAGCAAGCCACTGTTTCATCTGCTGGACGCTGTTGGGATTTTCCAAAGCGGTCATGTGCTTCATGGAGGCAGTCAACTTCTGACGGGACAGCGTATCCATTTCAATGGCCTGCGCTACCAGTTCCATATCCAGACGCACACCAGTGTCGTTGATTTCCTCGCTCTGGTGGTATTCCTCCCAGACCGCAGGCGATACCGGGAACTTTGCCAAGCGCTGCTGGATGGCCATTTCCGTTTCCACATCTCGAAGGTTATATTTCTTGAAGGCGTCCCACTTATCCGGCGCATGGAACGGTCTGTTTCTGGTACGCTGGCCATTGGATTTGGTAGGAGCGCAAGGCTGGCAGAAATATTTGATGAGGTCTTTGCCTTCAGTGAGTTTCTGCTTTTCAAGGCCCAAAACGGCACCGACACCTTCCAGCGACAAGGGCAGTCCCATCGTAGCGGCCCAGATCATAGAACAGCGCCAGCTTTCGGGATTTAAGTAATCGCCGGTAGGATAGCCCAAGTAGCGAGACAGGCAGTTGCGTTCAAAGGTGGCGTTGAAGGCCCATTTGATGACTTCTTCATCCTCCAGTGCCTGCAGGATTTCCTTTGGGATATGTTCTCCGTAGGCAAGGTCGACCACCTGCACCGGACCGGAGTCCACGCTATAACCAAAGAGTAGAATTTCAAAATCCTCCGCCTCTACATAACGGTACACACCGGACTTCTGAAGTGGAGCGCTGCTATAGGTTTCTATATCAATACTCCGTGTTTTCATGAATTGTCACATCCTTTCCAAGCCCAAACAGGGCGACAGATTGCTCCGCCGCCCTGTTGGGAAATCAGGTCATTAGTCGAGGAAATCCTCATCTTCATCCGTATTGAAATCGGACTCAGCGCTGGCCTTGCCGCCGAGAGGCTCGCCGTCACGAATCTTCTGGAGATTGTTGAGGCCGCAGGCGATGCCCTTGTTACCGGAGCTGTTGAAAGCGTAGAAGGTAATGCTGGCACGACCGTAGACACCGGAGTAAACCTCGGAACGGCTCATGATAGGATTGCGGTCTGCGTCCACGATGCCGGGAGCAGTGGTAGCGTTGGCGTTGATGAAGTACGCATTAGCGTAGGCTGCATCGTCAGGTCTCTCAAGGTCGCCATCACGAAGAGGAGTCTTCAAAATGGAGAGCGCAGGTACGGTCTTGCCGTTGCCCTTGAGCTTCGCTTCGCCTTCTTTGTAGGCAGCTTCGATAGCGGCCTTAATCTTGGCAACAGTGCGAGTGTCGGACTTAGGGATGATAAGGCTGACGCTGTACTTAGGAGTGCCGCCGTTAATGGACTTAGGCTCCCAGACATTTGCGTGGCTCCAGCGGGTTTCAGGCCAGTGATGACCTTCATGGGATTTACAGGTTTTACATTCTTACTCATAATCGTTTTCCTCCATAAAATCAGTTTTTGCATTATTCATGACCGGGCGTTTGTCGCTTTCCGGTACAAGTGCGGGTTTGCCCTTTGGCTTTTCGATATAGGCCGACAGGAGTTCGTCAAAGCGGCTCTTTCCGAGTAGCTTCTGCATGGCAGTGATACCGAGGAGCTTGCGCTCATACGGGTCAAAGCCTGCGTTGGTTACGGTCTGGGTTACAGCGACCTCATCGGTGTAGCGACGATTGCTGCGGCCTTCGACCAATTTGAAGCCGGTCCATTCCTTACCGGAGATGGCCTGCTGGAGTGCATACTCCTTGATGTCGTTGACCCAAGAGACCAGCTGGTCTGCACGGGAGAGAATGACCTCGATTTCCGTATCCTCCAACAGCGGAGGCAGTTTGAAATCGTACTGCGCCAGCATCAGGTTTTCGGCTCTGGCCCTGCACTCATGTTTGGCTTTACAGAAGCCACACCACTCGCCGCAGAGAAAGTTTCCGTCACCGGCAAAGGCAAGCTCTGCAGTCGGCTTCAGGACTTCATCGGCCCAGCGGTAAAGGTCATCCTTGGACATCTCGAAGGTGGATACATTCTGGCGTCTTGGCTGATACACGGTCATTGCCACGGTGTCGATGTCGTAAAGAGCATCGAACAGCTCCAAGGCACCGAGGGCGTAGCACATCATCTGCGGATTGTTGTCTGCCTCCACCAGAACACCGAGACCATGTTTGTAATCCACCACATGGAGTGTTCCGTCAGAAATGAGAATGGCATCTGAGGTGCCGAAGCCTTGTTCTACCCAGCGGGAGAAGTCCACTCGCTGTTCGATGAGGACCACAGGGTCAGCGCAGGTTTCCTTGGCGGCTTCCACCAACTCTAAAATGTAGGACGCATAGCCGTTGGCGCAGTCCAGCATTTCTTCGTTATACCAAGTCAGATGCTCGGTCGGGTCGGTTGCCTCCATACCAAGCGCCAAGCGGAGCTTGTACTCACAGAGGCTGTGGGCGTCGGTCCCTTCGGCGGCATAATCGCTGCCTTTGTCTTCGTAGGTTTCACATAACCTTGCAGAAGGCGGGCAGTTCAGCCAGCGATGGGAAGATGACGCAGATAAAATGGCGTGTGCTTTAGGTGGCATTCCCGATCACCTCCGCATCACGAAGCAGCGCTTTATAATTGGACGGGTCCACCTGAGAGAGCTTGCTGGCACCGTATTTCTGGAGCAGCTCACGGACGCCTGCTGTGTAACCGGCACGGGATTTCTCGGAGAGAACTGCACGGACCTGTTCCAGTCAATGCGGGTTTCTGCACCGGCGCTTTTTCTTCCGGCTGTTCCTCTGCGTCGTTTCAGCCTCCGGCATCAGGTCGGCGAGACGCTTGAACAGCTGCTCCAACACGATGCGGTCGGAAGCAAGCTCGGAAAAGGCTACACTTTCATCTGCAATGGTATCCATCAGAATCAGGTCATCATCTTCCTCACCAATCGGTGCGTCCAATGAAGCGATGACGTCGGCGTTGCGGTATTCGCAGGTCAGGCAGTCGGCATCGCAGACCCACCATTTATTGCGAGGACAGCAGCAGAAGCCACGGTCCTGCATTCTGTGACGGTAGGTGTCGTGGAAGCGGATATGTTCCTGATAGACTTCTTCGGGTACTTCCTGCCAGCGACGCTGGCTGCGGATATAGATACGACGGGTTTCTGTTTTACTCTGGTTTTCTTTGTTTGACATAATAAGTTCCTCCGTTTGTCGTTGTTTCGAAACGGAGGAACTCTGGTACAGCTGCAAAAAGGCGCAATGAAAGAACCGCAGTCCTGACGGAATTACTCCGTTCCGGATTGCAGCGGCCTGCTCACAAGGCAGCTGTTATTATTAAATTGTTCACCATGAATCGTTGAGCTACCGGGGATCAGTCGGTACAATTAATGATGGTTTCGGTGAGGATTTACCTCACACCTATATTGTAGTCGGGAAGGGCGAAAAGCACGAGGAAGTGGCACTTCCGTCTACACCGCCTAAAAAGCCCGTAAAATGGGCAAAAAAATAAGACGTCCACGCCTTGATAGCGTGAACGCCTTGAAAATACAGTGATATTAACCGGAAGTGGCACTTCCGAATTATTTTTACGGAGCGGTATTTTTATTGCCGTTTTTAGGAAGTTGCTGTGCAATTCCGGCATCTTGGAGCTTCTGATTCCACATGCGGATGTTTTCCATGTGATGGTTGTTAATCAAATATTGATAAACCAGATTTTCTTCCATAGGAATCATAATGTTGTGACCCGCCTTTGAAATAAGGTCATAAGAGAAGGCTGGTTGCAGATTCAGTCCGATACACAGCGCAAGGACGCTTGGCAGAGTAGGTTTTGCATCTCGTTTGTTTCTGTAATCCTGAATCATACGAGAGCTAATACCGGTGCGTTCTTCCATCTTTTCGTTGGTATATCCACGGCGCTTCACATGATAATCCAGTGTGCCACAGAAGGAAGAAGGAATATCAGCGAGAATTTCACTGACACGCTTGGCCTCCGCCATAATGGTAGACATTTCTTGGGCCCTTTTGAGTACATCCTCATTTTTCCCTTCACGGGGATTGAAGTTGGCTTCTACAAAGCTCTTGGAATCAGCATCCCTGCAGAGGAAACAGATTCTATAATAGGAATCGTCGTAATGCTTGCTGACACGGGTTTCACGATTGAAAATCAGGCAGCACTCATCTATGTGTTCCAGAGCGTAGTCTGTTAGCTCGGCCTCAGCGTCCTCTTGAATATGCACGTATTTCGGGTCATTGATAACAAACATGCCACCAGCGTGAATAATATGCCCAGCACGATATTCCTTGGCGAGAGTTTCGTTAAAGGTTGACTCGAATATTGCATTATTGCGGTCGATTATGAAGGTTTGGTCCTTTTTCAGAGCTCCCTTCGTGAAGGAAAACGGAGGGTAGTAGTGGCCGTCCACATAATTGAATACACCAGCGGCTTGTTCGAAGCCGAGCTCAATTGCTCGGATTTTTGCGGCCATAGTGGAAACTTGGAAGAAGTCCGCAAACTCACTAATGGCCAATTGCATAATCTCTGCTCTGCGGGTATTCGGGAAGGCATGTGTCAAACTGATTAAAATCTCGTTCAACTTCATACGGCCCGTGCGAGCAGGAATCAGAATCTTAGGTGCAATAGCGTTTGCCTGCCATTCCATCCACTCCAGTTCGTTTGACAGCTCATCCTTGCCCTTTTTGTATTGCTCCACTACTTTACAAGAGATGGATGTGAGTTCAGGATTTATAAGTTTTTGAAGCTCAAAGAACTTATAGTGCTTATCCCAATGGACGCATTCGTGGATAATCGTGTTATGGGTACAGCCGATATTCCGCATAAAGAATGAATCCGGGCTTACCAGAATAGTGCCTTCCTCAATTTCTGCAGAAATAATTTCATCGCTGTTGCGATCTTTGTAAATGTCCACCGTTGCGCTATTGAAGTAGGTGTGTCCAAATATTCCGTCCGGGAGTGGAGCAGGATAAACGGTAAGACACATAGCTTCGAGAACTTCCTTGATTGGAAGCGGCATTGGAGTTTCCAACGCACGAGGACAGTATTTTTTCAAAAACTTCTCTGCATGGAGGTCGAGGTCTTTGGCGTAGACATAAGGAACCAAGAATTTGGTAAGTGCATCTTCTTTGTTGAAGCACTCCTTGGTGTAATCTTCCACAGAAGTAATGGTCACCATCGTAAGGCCACCACGCAGAATGCCCGTAAAAGATACAGCAAACCATGCGCTGGCCATATCTTCCTCGTAATCACGGCGGGTCCTGCCTTTGACGACAATAACGGTTTGGACCGCAGCACGAAACAGGATACGGTCGTCTTCGGTTTCCTTAAAGGTCACGCCCATGACATGGATATCATCAAGAGCTACATAGCTCGGATCGGGGACAAGACTGGTATGTAAATTCAGTCTGCCTTTATTTTGATATACATGTGTTTTCAGGCGATTGAACATCATGTCGTAATATTCGTTTTCCAAATATGCTGCGAAAGTTTTATCCTTATGTGCCAGAGTTATCCCTCCTTAATTACAGTGCAAACATGGCCATGATTTCCTTAACCATGCGGTCTGTACGAGCCTTAATAATTTCTACGGTCCACTCATCCTTATCGCAAACATCATCGTTCAGATTAAGCCCGTTGCGATAACCGATGTATTGGCCGTTGGAGTCTTTACGTTCTTTCTTTTCAGCAAAAGCCTTATTGCTGAGGGTGCTGTTGTAACCGGTGATGGTAAGGTTACCAAAGGTGTGTACATAGAGTGACTGATATTCCTTGGCTTTTTCACGATCACCGCCAGCAATCATATCTACCCATTCATCAGGGATATTAGAGCCCTGCGGGAAGATATGTTCAATGGACCAGACATACTGGTTGCTGTTGGTTTTTCTCCAGAGGTCCTTTTCGTTTTCTACGGTCATGCTGCGTTTGGCCATCATGCAGAGAATAAAGCGGGTAGCGCCGCTGTTATCGTCATAGACAGGTCCACGGAGTTTTTCTTCGAAGATTTCGTCGGAAGAGGAACTCTTAATCAGAGTGCTACGCAGGTTATCGTAAATAGCAGTGCCGGTATATTCGTTCTGTTCGATTTCCTCAATATAGGACATGAACATACGAGTGAGGTCACGGGTCGGCGGAGTATCTGTCAAATTACGACGTACAAAGAAAATAACCAGCAGTCTGCAAACCTTGACAATATCATCCTCATTGATGCCAAGTGCCTCGCTGTTTTTGATAAGATACATCAACAACAGATAGGCAGGAGCACCTTGGACACGCAGCAAATCCTGATAGCTATCACGCTGCGCCGGTGTAAGGCCATCAGTCTTGTTAAGAATAATACCGGCATAGATGGCAGCATTTTCAGAAAGCTCGTCCAGTGCGCCGACAGGGTCCTTTGTGATCAGCTTTTCATAAATGTCCAGCATAGTGGAACGGGTTGCGATTGTGCCGAGCGGGTACTGACGGTCGCCCTTTACGAAAGGTGCGTTCAGGCTTTTTCTGAAAGCATTATAATTCTGACGGAAGAAACGCTCCTGCTCAGAATACTCTTCGCCAAGGTTGCCGAGAATTTCAGTCCAGCGGGTAAAGTAGTAGTCAAGGTTTTCTTCGCCGCTAACATCCAATCGGGCCAACAACAGGTTTTTAATCAAATCTACGGAGGTCAGCGGAGTGCCTCTGTTATTCAGAGATTCGAACAGCGTGTAGGCATCCGCATGATTTGAAACCTCAATCATAACCATAATGGCGGCATTCACCTTATCCAGAATCCTGAACATGCCAGCGACCTTGTCGTCGGTCTCTTCCAGAGTTGCATTGATACGCTTCAGGAAGTAGTTGTAAGCATTTACGATGCGACGCAGGCCAGCGAAGTTCGGCATTGGACGCTTCGGAATAATACCGATTTTCGCCAAGAGGCCAAGATAATCATCACGATTGCTGCCTTGCACCTGCGGCACAACACGAATATCGGACTGGGTCTTTTTCAGAACGATTTTTCTCTTGAGCTGCAGGATATCGGCTTGCTGATCTTCATC